>Ga0209721_1000847_pt1 | contig 25183 bp, 20 predicted proteins | sample TshhotsprinmetaG_FD_184139 | JGI IMG/M metagenome (GOLD analysis project Ga0209721, IMG submission 184139) | Hot spring microbial communities from South Africa to study Microbial Dark Matter (Phase II) - Tshipise hot spring metaG (SPAdes)... | ecosystem: Environmental > Aquatic > Thermal springs...
TCCACCAGGTTGCATAGGTACTGAATTTATATCCCCTTCTGTATTCAAACTTATCAACAGCCTTTATAAGTCCTATATTGCCTTCCTGTATTAGATCCGACAGGCTCAACCCTTTCCCTAAAAATTTTTTTGCTATGCTTACTACTAGTCTAAGATTCGATGACACCAACAATTCTTTTGCCTCTGCCAATTCTTGCTCAGCGTTTTTGAGGCTTTCAAGGGTTTGTTTTATATCAAAGGATTTTCTGCCGATAATCTCTTCAAAAGCTTCATTTTTTGCGTTATTTTTTTATATTCATGTGTACCCTTAATCGACGCATTAAGCTTTTTTTGGAGATTTTCAAACTCTACTACAATATTTTTGAACTCATTAGATAATGAGCATAACACTTCATCTTTAAATCTCAGATTATTTATGTGACTTATTATAATTTGTTTATTTTTACCAAGGGTGAGTAAAAGATGATTTCTTAGCTTTTCAGCTTTCCGTGTTTTGTTGTTATGAAGAGCCCATAAGCTTCTTTGCAGCTTCTCTCTCCTGTAAAACTGAGTTTTTAGAAAGCTTATAATTCGTTCAAAATGGTTCTTCTCCTCCAATAAATCATTGTGTGCCAATTCTTCAGCATCATTGATGAGTTCTGAGAGGGGCATTTCTCCTTTTTTTACGAGTTCTCCGATGGAGATCAGTTTTCTCATGCAAAAAGGGGTTGTAAAAATAATATCGAGTATTTCTGATTTGCTTGCTTCAATTTTTTTGGCAATCTCTACCTCTCCTTCCCTGCTGAGCAAAGGGATGGCCCCGATAGTTTTGATATAGAGCCTGATAAGATCATTCTCTCCGTGAAGAGTTTCATCATGATGCTCTATCTCACCATTTTCCTGAGTGTCTGATTATGAGGCCTCGGGGAAGAAAAATCACCGATGTGTTCAGAATCATCCTGTGACATACCATCATCAATGTTATTGAAAGGACCTTTCATTGTTTGCCTCCACAAACATTATTGATAAAGATATTTCTTGTCTTTATTTTTGCCATAATCACTTCAAGCAAAAAATTTTTTAAGATTTCAAGGCAACCCAAAAATTTTTTAAAAAAGCACCACCAAGACTCAAAATTAAGACATCGGTTCAGTTTTTTCCCCTCACCATATTTACTTTTTAGAAAGCAACCTACCTTTTTCTGCCAATAGTGTGTGAAGAAAGGTAACATCTTCTTGTTCTGCAGCAAAGGCAATTCTTTTTTCTAAATCCCTTATCTGTATTGCCCTGATGCATCCCTCTATTATCTCTTCAACAGAATCAATCTCAGACACTGAATCAACCAAAAGGGCTGTTATAAGATGTATTTCATCGGTTGTGCAAAGTCTGTAAAGGCTCTCAAGGGTTACCTTTTGATTTTCCCTATGAAGCATGATTATCTTTTCAAAGATTGCTTTTACTCGGAGGTTTTCAATCTTAACAGGGTCGAGATTGCTGATTATACAAGCACAACGATCTGGATAAGAGAGAGCAATTTTGAGAAGCATTTTTTCATCCTTATTTACAATATCTAACAAAGAAGGGGATTTACCTTCCTTAATTGTCTCGTCTTGTCTTGCTTTTGACGCTTTTTTGGCATAATTCTTTAATTCCTGCCTGATAGTCAGTTCGCTGACTTTTGCAGTTTCAGACAGGGCGCGAATAACCTCATCACGTAGCAGGGCGTCTGGACAGGCAGAAAGAACTGATAACATATATTTAACTCCGTCAAGTTTGTTTTTAGCGTGTATATCCAGAATGAATTCAACAGGATTCTTAGCGCCAATCATTGAATTTCTCAGATAATCTCCACCGTATTTCCTCAAAAAAGTGTCAGGATCTTCCCCTTCTGGAAGGAGGAGTATCTTAGATACCATAGCCTCTGAAAAGATATGCTCTAGGGAACGCTTTGCAGCGGCAACCCCGGCAGAATCTCCGTCAAACAATAAAAGAACCTTGTCAGAAAGTCTCCTAATCCTTCTCAATTGTCCGTTTGTAAGGGCAGTTCCCAATGGGGCAACTGCATTATCAAAACCGAACTGGTGGCATACTATTACATCAAAATACCCTTCAACAATTATTGAATATCCCTTTTGAACTATAGAATTCTTAGCAAAATTCGAGCCATAGCAAACTTCACTTTTTTTAAAGACAGGTGAATCGGGCGAATTGATATATTTTGGCACTTCCTTTGATGAGGACATGGTTCTTCCACCAAAGGCTATACATTGTCCCCGGAGATCAAAAATTGGGAAAATGATTCTATATCTGAAGAAATCCTGCGGTTTGCCGACATGAAAATTTGATAGTCCTGCAGAGGTAATTTCCTCGATTGTAAATCCCTTTTGTGTAAGGTGAGTAAAGAGCAGGTCTCTGTCATCTCCGCTAAATCCAAGGGAAAATTTTTCTATTACCTCGTCTTTAATACCCCTATCTCGTAAATATGAAAGGGCATGGGCAGACTTATAAAGGGTATTTCGGTAAAAATTCATGGCTTCCTTATTGATGGAATACAATTTTTCCTTGAAGCCCTTTTTAATTACAGGATCACCGGAAACAATTCTGGCTTCAACGCCTGCCCTTTCAGCAAGATAAGATACTGCCTCCAGGAATGTCATGTTTTCTAAGTTCATAATGAAGGTGAAGATGTCTCCTCCCCTATTGCATCCAAAACAGTGAAAAATCTGCTTTGCTGGATTGACCATAAAAGATGGTGTCTTTTCTGCATGGAAAGGACATAGCCCCTTGAAATTCTGTCCGGCGCGCTTGAGTTCAATATATTGGGCTATCAACTCAACTATATCAAGCTTTGATTTTATCTCTTCGGTGAAATCATCGTATTTCATGAATTATCCAAGATTTTCGAGATAAGAAGTGTCAATAATATGACTATTATGCAATTTTGCCAAAAAACAAAACCATGAAGGCACATATCTTATGTATAACCTTCATGGTCAGTTCACTAAACCCCTTGTTTAGTAATTCATACATTAATAAGGAGTGCATAAGTAAGGCATTGTTATCGCCTGCCCCGAGCGCAATCGATGGGGCAAAGGGAGATAAGAAGGGATTTTTCAAATCAATGTCTTACTACTTTGACCTTATTAGTAATTTGCAAATATCATATATAATCTATTGATGATATGTCAATTTCACGGGGATGGGATGCCGCAAATTTGAAGGCAATCATACCTGTCCAAAATAAATTCTTATATACTTTCGAATCCGAGGGATATGATTTGATTTTTGGAGCCAATGCCACAGGTAACCTCGAGGCTGAAGACGAAGCGGAAGCCTCGACTGCCGATGTTGCAAAACTAAGTATGAAGTCTCACAAAGGCTTACCCATGGACGAAGGTAGTTCTTTGGCAAAGAAATCGTGGCATATCCCTGCTTGAATATTATTTGGGATACCTGTGGAAGGATATTTAAAAGAAGTTACAATAATCAGCTAGCCTTTACTGCCTCTATGTATTCATCCCAGAGAGCTTTTTTTGATATCTTATTATCAATAAAATCCCATGGCAGGATTTCGTCAAATTCTTTTTTGCGAAACAGGTAAAAATCTGAATCTATGCCAGCAGTAATAGTTGCCTTCTGCCAATCTTCAATTTCTGTCATAACTTTTAAAACCTTTGACACTCTACGGTCTCCTATGGAAAACAGCCCCTGCATGAGTGCATACTTTGGCAAATCGTTAAAAACCTTGATACATTCATGACCCCGCAATGCCTTTTTGATATGCCTCAATTTTTTCTTAATTGCTTCAGGGGAATCCATGGGGTGCCATTGAAAAGGGGTGAAGGGTTTAGGCACAAATATGCTAACGCTTAATACTATGTTACCCCTATGGGTTGAAGCCCTGATTTTTCTGACAAGTTCAATAATTGCCTCGATATCTGAAAAAGTTTCGGTCGGTAATCCTATCATAAAATAAAGTCTCAAGGTTTCAACTCCAGAGTTGAGTATTGTTAATGAAGTTTCCAAAATTTCTAGATCGGAAATCTTTTTATTAATAACTTTTCTTAATCTTCCGGAGCCTGCCTCAGGTGCGATGGAAATGCTTCTGCGCCCCTTCATGAGCTCAATAAGTGCTTTGCTCTTGCTGCCCACCCTTAAAGATGTGATAGAAAAATCAATATCTCCCATAGCAAGTATATATTCGATGCCGGGATAATCGCTCAGTGAAGGACCGATAAGCCCAACCCTTTTGGTGAACTTCCCGGCTTTTTGTATTTCTGCTAATATTGCTTCTTGGCTTTTCCTTCTTGATGGACTGAAGACATGCCCGACCATGCAAAACCTGCAATTCCACGGACAGCCTCTCATGATCTCTATGAGTTTCATATCACCAAACTCTGTCTCTGGTGTCATGATAGAACAGGTAATTTTTGAATCATTGAGGTTGTTAATAAAACCCTTCTCAATCAAAGATGGTGCATTATTTAGTGTTTCTCTGGAGGATATTTTGCCGTTTTTATCATATTTAATTTCGTAGAAGCAAGGAATATACAAACCTTTGATGTTCATTGCTGTTTTTTTTAACTCATCTTTAGTGTCATCACCTTTTGCTGTTAGGATGGTTAAAGTATCTGCGAATTCTGCCAGAGACCCTTCTGCCTCCCCTATAAATATAAGATCGAATATAGGGGCTACAGGTTCTGGATTGAAACACATGCATGCACCACCTGCGATTATTAGGGGATGATATTTATTTCTCTCCTCGGAGAGACAAGGGATGTTTGAGAGCTTCAATATTTTACAGATGTTGGGGTAATCATTTTCGAAAGATAAAGAAAAAGCTACAATATGAAAATTCTGGAGGGGGGTTTTGGATTCTAGAGAAAAAATTGGAGTTTTGGTTTTTATGTATTGGTTAATATCTTCGTCATCTGGTAAAAATGCCCGTTCGCATACTATATCTGTCCTTTCATTCAGAATATTGTAGACGCCTTGAAACCCGAGGTTCGACATGCCCACGTGATAGCTATTAGGATAAACGAGGCAGATGCTGACCTTCCCCCCGTGATCTTTGAATATAGTGCCTTTTTCTTTTGACAGGAGACTGTCAGTCTTTAATTTGAGCCTTTTATTAATTTTATTCACCTTTTAGGAGATAGTCATTGAGGGTGGAGTCTTTTTCCTTAAAATTGTCGGGATATCATAATCATCATCTGAAGGTATTGTTGGTTTTTCCTGTGCCTTTTCATCAACTGGAGGCTCTTTGATTTCTTTCGATTGCTCTAAAGGCTTTTCAACTTTACCTCTATCTTGCTGAGTGGTAGGTATATCCTTTTTTAAAATCTTACCTAAGGAACCTGAAGTAGCCGGCTTTTGAAATGGTTCCCAAGATTTGATTGGTTTTGGAAGTTTGGGCGGAGTTGTTTTATCTATCCCTGTTGCTATAACAGTAACCTTTATTTCGTCTTCCATGTCAGTATTGATGGTAATACCTTTGATTATATTCGCTTCGTCATGAACAGAGTCGTGAATGTAAGTGGATATAGTCTCCACATCTTCCATAGATAAATTTGAGCCGCTCATTATATGAACTAACACCTTTTTTGCCTCAGATATTAGAGAATCCTCCATTAAGGGATTGGACACGGCTTTTTTGACTGCCTCTATCACGGCATTCTGCCCTTTGCTGACGCCCCTGCCTACTATTGCTGTGCCAGCATTTTCCATTATAGTCCTGACATCGGCAAAATCAAGATTCAAATATCCTGGCACAAGAATGATATCTGTAATACCCTCTATAGCGTTTTTTAAAACATCGTTTACAATATCAAGGGATTTAATGATGGATATGCCTGGTTCCGCTATCTTAAGAAGTTTGTCATTTAGAAGAATTATCAAGGAATCAACATGCTTCCTGAGTTCATTAATACCCTCTTCAGCCCTTAATCTTCTCTGAGTGCCCTCATAAAAGAATGGTTTTGTAACAACAGCAACAGTAAGTATTCCGAGTCCCCTTGCGATGCTGGCAATTACCGGCGACGCCCCTGTGCCGGTCCCTTTACCCATGCCGGCAACTATAAATATCATATCTGCTCCTTCAATACAGGCTGTCAGGGCATCTTTGTTCTCAAGGGCTGCCTGCTTGCCAATCGCAGGATCAGAACCAGAACCAAGACCCTTTGTAAGCTCACAGCCTATTTGCACCTTTATGGAGGCAAGAGAGGAATCAAGATGTTGGATGTCAGTATTAACGGCGATCAATTCAACACCGTAAATTGAAGAGGCAAGAAGGCTGTTGATTGCATTGCTCCCTGCGCCTCCTACACCGATAACCTTTATTTTTGCAACAGTTCTCTCAGCTTCTTTTAGTTCAAACACATTTTTGTCTCCCGAGTTTTATCGTATATTTTTAAACCATCCTGCCATCTTGTTGGTAATGCCGGACGAGGAAAGGTGGTGTGTAGTTGTTTTTTCTGAGATATGTTGATGGCCGGCGCCATACATCACGAGACCAATGCCTGCTGTGTATATCGGCTGATTAAATTCTGAAACAACACTATGCAGGATGTTGTGTTGTCCTTCTTTTGAAACCAGCGCGGGATATGCAATCCTGACAGGAATTGTGAGTATTTCTTCAGCCATCTCTCTGAAGCCGGGCAGAAGACAGGCTCCGCCGCTTAATATAACTCCCGTTAGAGAGTCGTGAGGGCTGACACTATGTTTTATTTCCTTTCTAATGAGTTCGAGCAGTTCATGGCTTCTGGCTGATAGTATTTCGGATATATCCTTTTGATGCAATTTCTTGTTATTGCCATCAGCAGTTAAAGTATCTATGCCATTGCCTCCCTCTGGGGCTTCGGTCATAATATAACCATTGTTAATTTTAATTCTTTCAGCCTCTTGAAAGGGAATCCCTAAGACTATCGAGAGGTCATTTGTGAAATGGTTACCGCCTATCCCAAGAATTATAGCTTGTTTTAATAAGTTATGCTTATATATGGCGATCTCCGTAATGCCCCCACCAATGTCTATGACTGCTGCGCCATTTTCTCTTTCCTGAGGCGTCAGGGAAGCTTCTGCGGAAGCAAGGGCTTGAATGATTATATCTGCAATTTTGACCTCAGCAATCTCACAACATAAGATAAGATTCTCTAAAGAGCTCTTATCTGAAACAAAAATTTGGGCCTCGACCTCAAGAACATCCCCCGACATTCCAATTGGATTGGAAATACCCCCCTGCCGATCTATTAAAAAATCTGAGGGTAGGATTTGAATAATTTCCATATCCTGATAGCTATTGGTATTGACAGCTGATTCCAATGCCCTATCAATGTCTTGATCTGTTATTTTATTACCTGTGATTGACGATGAGCCCATACTTACAACGCTCTTTATATGAGTTCCACTTATACCTGTATATACTTCATCGATAGCTTTGCCCACAAGTTTTTCCGCACTCGAAATTGCTTTTCTGATAGAAATGGCAGCGGCCTCTGCATCATTTATGACACCCTTTTTGACACCAGAAGAAGGGACTGAACTGAGTGAAACAATAGATATCCCATCTTTCAAAATTTCACCAACAACCACGCAAACTTTAGAAGTGCCAATATCCAAGCCAGCTATGAGCTTGGTGCCGGATTTTATTCTATCTATTAACATTAAGAAACCCTTATAGAATTCTATACTTCCATTATTATAGGCAATATCATAGGTTTTCTGTCCATTGTGTCTCTGAGATATTTTTTTAGCGCTGAGCGGAGTTTAGATTGAACAACCGATATATCTGAAATTGAGTTATCCTCAATATCAAAAAAGGTTTTTGTCATTAAGCCCCTGACTTCATTGATTATATCTTGTGATGCGTCCTCAAATATGAAACCCCTTGAAATAATCTCCGGCCCTGATACTATCTTTTTAGTTAGCTTTTCTATTCCTATGAGAATTATGACTACCCCGTCATGAGCAAGCCTTCTTCGGTCCCTTAAAACGATGTCTTCAACACCGCCGATACCTTTTCCATCTATAAATATTCTACCTGATTGAATTTTGCCGTTTCTACTGATTCCGTCTTCAGAAATCTCAAGCACTTCACCGTTTTCGAGAATAAAAATATTTTCTTCTGGAATGCCCGATTTTTTGGCGAGATTGGCGTGATATTTCAAAAACCTGTATTCACCGTGAACGGGCATAAAATATTTTGGTTTGACTATATTCATCATCAGCTTTAATTCTTCCTTTGAAGCGTGCCCGGAAACATGAATATCGGATACCTTTTCATATTTAACATCAGCGCCTCTTCTCATCAAATGATTGATAATCCTGCCTATTGAACGCTCGTTACCAGGGATAGTCCTGGCAGACAGGATTACCATGTCGCCTTGTTTTATCTTTATATTTGGATGTTCGTTATGGGCTATTCTTGACATTACACTCATCGGTTCACCTTGGCTACCTGTTACGATTATAACTACCTCATGATCAGCCATGTGCTTAAGGTCCTCCAGTTTTACCCATGTATTTTTCGGTATGCGCAGATATCCGAGATCTAACGCTATCTGGGCATTGGAGACAATGCCTTTGCCGCACATGATAACCTTTCTACCGTATTGGACAGCCACATCTATTGCCTGCTGAATCCTGTGAATATTGGAGGCAAAAGTTGCAATTATTATCCTCCCAGGTGTTTTTGAGAATATGTCTTCAAAGGCCCTTCTAACCTCTTTTTCAGAAAAGGTAAACCCGCCTCTTTCAGCATTGGTGCTGTCTGAAAGTAGAAGAAGCGTCCCCTTTTCACCATACTCAGCAAATCTCTGGAGATCCATAAGCTCGCCGTCAACTGGAGTGGGGTCAAGTTTGAAATCTCCGGTATGGACAATTGCACCAAAGGGGGTATTTATACCAAGACCAACTCCATCTACAATGCTGTGGGTAACCCTTAGAAACTCAACATCAAAACAGCCGGTTTTGATGTGTTCTCGGGGACTTACCTTAATAAGAGGTATATCTCTTATATCATGCTCCTTTAGTTTTTCCTTGATTAATGCGATTGTAAGAGGTGTTGCAAAGATGGGGACTTTTATCTCTTTGAGCAAAAAGGGGAGGGCGCCTGTATGATCTTCATGTCCATGGGTAATAAATATTCCCTTGACTTTATCTCTGTTTTCGAGGATGTAAGAGAAATCAGGAATTACATAATCCACCCCGAGCATATCTTCTTCTGGAAACATCAGCCCGGCGTCAACAATTATCAGATCATCAGCGTACTGAAAAACGGTCATATTAAGACCTATTTCCTCAACCCCGCCAAGGGGGATAACCATCAGTAAATTCTTTGACTGAAATTCCATATCTCGAACCATCCTGCTGTCTCTATTTTATTAAACCCTTTACCTACTAACTGTTTATCATAATTTCTCTCTCGAAACGATAATAAAAGGTAAATACACAAAAGGCTGAACTTCGGTGAATTGTTTGATATAAATGAGTCTCTGGGAATATATTGAGAGGATTTTTTCTTTTTTGTTCAAGTTTGCCTTCAAGACTATTAACTGTTTGTTATATTTGATATTACAATAATTAATAGCATTTTTTGCGCCATGGAAGGTGTTTTGAGGATTATAAAAAGGAATAATTTCTCCAGAACTTACTTTTACTTTGTTAGCTTCATAAAAATTTTTTCCTCATACAGATGGAAATCTTCCAGATTGAGAGGTTTATTCCTCAGCATATTCAGTTTCATTAACATAAAATTGAGCTCACGAATTTTTTTTAGCCGCTCTTTATCATCATCAAGGGTATTTATCAAATCCTTCATACCGATGATTTCATTTCTTAGTTCAAGTTCAGGAGGAACGAAGCCAGCATTTTTGAGGACTTTATACGCCATTTTTAGGTCTTCAGGTATGAATGTCTCATCTTCAAACCTTAGAGGTTTCCCGGCCCCTGAAAGGCTATCAAATTCCCCGCGTTCTATGGCTTCGAATATCTTTTTTTCAGCAATCGCTCTGAAGGCATCCATAAATATTAAGCTTAACCTAAAAAACTATTCCATATCAATAACAGAAAAACCACCATAAAATAGCGATAGAAACTTGTCATTGTGACCCGGAGAGAAGCGAAGGGGAAGCAACCCCAATTATTATTAAGATTGCGACGAACCCCTCGGGTTCTCGCAAAGATTTATAAATTAGCAGGTTTATGTTTCTATCAATATTTTTAAAGACAACTCCATATTTTCTGAAATGAATTTTTTGTATTGACTTTATCAATCTAAAAAAGCTTGTTTTTTATAACCCCCGCCACATAATTCCAAGTCACCTGTCTATTGAGATTATATCCCAGCAGACTCCTTACTTGCTCGAGATTATCGTATGCATCTAAAGCCTTAGTCATCGAGTTGCGCTTAGGGGGAATGCACAGTAATACCTCTGATTCGTTGTCCGTAATATCATACACAATAATATCCCTCAACAAAACAAGGGACATATCAAGCCACACCCCCATCTGCTCTTTATCAGCCCATATATCCTTGGAATTGTAATTTAGCATATTATTGTAAAGCTTAAAAAACCAAGCCTTCTCCTCAGAAAAGTTTCTCCTCCCTGCTATGCCAGGCCTACCCATTGCAAGATTTATAAATAAGCTCAAATCCTCAGGGCTCACGTGGTTTGACATTATTCTTCGGCAATCTTCTAAAGGCAGAGGGTAAAAATTTATCTTTACACACCTTGATTTTATAGTGTCAGGCAAGCCATCGTCATTAGATGACATCAGTATAATGATACTATTGTCGGGAGGCTCCTCAAGGGTTTTCAGGAAGGCATTAGCTGCGCTGTTATTCATCCTATCAGCCCTGTCCACAACTGCAATCTTCTTCCTGCCCTCAAAAGATTTCAGACAGAGGTTATCTTCAAGTTTTCTAATTGTATCAATTTTGATTTCATCATTATCAGGTTCTACAAAAAAAACATCAGGGTGTAAATTAGAGTCTATTTTTCTGCATGAGATACAATTGTCGCATGAATCATTATCAGCGGGAGCAAGGCAATTTATAGCCTTTGCATAATTTATTGCAGCAAATCTCTTGCCAGTCCCTATTTCCCCTGAGAGCAAGATGGATGTTGGAATCCTGTTTTTTCTGATAGTTCCTGATAAAATTCTTACAGCCTTTGGTTGTCCCTGAATATCCCTTATCACATCAAAACCTTTCTTATAATGTTGCCTGTATCCAGAATAACCTTTTCAATTGCTAAAGAAGCATCAATAATTTTAACTCTTTCAGGCTCATTGGCTGCTATTTTGTGATATCCGTCTCTCACCTTTTTATGAAATTCGATATCCTCGAGCTCAAGACGATCTATCTTATTTATGCCTTTATTTCTCATTAAACCTGTCTCGACATCGAGGTCAAGCAAAATAGTCAAATCGGGTTTTATTGAACCTGTTACAATGGAATCCAGAGACATAATAAGTGAGAAATCCAACCCTCTGCCGTAGCCCTGGTAAGCTACCGTTGAATCGGAAAATCTGTCGGTGATTACAATCTTGCCGGACTCAATGGCAGGAATGATTTTCTCTCTGAGATGTTGGGATCTGGCTGCGTTATAAAGAAGAAGCTCTGTGATTTCTGACATATGACCGTATTCTGGCGAAAGCAGGATATCTCTTATCTTTTGCCCTATGCTGGTGCCTCCAGGTTCATAAGTTAAAAGCACCTCGAACCCATCTGTCATTAGCATTTCAGACACGAGCCTTGCTATCGTGGTCTTGCCTGAGCCTTCGATTCCTTCAAATGATATGAAAAGACCTTTTTTCGACATGTGATACTGACCTTTTATAAAGTTTCAGTAATACAACAAGGCAAATGATTCTCGATGGTTTAATCCAGAAATAGCCATAGAAAATCATCATTGCGAACTAGAGTGAAGCGATAGGGAAGCAATCGCAGTTTTTAAAAGGAGCCCTTTGGGTTCTCGCAATGACTTATACATCAACCGTTTAGTGATTCTATCGCTGATTTTGGCTTTAAGTAATTTATTGATTTTTAGTAAAAAAGCATTAAATTGCCTTTTGCAAGATGGCATCCCTTTAATTTCTCCCCGAAAATACAATGCCGGTGGGGAGAATCGAACTCCCACGGGCCGAAGCCCAACGGATTTTGAGTCCGTCGCGTCTGCCTGTTCCACCACACCGGCTCTGAACTTCAAATTTTCATCTCAAATCTCGATTTTGAAATTTTAGAATTACCAGCCCATTGCTTTATGAGCGCGCCCAGGAGGATTCGAACCCCCGACCTGCGGATTCGTAGTCCGACGCTCTATCCAGCTGAGCTATGGGCGCTAATGAGAGAAAAATATTCAAATTATAATGTCCATACCATCTCGAAGTCCAGTTATTTTCGAGTGAGACTAACAAAATGCAAGTCTATTATCAGCATTCTAAAACTAAAATATTAAAGGGACTGAACATCTCTGCTCATAGGACTTATTAAGTTATATAAGGCAGAAGTTTTTTTATATTTTCAAGCTGAGCCTCATGAACCAATGCATCTTTTCTCAAACTTCTTGTTCTCTTTGAAGGTTTGCCTGTAAGAAGGTGTCTTCTGTATGCCTTATTCCTTATTATCTTGCCTGTTCCTGTCACCTTAAATCTCTTGGCTGCGCCTCTGTGTGTCTTGAGCTTCGGCATTATTCCTCCTCATTGGAAATCTAAAAATACTAACAACATAGAAAACTTTTAAAAAGTTAAGTAATATTTTAACATTTTTTTCTTATTGTTCGCCTAAGCTTTAATGAAGGCCAAAATCGGCAATAGAAAGTTGTCATTATGACTCAGAGTGAAGGAAATGGTTAAGGGTGACATGATAAAAAAATTACCGCACACCTTACGGGTTCTTGCTATGACCTTTAAATTAGCTGATTTATGTTTCTATGGCTGAATTTGGATGAAGCCTTTAGCAAAACTTTTATAATTATAAATCAAGCTTTACTGCTGGTCAAAGCAAATTGAAAAAAGGAATTCCCCCTTCTGAGGGAATGACAAAAAGAGCAACCTAATAAAATTTATTAAAAGTGCTATTTGGTGCTTGGGGCGATCACCATAATAATATGATTTCCCTCAAGCTTTGGCTGCAATTCTATCGTGTATTTCCCCGTGAGCATTTCAATGAGCTTCTGAAAGACCTTTATCCCGATTTCTGTCCTCACAATCTCTCTCCCTCTGAAGTGCATAATAATCTTTGCTTTGTCTCCCTCATCAAGAAATCTTCTGATATTCTTAACCTTCAGACCTAAGTCGTGTTCTGAGATATGAGGCCTTATCTTGACCTCCTTGACATCCAGAGTTTTTTTGGCAGAATGTTTTTTGCTCAATTGGTATTTATATTTGCCGTAGTCAACAATTCTGCAGACAGGCGGATCAGCGTTTGGAGCTACTTCCACGAGGTCATAACCTCTATCCTTAGCCATCCTCAAAGCCTCTTGCACTGAAAGCACCCCTACCTGCTTGCCTTCCTCATCAATGAGCCTGACCTCCTTTGCCCTAATCATTTGATTTACCCTGATATCTTTGCTTATATTATCACCCCCTTATAAAGTATTGATTATTAAAACTATACATTTATTGCCGCATGCTCACATGTTGTTGAATCAGCTTAATAAATTCATCTTGAGTTAAAGACCCCATATTCTCGCCATTTCTTTTCCTAACAGTGATAGTATTGCTGACAGTTTCTTTATCGCCGATAAGAATTATATAAGGCACTTTTTGCAGGGTTGCCTCTCTTATTTTATAGCCTATCTTTTCATTCCGCAGATCAATAGCGCATCTGATATCAGCCTCTCTAAATATTTTGTATATCCCCTTTGCATAATCGTCGTGTCTTTCAGCTATAGTCATTATCACAGTTTGGACAGGGGCGAGCCAGACCGGGAAGGCGCCTGAATAATGCTCTATAAGAACGCCAAAAAATCTCTCTAAAGACCCCATCAATGCCCTGTGAATCATTATAGGTTTGTGGTCTTTGCCGTCTGAACCACGATAAACAAGGTCAAACCTCTCAGGATTGTTAAAATCCACCTGAATAGTGCTACATTGCCACGAGCGGTTGAGAGAGTCTTTAATTTTAATATCTATCTTTGGCCCATAGAACACGCCTTCGCCTGGGTCAACCTCGTATCGTAATTCTTTTAGTTCCAGAGCCCTTTTGAGGGCATTTGTGGATTTTTCCCAGTTTTCTGGACTACCAACATATTTTTCAGGGCGTGTTGAGAGATAAATGTCATATTTGTCAAAACCAAAAGTCCTCAGAATAAAAAGTGTAAAATCGAGGATATTTAAAATCTCATCCTCTATCTGATCCTCTCTGCAAAAGATATGGGCATCATCCTGAGTGAAACCCCTTACCCTCAGCAATCCGTGCAGAACTCCCGATCTTTCATAGCGATAAACAGTCCCAAGCTCGGCGTATCTTATTGGGAAATCCCGATAGCTTCTTAGTTCACTCTGATAAATGTTGATGTGGAAGGGGCAGTTCATAGGCTTTAATTCATAAGCAATACCGTCAATATCCATAGGTGAATACATGTTTTCGCTGTAAAATTCGAGGTGTCCGCTTTTCTGCCAAAGATTAAGCCTTGCAATGTGAGGAGTATAAAGGATTTTATAATCAGCCTTAATATGCTCGTTTCTCCAAAAGTCTTCTATGATTTTTCTTACAATAGCGCCGTTGGGGTGCCACAAGATCAACCCTGAGCCAATCTCATCGCTTGTGCTAAACAATCCGAGTTCTTTACCGAGCTTTCTGTGGTCGCGCTTTTTTACTTCTTCGAGGAAATTAAGATATTTGTCAAGCTCTTCCTTCTTGTCAAAGGATATCCCGTATATCCTCTGGAGCATCTTTTTTTTTTCGTCCCCGCGCCAGTATGCGCCAGCCACACTTAATAGTTTAAAAGCTTTGATTTTTGAGGTGTCAGGTATGTGCGGACCCCTGCAAAGGTCGGTAAAGCCGCCTTCATCATACAGAGAAACCAATTCATCCTGAATCTCCTGCAACAGCTCAACCTTATAATCCTCGCCTTTTTCTTTAAAGAGGTTTATTACATCTTGTTTAGGTAAAAACCTGACAGAAAAGCGGCTTTTACTCTTGATAATCTCCTTCATCCTTTTTTCTATTTTTTCTAAATCATCGGGTGTGAAAGGTGTTGACTTATCAAAGTCATAATAAAAGCCTTCTTCTATAGCAGGACCTATTGTAACTTTGACATCGGGGAAAAGGTCTTTTACGGCGTGAGCCATGATATGAGAGGTACTGTGCCAGAAGATTTCCTTGCCCTCTTTAGAATCGAATGTAATGGCTTCCACTAAAGTGTTATCTGGTAGTTTCTCTAACCATGATAAATCCTTCAGCTCGCCATTTACTCTGACCGCAAGAGCATTAAGGGATTGCAGATTTTTACGGAGTTCAGAAAGTTCTATTTCTCTTTCTGTGCCGTCAGGCAAAAGCAGTCTGATTATAGGTGCACCTCCATGAAAATTGCTTAGTATAATAACTCATTTAAGCCTTACTATTCAATCAATAAAATCTTGGAGTTTCCTGAGTTTTTAGTTAAACTCAAAACATAGTTGAAAATCGTCAGCCTTTTTGGGTTTTCCTTTTAGTGCAGTCTTGTCAGGATAAAGCAAATTATAGATGCCATCCGCTATAGCATAGTTAAAAAAACTGGGAACACATACCCATCCAAAATAAATTCTTATATACTTTCGGATCCGAGGGATATGATGCGATTTCTGGAGCCAAAGCCAAGGATAACCTCAAAGAGGCGGAAGACGAAGCGGAAGCCTCACCGCCAATATTTCAAAACTAAGTATGAAATCTGTCAAGTGCCTGCCCATGCCCCTAAAATAGCCGTAGGATCATAAATCTACGGATTTACAGGTCATTGGGAGAACCCGTAGGGTTCGTAACAATCTCATCAGAAAAGGCGAGATTGCTTCCCCTTCGCTTTGCTTAGGGTCGCAATGACGAGGCGCTTATCGCTATTTTAGGACATGCACTAAGGTAGTTCTTTGGCAAAGAAATCGTCTCATATCCCTCTTGAATATTATTTTAGACACCTGCGCTTTGAAATGATTCCTGAGTATTTTGATAACTGTCCTTTTAGATTGGCTACGGTTGCTGATTCTATGATTATGAACGCCTCCTTTTCTTTTATCTATAGGGATTTATAATAGGTACCGAATATTAAACTCAGGAATCTTTATACTTGTCAAAAGAAAAGGTAAGTTCAACTTCTTCATTTCATAGTTCTTCAATTATTTCAGAGGTTTAGTTGTTCGAGTTATAAAAAAACTTAGGAAACTCCAGTCTTTTTTGTCTATAAATTCTAAACAATCCTGACGCGTTTAAAGAACTATAAAGAAATGCAAAAATAATAGGAAGTGCCGCTAAAGAATTTCTACATGACGCCCTGTGAAGAAGGCTTTATAAAATTTTTTCAAAAGCCTTGCTTCTATGGAAATAAAACAAAATACAACTAAAATTTGTCGATTATAAAAATTCCGAAACAGCCCTCCCCATCTCTTTTCAGCTACAATCAAAAGCCACGTTCTGCAATGACCTTGGCTAAATCAACAAGCCTCGCTGAATAACCCCACTCATTATCATACCAGGCTATAATTTTAGCAATCCTTTTGCCTATCATCATTGTTGATAAAGCATCAACGATTGAAGAGTGAGGATCCCCTATGATATCCCTTGATACCAAAGCCTCATCAGTAACCCTCAGAATACCCTTCATGGAAGCCTCTTCCGAAGCTTTAGTTAATACTTCATTTATTAGTGAAGGTGTTGCATCCTTCTTTAGAGATACTACGATATCTGCTACAGAGCCGTCTGGTATCGGGACCCTCATAGCCATTCCATCAATCTTCCCAGAAAGTTCAGGCAGCGCCTTCTCAACTGCCTTCGCAGCTCCCGTAGTGGTTGGGATTATAGAGACCGCTGCTGCGCGCCCACGCCGCCGATGGCGAGCAGGTGTATCCATGAGAGACTGGCTTGAGGTATAAGCGTGAACGGTTGTGAAGATCAAATATTCAATACCGAAATAATTGTGGATTACTTTGGCGACAGGGGCTATGCAATTTGTGGTGCAAGACGCCATGGAGATAACTTGATGGGATTTTGGGTCATAGCTTTCTGGGTTAACACCTAACATAATAGTTACATCTGCATCATCAGAAGGAGCAGAAACGATTACCTTTTGCGCTCCAGCTTTGAGATGGCCAGCCGCCTTCGCCCTGCTGCGGAGTGCTCCGCTAGATTCAATTATAATCTCAGCGCCGAGTTCCTTCCAGGGTATTTTCTCAGGGTCAGGGGAAGAACTAAAAGGGATTTCTAATCCATCAACTTGCAGGCTTTTATTGTTGTTTGAGACCTTTTTTGGATACCATCCGTGAACAGAATCATATTTAAGGAGATAAGCCAGATCTCCGATATTGCTCGGGTCATTAATCCCTACAACCTGAAAATCTCCATTTTGCATAAGAAGTTTAAATGTGCACCGCCCAATCCTGCCAAAACCATTAATCCCAACCTTGATAGTGTTTTTTTTGCCCATATTCTTCCTCCTTTTTTATTGAACGATAAACGTTTGATTATATAGCCTCAATTGCTTCAAATTGCAGATGATTCATTATCTTAAAAATAAAGGGTGTTCAAAAATAAAGATAGCAAAGATAATCAGAAACTTAATTAATATAATAGTTTATCATAGTACAAGGTTAATTTCACCCTTAAAAATATGGATATACAATTATGAACTGGTCTGTCTATTGTTTTCTAAATAGCTTAGAGAAATATTTTAGAATTTAAAAACCTAAAAATAACTCACCAAAAACTTCCTTCTGGTTAACAATTAAAGAATTCTCTCTTTGTGGGTTTTCCCAACATCAATGATAGGATTTTTTGGATTTGCCCAAAAATAAAGATAGAACGTTGAACCCATTGATTTATCCTTCATTGCGAGAACCCGGGGGTGCGTGGCAATCCCTTAAAAAAGACGAGATTGTCTCCCCCTCGCTTTGCTCCGGGTCACGATGGCAGTTTTCTATCGCTATTTGTAGGAGGTTAAAGCTGCAATATGTATCTTTGTGATATAATAAAGAAAGTAACGAGCGTATCCACTGCTGTTTAGCTGCAGGGCACATAACAATAAGACTTTAAGGAGATTTAAATGCCAATATTTGAATTTAAATGTAAGAAATGCGAAAAGGAGTTTGAAAAACTCGTTTTCGGCAACCCCCAGATAACCTGTCCAAAATGCGATTCTAAGGAGGTTCAAAAAAAATTTTCCCTTTTTGCGATGAGCGGCGTTGAGAGTGCATCATCTTCCGGGTGCTCTTCCTGCAGTTCTACTTCCTGTTCTTCCTGCAAATAAAATAGGTAGTTAATTATGAGGGCAAATGGCAATGGTAGAAAAAACTAAGATTTATGAAGATGTTTCTACGGAAAACCTTGCTAAAAAGAAAAGACCCGATCTTTATAAAGTCTTTCTTATCAATGATGATTATACTACAATGGACTTTGTTGTGCATGTTCTGGAGTCTGTCTTTGGAAAGCCGCCTGTTGAAGCAGTTCAGATAATGCTTCATGTGCATAAAAACGGCAAAGGCCTGGCGGGAGTTTATACAAAAGACATAGCGGAAACAAGGATCAACATTGTTCATAAACTCGCCCGCAAAAACAACTTTCCACTTAAATGTGAAATGGAAAAGGAATGATAAACAAAGAGTTGGAATTAATTATCGAGGCTACTATCAGGGATGCAAGTTTAAAAAACCATGAATTTCTGACTGTTGAGCATCTCCTTTATGCCGTCCTGCACGATGACAGAGGCAGCGACATCATTATCAATTGCGGCGGCAACCTATCTAGGCTCAAGAAGTTAATTGAAAAATTCTTTGATGAGCATGTTGGCAAAACCGCTCCACACTCTGATGTCTTTCCTCGTATGACAGCAGGATTTCAGAGGGTTATACAGAGGGCGCTGAATCATGTCCAGTCTGCAGGCAAACAGGAAGTTGATGCCGGCGATATATTAGCATCTATCTTTTTAGAAGAAGACTCCCATTCTGTCCACTTCCTTGAGTTAGAAGGCATTACAAGGTTAGATGTCCTCAACTACATTTCGCACGGCATATCCAGGATTCCTAATGAGACAGAAAAATCCGATGAAAAATCCCCTCAGGTTGAAGAGAAAAAGGCAAAAGACCCCTTGAGGCTCTTCACTCTGAATCTAATAGAAAAGGCTGAAAAAGGGCTTATTGACCCGCTTATTGGGCGGAGGATAGAAATTCTCAGAACAATTCAGGTTTTGTGCCGAAGGCGTAAGAACAACATAATATTAGTCGGCGAACCTGGCGTAGGGAAGACCGCAATTGTCGAAGGACTGGCGTTGAAGGTTTATCAGCAGGATGTCCCTGATGCCCTTAAGAATACACAGATTTTCATGCTCGACATGGGCGCCGCCCTTGCCGGAACGAGATACAGGGGAGATTTCGAGGCACGACTCAAATCTACTATCAAGAGACTCGAAACCATACCAGGAGCCATTCTTTTTATTGATGAAATACATACTATAGTAGGCGCCGGGGCGACGAGCGGCGGTTCAATGGATGCGTCAAACATTTTAAAACCATCTCTTATCTCTGGTTCACTAAGGTGCATTGGGGCGACGACTTATGAGGAATATAAGAATCATTTTGAAAAAGACAGGGCACTCTCCCGTCGTTTTCAAAAGATTGATATTCACGAGCCAGGAACTGAAGAGACCATCAAGATTTTGAACGGGCTAAAGTCTTATTATGAAGATTTTCATAAGGTCAGATTTACTCCCAGTGCTTTAAAAGCCGCCGTGGAACTATCCGCCAAATATATAAATGACAGGTATCTCCCCGATAAAGCAATAGATGTGATTGATGAAGCCGCTGCAGCATTGAGGCTCTCGCCTGCTTTTAAGACAAGAAAAACAGTTGGGGTCTCTGATATAGAGAATGTCGTCTCAGCAATTGCGAGGATTCCATCAAAAACTATATCTTCTTCCGAGACAGATAAACTCAGGACGCTTGAAAGAGACCTAATGAAAGTGGTATTCGGTCAGGATGAGGCTATCCATTCGCTTGCCTCAGCAATAAAAAGATCGCGAGCTGGATTGGGCTCGCCTGACAGACCTGTAGGGTCATTTCTCTTTGCAGGACCCACAGGGGTAGGAAAAACGGAGGTATCCCGCCAGCTGGCAACAGTTTTGGGCATAAATTTCATTCGTTTTGATATGAGTGAATACATGGAAAAGCACACGGTGGCAAGGCTTATCGGGGCACCGCCCGGTTATGTGGGTTTCGATCAAGGCGGTTTGCTGACAGACGCCATCCGCAAAAATCCACACAGCGTCCTGCTGTTGGATGAGATTGAGAAGGCTCATCCCGACATATTTAGTGTGCTTCTTCAGGTTATGGACTATGCTACTCTGACTGATAACAACGGCAAAAAAGCCGACTTCCGAAATGTAATTATCATCATGACATCCAATGCAGGTGCAAGGGATATGGCAAAAGGGGTTGTTGGCTTTGGAGATAGGGTTACTGATAGCCAGTCAAAAGGTATTGAGGCTATTAAAAGACTTTTTACACCAGAATTCAGAAATCGTCTCGACGCTATAATAACCTTCCGTCCCCTCACTCCTGAGATAATGGAAAGGGTTGTTGATAAATTCATTGATGAGTTGAGACTGCAGATAAAACCTAGAAAAGTCGAGATGTTGCTCTCAGCCGATGCAAGGCGTTGGCTTTCTGAAAAAGGTTATGACCCATTATTCGGCGCTCGTCCTCTCTCAAGGCTGATTCAAGAAGAGATTAAGGATGCCCTAACAGATGAGATACTTTTCGGGAAGTTGAAAAAGGGTGGAACCGTATTAATTGAGATTAGCGGCGATAAACCCATTTTTAAGTTCACATAGCAAATTGATATCAGAATACTTATACAAAATTTATTTCAACTATTTCCCTTCATGACTCTAAATACCATTCGGATTTTCCAATAGCTTTTTTAAATTAATTGCCCATCTCATCTGACGATTTTATTTTTTATGTCAAAACATACCCATCCAAAATAAACTCTTTAGATACTTTGGAATCAGGGGGTATGATGCGATTTCTTGAGTCAAAGCCACAGGTAACCTCAATGAGGTTCGAGACGAAGCGGAAGCCTCGACCGCCAATATTTCAAAACTAAGTATGAATTCTGTCAAGGGCTTACCCATGCCCCAAAATAGCCGTAGGATCATAAACCTATGGATTTACAGGTGATTGCGAGAACCCGTAGGGTTCGTGGCAATCTCATCAGAAAAGGAGAGATTGCTTTCCCTTCGCTTTGCTCAGGGTCGCAATGAAGAGGCGCTTATAGCTATTTTAGGACATAGACGAAGGTAGTTCTTTGGCAAAGAAATCGTGTCATATTCCTGCTTGAATATTATTTTGGACACCAGTGATATCAAAATAATTTTTTGACAATCTGTTTTTTAATGCTATAACTTATCATAGTAGTTTTAGTAGTTTTATAGGTGGAACTGTGGAAAATCAATGGCTTCAAGCTGCTATGTGGATGGGGCTCGCCCTTATTGCAATATTCCTCTCTGTTAGGATAGCAATCTCCATTGCTTTACTTGAGATTATAGTTGGCATGATTGGGGGAAATTTCCTGCCTCTCCAGAGAACTGAATGGTTAGCTTTTCTTGCTGGGTTTGGCAGTATCATATTAACCTTCCTTGCAGGGGCAGAAGTAGAGCCCCAGATTCTTAAAAGAAAATTCAAAGAAAGCGTCGGTATTGGATTTTTTAGTTTTTTGATGCCTTTTTTAGGGGCTATGGCTTACGCATATTGGGTGGCGGGATGGACTTTTCCTCAGGCTGCGATTGCAGGTATTTCCCTTTCTACAACATCTGTTGCAATTGTTTACGCAGTTATGATAGAGACTGGCTATAACGAAGCCGAGCTTGGCAAGATTATCCTTGCTGCCTGCTTCATCACCGATCTCGGGACAGTTCTGGCGCTCGGTGTATTTTTTGCGAAATATGACTGGCATTTGATTATATTTATTATAATAACAGCAATTACGCTATGGTTATTGCCAAAATTTACCCCCTGGTTTTTTAAAAATTTTGGAGGCAGAATAAGCGAACCTGAGACAAAATTTATTTTTCTTGTGCTTTTCGGACTTGGAGGACTTGCCCTGACAGCAAAGAGCGAGGCAGTTTTGCCGGCTTATCTGGTTGGGATGGTGTTAGCACCATTTTTTGTTCAAAATAGAATCTTCAGTCAGAGGATGCGTGCAACAGCTTTTAGCATTTTCACGCCATTCTTTTTCTTGATGGCTGGCTCTTTAATTAAACTTTCTGTAATATGGAGCAGCGGTTTTTTAATATTTATGTTTCTTCTGGTTAAGATGGTGGCAAAGTTTATAGGGGTTCTGCCGCTTGCAAAAGCGTTCAAGTTTGGGAAAAAGGGGAGTATGTACACCACTCTGCTTATGTCAACAGGTCTAACATTTGGAACAATATCAGCCCTTTTCGGCTATACAAACAATATTATTAATCAGGAGCAATATACAATACTCGTGACAGCAGTAATACTTTCAGGAGTTGTGCCAACCATAATTGCTCAGATGTGGTTTCAACCGGGAAAGAATAATAACGAATAAATCTTCTTCCCTTGTATCATCGCCTTTTTATTGTGGGCAAATGATTTGCAGCTTTCGAGAATCATTGTCTGCGGGAAAAAGAGACCGGTTCGATATTCCAAATCTTTTCAGCATATTCTCTGATAGCCCTGTCTGATGAAAATTTCCCTGAACGCGCAATATTCAGGATAGCCATCTTTGCCCATTTCTCCTTATCGAGATAGTTTTTGGCTATGACATCCTGACAACTTATATAGGACTCATAGTCTGCAAGCACGAAAAATCTATCCTCATCAAGCAAGGATCTGGCTATGGGAACGAAAAGAGACGGATTTTCAGGGCTAAAAAAACCATCCATGAGTTGGTTTAACGCCTGTCTGAGTTCGGGATTTCTTTCATAGAACATATATGGGTTGTATGAATTCCTCATAGCAATTATCTCTTCTGCAGTGAGTCCAAATAAAAAGAAATTTTCCTCTCCAACCTCTTCCCTGATCTCTATATTGGCTCCGTCCAGCGTCCCGATAGTCAAAGCGCCATTGAGCGTGAATTTCATATTCCCCGTCCCGGATGCTTCAAAGCCTGCTGTGGAGATTTGCTCTGAGAGTTCGGCAGCAGGTATTATCTTTTGTGCAATCGAAACCCCGTAATTTGGGACAAAGATAACTTGCAGTTTTTTCTTGACGGTTGGATTTTCATCAATTGCATGGGCTACTGAATGAATAAGCTTTATAATGAGCTTGCACAGATAATAACCCGGGGCGGATTTGCCTGCAAATAGTATGGTTCGGGGGGTAAAAGTATCATGTGTTCTGCCCTCAGAAATCCTGTTGTAAAGGGTTATCGCATGGAGTATATTCAGCATCTGCCTCTTATATTCGTGAAGCCTTTTGACCTGGCAGTCAAGCATAAAATCGGGCCTGAAAGAGATATTAAAGATAAGGTTCAGGTAGCTCGAGAGAAATTGTTTATTAGCCTCTTTGATCTCCCTGAATCTACGCCTGAACTCAGAGTTATCCGCCATTTGTTCGAGCTCTTTAAGCCTGCTCAAGTCTTTTATCCAGGAATCCCCTATGGCATCGGATATAAGTGTAGAGAGCCCCGGATTGGACTCAAGCAGCCAACGGCGGTGGGTGATTCCATTTGTGACGTTCCTGAACTTTTCAGGGAATATTTTATAAAAATCATGAAAGATGTGTTCTTTGATAATCTTTGAATGCAGTTCAGATACACCATTAACGGTGTGGCTTCCCACTATCGCGAGACGAGCCATATTTACCCGCCTCTCACCATCTCCTGTCACTATGGCAACTGTGGATTTAATATTATCATCGGGAAATTTCTCCCCAACCTGAATTAGAAATCTCCTGTCAATCTCCAGAATAATTTGCAGGTGGCGGGGCAGCAGATAGGCAAACAACCCTTCCGTCCATGTCTCTAACGCCTCGGGCAGGACGGTATGATTGGTATAGGAGAATGTCTTAACAGTTATATCCCACGAGTCTTCCCATGATAGCCCTTCTTCGTCAACGAGGATCCGCATTAATTCAGCAATGGCAATGGAGGGATGGGTGTCGTTTAATTGTATCGAGACCTTATCAGGAAATTCATTATAGGTGGAATGAAATTTCCTGTATCTCCTAACGATGTCTTTAAGTGTTGCGGCAACGAAGAAATACTGTTGCTTTAGACGCAGTTCCTTGCCTGCAAGAGACTGGTCATCAGGATATAAAACCTTCGAGATAGTCTCGCTGTAATTCTTGTTTTCCATAGCTTTAATATAGTCGCCGTTATTGAAGTATTCGAGGTCGAAGTCTCGTGTTGACTTTGCAGACCAAAGCCTGAGAGTATTGACTGTGTCATTGCCAAAACCAGGCACAGGGTAATCGTAAGCCATAGCTATGACATCTTCTGTATCCTTCCAGACCATATGCATCCTGCCTCTGCCGCAAGTAATTGTTTCAACCCACCCGCGGAAGCGAACGGGGCAAAGGACTTCTGGTCTTGGGAATTCCCATGGATTACCGTATCTTAGCCAGTTGTCGGGTGTCTCTATCTGAAAGCCATCTTTAATGCGCTGAGAGAATATGCCATACTCATATCTGATACCGTAACCATAAGCCGGATACTGAAGGGATGCAAGAGAATCAAGAAAACAAGCTGCCAACCTCCCCAACCCCCCATTTCCAAGTCCGGCATCCCATTCGAGTTCAAGTAAATCTTCATAATTGAAATCGAAGCATGGAACTGCATTTTTGTAGTCTTCAGTTAATCCAAGATTGCTGATATAGCTGTCCAGAAGTCTGCCTAAGAGAAATTCCAGAGATAGATAATAAGCCCTTTTTACATTTTTTTCATAATAATATTGCTGTGTTTTCATTCAGTTTTGGACAAGGTGGTCTCTTACTGAAAGAACAACAGCCTGAAATTTATCCCTCTTGGTAGCTGAATAAATGTCTTTTGCAAGTGAAT
>Ga0209721_1000848_pt1 | contig 25132 bp, 16 predicted proteins | sample TshhotsprinmetaG_FD_184139 | JGI IMG/M metagenome (GOLD analysis project Ga0209721, IMG submission 184139) | Hot spring microbial communities from South Africa to study Microbial Dark Matter (Phase II) - Tshipise hot spring metaG (SPAdes)... | ecosystem: Environmental > Aquatic > Thermal springs...
CATGGTTTGGTAGACCTCGTGCATTGCGTTGTAGTAAAAACTCTTCACCTTTTCTTGGGATAATTTTATAAATTTCTGCATTGAAAGATTTTGAAACCTCATCTGCAAATAAGCCTGCAGAATTTATTACATACTTTGCCCTAATTTCTTCCCCCTCTCTTGATTTCACAATCCAATAGTCACCATCTTTTATACCTTGTTCCACTGTAAAATGTGTTCTTACATCTACCCCATTTTTCTGTGCAGATTCGACCAAAGCAAAAACATAGCGATACGGTTCAATAATACCACCCGTAGGAGCATATAAACCGCCTACAACATCTGAATTAAGTTGGGGTTCTAAACTTAGAATTCTTTCTCTACCACATATTTCCATCCGAGGAACACCATTAGCCACTCCCTGAGCATATAAATGCTCTACTGTTTTCATTTCTTCTACACTAAAAGCAACAACAATAATCCCTACTCGCTTAAATGGAAATCCAAGTTCGTAATGGAGTTGGTCAAACATTAGATTCCCGCGAATCTCCAGACGAGCTTTCAAAGATGTAAGGGGGTGATGAAATCCAGCATGAATAATTCCTGAATTGGCTTTTGTAACACCAAAGCCAACATCGACACATTTTTCTAACAAAATAACGGATATTTCGTAAGCAGATAATTTACGAGCAATAGAAGCGCCACAACATCCTGCCCCTATTATTGCAACATCATAAACCTTACTATTCATTGTTATCCTTGTTTTTCCTGTATTTCTCTATTTAAAAATTTTTATAAAGATTTATAAAATATACCAATTAGAGGATTTCTTTTGCGAATTTGTGGGATTTAATAACTAAATTCTCTAATTTGCTCAATGCCCTTCCAGAATCTATTGCTTCTTGAGCAATACTAAGTGCTTCTTTCCAATCAGAAGTTTTTCCACTCGCTAAAATCCCGAAAACAGAATTCAATAAAACTGCATCTCGATACGGAGTTTTTTCTCCATTTAAAACATTCCGGACTATCTCTGCATTTTTTTCTAATGTTCCACCTTGAATACTTTCGATATCCTGCTTTGATAAACCAAAATCTTCAGGGGAAACCTGATAAAATTTTAGGCCCTCATTTGAAATCTCAATAATATCTGTTTTATCGGAAATAGTTAACTCATCTACTCCATCATTTCCCCAAACAACAAAACCTCTTTGTATTCCCAATCGATGTAACGCTTTCGCAATGGGTTCTAAAAGGTTTTTCGAAAAGACTCCTATGACCTGTCCATCCAACGCTACAGGATTTGATAAAGGTCCCAGCAGGTTAAACACTGTTGGGAAAGGTAGTTCAGAACGAATTTTTGCAACACTCTTCATGGCAGGATGAAATCGACGGGCAAATAAGAAACCAATACCGACTTCTTCAATACAATTTGCAACCTTATCAGGGGGCAAATCGATAACCACACCGAGATGTTCCAGAACATCTGCACTTCCGCAAGAACTGGTTGCACTGCGATTTCCATGTTTGGCCACATAGATACCTGCACCTGCACAAACCAATGCAGTCGTAGTCGAAATATTAAAAGTCCCTTTTCTATCTCCTCCGGTTCCGCATGTATCAATAATGGGATGTTTGTCTATATAAATAGGTAGTGCAAATTTCCGCATTGCTCTTGAAAGTCCCGCAAGTTCATCACCTTCATAAGGTCGAAGTGAAAGAGCCGTTAAAAAAGAACTAATTAATACCTCTGATACATTACCTTCCATTATCTCAGAAAGGGTTTTGTAATAATCATTATAAGTTATGTCTTCATTGTGTATTATTTTTTTTAGAATTTCTGGGACAGACATGTTCTCACCCTTTTGCGATATATTTTTCCCAACTATTTAAGGAAATTTTATTTCCCTTTTTTAGGAATTTTTAGGTCATGAGGTGATGAATTGTACACACCAATAAAATCGAGTGTTGGACATGCAAGAGATTTATCTATTTGAACTTTTATCTCTTTTGTTTTCTGTTCAGGAATACAATGTATTCTTTTGTATCCAATAGTCGTAGCGGAACTTATCTTTTCCCATTTACCTTTCTTATTTTTAATCCATATAGAATGTTCTTCTATTCTCTGTCCTAATTGAATGTGTTCTTTTAGTACCAAACGATCAAAAACAATAGGAGTATTAAACCTTAACCGAACATAACCCGTTCGTTGATTGTCGTCTGTTGCCCAGTACCTATTATCATTTTCTTTCAAACACATTTCAGGAGCAAACTCTGGGCTGTTTCCCCGGATATTGCTTGCCTCCCAATCTGCTCTTTCCGTTAGATTGACCTTAAATGTTTCATTTAAAACAGAACGCCACTCCAAAAGGCGTTTTACATCAGATTCCGGTAAATGTCCAGAACGGTCCGGAGATACATTTAAAAGAAGTACCGCACCCCGACCGACAGAATGATAATAAATCCTTAATAACTGATTTAATGATAATAATTTTTTTTCTCCATCCGTGTGATAAAACCATTGTCTCTCTCGTATAGGTACATCACATTCCGCAGGATACCATACCTTTTTTCCTTCTCTTTCTTGAACATTCCATAAAGTTTCCGGTGCCAATCCACTCTCATTGCCGACCCAACGAATATCAGGACCACAAATTGCAATCAATGCATCCGGCTGTTTTTCTTTAATTAATTTGTAATAATTATCCCAATCATATACATGACCTTCTGTCCCAGCACCGTCGAACCAAACCTCAAAAATAGGACCATAATTCGTTAGTAATTCATCCAAAAGACTCATAAAGTATCTGTCGTAAGCCTTACAGTCATTATAGCGAGGTTCATGTCGGTCCCATGGAGAAAGATAAAAACCGAAATAAATCCCTGCTTTCCTACATGCATCAGCAACCCCTTTTACTACATCCCCCTGTCCATTTTCCCACGGAGAAAAACGAACGCAATAATCTGTGTGCATCGTGGGATATAAAACAAATCCATCATGATGTTTTACTGTAAGAATTAAATACCCCATTCCCACTTGTTTGGCAATATCAGCCCATTGTTGCGGATTGAAATGGGTCGGGTTGAAACTCTCTGGTGTTTTTGTTCCATCAGTCCACTCCTCATTATGAAAAGTGTTTATCCCAAAGTGGCAAAACATACCCATTTCCTGCTGATGCCACCTAACCTGTTGGGTACTAGGAATAGGATGTAAAGGTTCAGGAGGACTAACTATCTTTAGGGAACAACATCCCGACTTAGGAGAACCGTACTTCGAATCTTCTTTTGCGGTAGCATACATTAATTTCGGACATATAGTTATCACGCTAATAAAAAAGATTAAACCTAATTTTAAGAAAAAGTCCATTTTCTACCTTCCTTTTGTTATTTACTATGGGAACTTCTTCGGTCAATCAAAATTTCATTATTAGGTTGTAATTTGCTTTGCATATATAATTGCTTCAAAGAATCAAAAACTGATTTTGCGGATGTACTTGCATTAGGATGTGATAAAAGGCCACATAAACAAAGAGTAAGTAATGACTCTTTTTTATTTTTGAGTGCTTCCATTGACAACCCATAATTAGAATATATTTCAGGGAGTAAGTCTTCCCACGATTTTTTTAAATCTTTTAGAAATACCCATAAATCCTTTGGTGGTATTAATACCATAAAATGTCCATTACCAATATGTCCTAATTGATAATCTTTCCCAAAATAGGCTGTTGCTATAGTCTTTATATGCCGGGCAAAAGTATTAATGATTTTTAAAGTATCTGTCCCAGAAAGAATAGACTGCAAAGAGGGCAAACCGGATAATTCAACATAAACGAAACCGGATGTCTGGTAAAGTAGAATCGTTCTTTGTAGTTCTAATCGTAAAAAGCGAACCGTCCCAAGACCCGTGTAAGCATCCAATAAAGGAGTGTTTTTTATCGATGAAATTAAAGTATTTATTCGGGATATTAGTAATGATAATGAAACTGGTTTAACGAGATAATCATCACCACCCTGTGAAAAACCGTGTTCTAATTCCTCCGGGTCGTTCATAGCAGAGAGGAAAATAATTCCTGTATTGTATACATCTCTATCAATACGAATTTGTCTGCATAGTTCAAAACCGGATCTCCGTGGCATCATTACATCAAGTAATACAACTGAAATGTCTTCTTTTTTTATAGTATCTATCACAAGTTCTGGAGTATTTGTGACAAAACACTGATAATGTTTTTGTTCTAATGCATGTTTTAATTGATTTGAGAAACTTATATCGTCATCAACAATAAGTAACTTTACCACATTATAAATCCAATATTGTTATTTAATAAAAAGGTCATTCATTATTTTATATATTCTATTTAAAATAGTTATCTATTAACAACTATTTACCTATGCCTCTTTTTTGTATAATATCTTAATACTATTTTTAGCAAGAAACAAATAGGAGAATTATAGAGTATTCCTCCATGGACGATAAAGAAAAAAACAAAGAAACAATAAAAGAAAATAGTCCTTCTGGACATTCAGATAACAAAGAGGGTTCGCCTCCATCTAGTGAGAAACAAACGGAGGAAATATTAGACCAATCATTTGTAGATTCTTTATTTCAAAGTGTCCAACAAGAATCTTCTTCTTCCCCCAAAGATAAAGGGGAAGAAATACCTCCAGATTTAGCCCAAAAAGTTGTTGCACCGCCTAGAAAACAAGATGCTGAAGTAGCATTACTCAGTCAGGATGAAATAGAAGAATTAATAGAGTTAGCTCGAAAAGAAGATAAAGAAAGACAGAAAAAAAAGCAGGAAATACTTGAACAACTTACAAGTAAGACATCAAAACAACCTAAGGCAGAATTCATATCTAAAAAAAAGACCAACCTGAAAAGATATCTTATTCCCATTACTATAAGTTTGGTATTAGGCTTGATTAGTAGTATCCTGACATACTTATACCTTATGAAAAACCGTGTAATACCGTCTGATGAAATACCTCCTACATATATAAAGGACCTTGCAACTGCAAAAGAGTATGCCAACATCCTAATAGATGACAAACAATATTTAAATGCAATTTATATTTTAGAAAGAGTTTTGAAAAACAATCCACAACCTTCTCCAGATAAAACGGATGTACAATATCTTCTGATTAAGGCAAAATATCTCTCTGGGAAAATTACTCCTGAAACTCAAGACTACCGAAATTTTATAACCGATATAGAAACTGTAATACAAGAAAATCCAAATCACCCACTGGCTCCTTATCTATTTCTATGGAAAGGCCAACTACATGAAGCAGAAAATTTTCCATATCCAGCTATAGAAGCCTACGAACGTATTGCTCAATCCTATCCACAATTTGAGGCCAGAGACAAAGTATTGTTTTCATTAAGCCGTCTTGAATTGCAAATGAACAATCCTGTTAAATCGGTACAATGGGGACAGCAATTAATAAAAGAGTTCCCCTCTTCTTCATATGCATTAGAAGCAAGGTTTAATATTGCAGAATCATATCGATTAACGGGACTAATGGACGATGCTCGAACTCTGTACATACGAATTGCTGATACAGCCCCTGATACCGAGATAGGGGCACGGGCCATCCTCCGTTTAGCCGAAATGGCATATAAACAGGGGAGGTACGAACAAGCATTAATTCAATTAGAAGCAAAGTTAAAACATATCAGACAATTTCAATATAACGATGAAGCATATTTATTATTAGCAAAGACTTATAGAGCCCTCGAAAAATTGGAAGAAGCAAAAAACACCTTACAAGATTTGCTTGTTTTCTTCCCAAATTCAAAGGTTCATCCTTATGCATGGATTGAATTGAGCCAGATTTATCACATATTAGGTAACAAAGAAAAAGCATTTCAAACAGCAAATGAAGCAAGTTTATTGTTCCCTAATCATCCAGAGGTATTAGCAAATAAAGCAGAATTTTTGGCAATGGAAGGCAATTCTTACGCTTCTGCGATTTCCTATTTAGAAGCGGAGAAAAACGGCGGAATGAATCCGTCTTATTTGTTAAAGGCAGGACAATTATTGGCAATAAGTTCCCAATATGAAGAGGCTATAAAAGTATTTGAAGAACTAAAAGACCGTTACTATGGAACAAAAGAAGCCCTAAAAGGGAACATTGAACGGGCAAAATGCCTTTATAAGTTAGGAAAATTTTCTTCAGCCGTATCGGTCCTCGAAGACTTAAAAAAATTAACACCATCTTCTGAATTAGAATATAAAAATATTTTACAAGAGTTATCTACGATATACTTTGACCTCGGACTAAAAGAAAAGTCTGCAGAACTTGCAGAAGAATGGTTTAAAAAATCTGATAGTACAGAAGAAAAGATTGAATCCGCACTTTATCTTATTAATAACAATAATACAGATTTAGTTTTTTCAAGTCTTCCCTCTATGGATTTATCCTCTGTTAATAGAGAAAAAGTTGTAAAATTCCTTTTTTCACTATCACAAAAATTACTTTCAAAACTACCAACAGAAGGTCTATCAATTCTGGAACAGATTTATTATCAATATCCCGAATTTAGAACCCCTGATATACGGTATCATTTGTTAGAAACTTATATAAACACAGAACGAACGACCTCAGCAAGGCGAATTATTCTGGATTGGGAAAATGAATTAGATATGCAAAACAACTCCATTCAAAGTTTTATTGATGGGGAAATCTTATGGGGTAATTACATGTTTGAAAAGGAAGAATGGGATTCCGCCTTACAAGCATATACAAAAGCAATCCAAATTTCCAAAAGAAATGATGAACAAATACAGGGAATAAAATTCCACACGGATTGGGCCAAATATCAATATGCAAATATTTTAGAGAAAAAGTCTAACCTGGAAGAGGCTGTAAATATACTCGACGAATTAATAAAATCAAATTCATCGCTGGCACCTATGGCACAAATGAAAGTAGAACAGATAAAACTTGAAATGATTGCAAAGAAATAGGAAAGAAGATTTGACGCCATTCTACGAGAAAAACCCATCTCAAAAATTTATCTATTGGTCGCAAAGACAACAAGAATGGTTAGAGTCACAAATCAAGTATGCGAAAGAATTGAAATCCTTATTGGGAGAAAGACAAATTGATGAAGAAATAGAAACAGAAATAAGAAAACATGGAAAACAAACCGAGCGGTTAAATGTTCTCATAAAGGAATATGATATTTTACAAAAAGAAATACAACCTAAAATTTTGCAAGACAAGAATAATCAAGAAATTATTAAAACACTAAAAGAACTCATTCAGACGCTTATAGACATTAATGATGAGATATATCAAATTGTATTGAAACAAAAAGAAAACCTACAAAAAGAAATGAATAACTTCTTTCCCCTGAAAAATAGATTTGAGAAATACAATCCACAAGGAGAAAAAATACCGGAAAATTTAGATTATGATGTCTAAACCCACAGAAAAAATGGTTTCCATTTCACAAGTAGATTTAGAAAACCTAACAAAAGCATTAGAAGAATTTAACAAAACCAGCAAATCATGGGAACAGGCTTATTCATTATTACAAGAAACCATTTCTGAACTTAATCGCGAATTAGAACTCAAAAACCGCGAATTAGCAACAACATCAGAATACTTGAGTAATTTGCTGGAATCAATATCGGATGGAGTTATTGCGGTAGACCTGGACGAAAAAATAAACCGCTTTAACCGTTCAGCATCTATTATTTCAGGATATGAGCCCTCTGAAGTTCTGGGAAAATACTTTTCTGAAGTTTTCAACCGATCCTTCTCTATTGAGGAGTGTAACCAAAATACTTACCAACTTCGTTCCAAAAGAGGGAGACTAATTCCTATTGCAGAACGGAATTCTCACATAACCGACTCGCACGGAAATATAATAGGCCAAGTAAAGATATTTCAGGATTTAAGTGAAATTCTTGAACTAAGAGCACACATTCAACATAAGGAACGATTGGCACTAATTGGGGAAATGTCTGCTACAATAGCCCATGAGATACGCAATCCTCTAGGAGGAATACGTGGGTTCGCATCCTTTTTAGCGCAGGATTTAGCAGAGAATGACCCCCGGCAAAGATTTGTAAAGAAAATAATGCAGGGCATCCAAACTTTAGAACATATAATCAATGATTTATTGGAATATGCCCGACCTATTGAAATAAAACCCGAAACAAGACCTTTATGTGAATTAATCCGTGCAAGTTTAGAATTTTTATCTTATGACAAAAAAAACATTACTATTCTCGTAGAATGCTCACCAGAAATAAAAAGTAAATTTGATTTCATTCGTATGAAACAGGTATTAACAAATATAATTGTAAATTCTATACAGAGTATAACAAATCAAGGAGAAATCAAAATAAAAGGTGAAGTAGAAAATAATTATATCCGAATAGTAATTAAAGACAATGGATGCGGAATAAAACCCGAAACATTACCCAAGATTTTTTCACCTTTTTTCTCAACAAAAGAAAAAGGGACAGGATTAGGATTGGCACTATGTGCTAAAATCATAGAAGCACATGGGGGACAAATTAACGCAGAAAGCATTGTGGGCGAAGGGACTACAATTACGATATGGTTACCTGCATAGTACATACACCCTATATTACGAACATCCAACGGGAGGAATAACATGCCAAAAGCGAAAATTCTTGTAATTGATGATGAACCTCTTATGCGTGAATTTATTGAAGAAGCCATGACACGTGCCGGTTATAAAGTTATAAGTTCGGGAAGTGGAGCAGAAGGAACAGAACTGATTAAGACCCAATCTTTTGATTTAGTAATAACAGATTTGAAAATGGAACCGATTGACGGAATTGAAGTACTAAAAGAAACCACAAAAGTATCAGCAGAAATACCTGTTATTATCATAACTGCATACGCGACAATCGATACAGCAATCGAAACATTAAAAGCAGGTGCAATGGATTATCTCATAAAACCCTTCACACCAGAAGCAATTGAAATTGCTGTGAAAAGAGCTCTTGATAAAGTAAAGATAAATGCAGAAAACAAATATCTCCGTGCCGAGTTAGATTCCTATTTTGGACCGCAAGAAATTATTGGAAAAAGTAAAGTAATGCGAGAGTTATATGAGAAAATTCATAAAGTTGCAGATTCTCGTTCAACTGTGCTCATTCGTGGAGAAACCGGTGTGGGAAAAGAATTGGTTGCAAGAATGATTCATCTTTTAAGTACTCGCAAAGATAAACCTTTCATAAAGGTCAACTGTGCGGCACTCTCTTCAGGAATTCTGGAAAGTGAACTTTTTGGACATGAACGAGGGGCTTTTACAGGGGCATATGAGAAAAAAATAGGCCGTTTTGAACTCGCCCACGGGGGCTCCTTATTACTCGATGAGATAAGCGAAATAAATATAGACCTTCAACCAAAACTTCTTCGTGCTTTACAGGAACGAGAGATAGAACGAGTCGGTGGAACAGAAACCATATCTGTAGATGTTCGTATTATAGCCACCTCTAATAGAAACCTCGAAGAAGCTATAGAAAAACATACTTTTCGTCAAGATTTATTCTATCGATTAAATGTTATAACTATTTATGTTCCACCCCTTCGTGAAAGAAAAGAAGATATTCCCGAATTAGCAAATTATTTCTTAAAACGCTTTTCGAAAGAAAATGGAAGGAATGTCGAAACCATTACCCCAAAAGCCATGGATTACTTTATGGAATATAACTGGCCTGGAAATGTCCGTGAATTGCAAAATATTATTGAGCGGGCTGTTGTCCTTGCGGGTAATAAGAAAACATTATGTATAGAAGATTTTGAATTCTTCAAAACAAAATGTAATTCTGGATCTACTCTTCCTCAGTTGCAACCGGGTATTACATTAGCCGAAATAGAAAAAAATATTATTCTAAAGACATTAGAAAACTGTGGTGGTAATAGAACTAAATCAGCAGAAATATTAGGTATTAGCGTGCGTACACTCAGAAATAAACTTCACGAATATGGAATGATTAAAAATCAAAAGAACCGGATGGAACGCCTTCCAAAGTAAAAACAAATTTGATTAAAACAGCCCTTTACAATGAAAATTTCAATAATCATGAAAAAAAAAGAAACATTATTTCTTCTCATAATAATATTTTTTTCGTTCTCAACACGGGTTATCTATTATAACCATATTACGAAGCAACCCGAATTTTCTCAACTTTTATTGGACCCTCAATTTAATGATTATTGGGCTCATAAGATACTATATAAAGGGGAATATCCCTCTCCAACGGGTGATGACCCTATGATAAAAGACACTCCGTATGGAAGGCCGCCAGGGTATCCTTTTCTTCTATCTTTTATATATTTTTTCTTCGGTAATAATTACCATTCACCACGACTCATTCAATTTTTCTTTGGAATACTAAATGTATATCTAGTATTCTATGTTGTTTCAAAGATATTCAATAATAAAAAAACAGGCATAATTAGTGCTTCTTTAATAGCCATTCTATGGGAACCCATTTATTTTGAAGGTGAAATTAATTATCCCGTATGGGTAATCCTGTTGACAATCATTACTTTGGGGACTTTTCTACAATACTTAAAAACAAAAAAAATACTATATGTCATTTGCTCAGGACTTTCATTAGGTCTTATCTCTCTTTTTAGACCAAATGCACTCCTTTTGCTACCTATGTATATTCTCCTAGTATTCTTAACATCAAGAAATTCTAATATAAAGAATACCCTAATCTACGGTACCTTTCTTACAGTTTCTACCTTTCTCGTAATAACTCCTATTTTAATCAGAAATTACATAGTCAGTAAAGAATTTTTCCTAATCTCTTGCTTCGGTGGAATAAATACATATATTGGGAACAACAGTAAATCATCAGGAGATAGTCCTACAATACCAAATATAATAGAATTATGTGGCCTTGATAATTGGGATTGTTTCAATTATCGCTTATTGGTAAAAGGTTTAGGGATAAAACAAGGAGGAAAACCTTATTCATTTAAAGAAGCCTCACAATTCTTTTACAAAAAGGCATGGAAATACTGGAAAGAAGAACCCATTTCCGCTATCAAATTAACTTTTCGGAAAATACTTCTATTTTGGGGACCTGCTATAGTCTCTGACGGAAAGGTAATACATTACTACAGAAATTCTTCATTTCTCCGTTTTCTACCAGGGTTTCCTATCCTATCAGGATTGTTTCTTTTTTCTTTGATTACATTCATTCAAAAAAGGCATTCTTTAACAGGAGAATTAAAGATAATTCTTATATTCCTTTTTAGTTGGTGCTTTGTTTATTCCTTTTCTGTAATTCCCTTTTTCATATCAGAACGATACAGGCTTCCTCTTATACCGCCTATATGCATAATTGGAGGATTAACGATTTCTTCATATCTTAACGATACAGGTAAAAATAATAGGAACCAGAAATTTTTAGCCCCAATGCTTTGTCTTTTATGTTTTGGGCTTATCTACATAATACCGATTAAATATCAACCTGATGAATCTCGATGGTTTTATCATAAAGCAATAGTATCGTACAGAGAACAAAATGTAAATGACGCTATTTACTACGCAAATAAATCCATTTCTATAAACCCAAAACACTCGGAAGCCTACTCGTTTCTTGGTATAATTTCTCTTAACCAAAACAAACTCATAGAGGCAGAACAATATTACAAAAAAGCATTGGAAATAAATCCAAACTATGCTATGGCAAACAATAATTTAGGGTATGTTATGGAACTGCAAGGTAATATTGACCTAGCAGAAAAATATTATCAAAAAGCATGTCAATTAAGTCCGGTCTATTCTTTAGCCTGGATTAATCTTGGAAGAATATATCTGTATCATCAGGGCAAACTCGATAGGGCAAAAGATTGTTTTTTAAAATCTATTGAATTAGATCCCAACTCGTGGACAGGATGGTTTCATTTAGGAAATATATATATACAAGTAAAAGATTATTCCTCAGCAGAAACATCTTTAATAAAGGCTTTAGATTTAAATCCTGGTAGTACTTTCACACTAAATAATCTTGGATTTTTATATATACAAATACAACAATACGACAAGGCAATAAAATATCTAAAAACTGTATTAGATAAAGAACCCAATTTTACAGATGCGATGTTTAATCTCGGAAATGCATTTAAGGCAATTAATAAAATAGATGAGGCAGAAAACTGGTATAAAAAAATTCTAGAAATAGACCCACAATTCACAGATGCAAAAGTAAAACTAGAAGAATTAAAAACAATTCCATAAATAGATACATTAAATAAAATGAAAGAAAATAACAGAAAAAATAAAGATTGGGTAATTCTGGCATGGATACTTATTCTTGCCTCCTGTTTACGAATTATCTATCTATGGCAAATTATAGATGCTCCAGATTTTATAGCTCTTCGTCAGGATTTAGATGTTCAGGATTACCAGGCAAGGGCCATGTTATCCGGAGATTGGACCGTCCGGGAAGGAGTTTCTGACCCACACATACCCACTACCCCTTATTATCGTCCTCCAGGGTATCCCTATTTTTTAGCAGTAGTCTACTGGTTGTTTGACGGTTCCTTTTTGGCTCCTCGACTTATTAATATTCTTCTGGGACTTATCCACATAGTTCTTATATTTTTCTTAACTAAAACAGTCTTTGACCGAGTCGCGGGGATATGTGCTTCTTTCCTTGTTGCCACTTATTGGGCTTTCATTTACTATGAAGGTGAAGTCAATGACCCTGCACTATTCGTTTTTCTTGTGCCTTGCATTTTGCTTTTGATTTTCTACGCCAACAGAAAGGATTCTATTCTACTATCCTTCTTTTCCGGATTACTTATCGGCATATATGCCATTATGAGACCTAACATCCTGTCTTTTATTCCGTTTGTAGCACTTTGGTTTTTGTTTATCTTTTATAAAAAACAAAAAGTTACTAAAAGTTTCCTACACATTCTTTTATTGATTATAGCCGTCCTTACAATAATCACCCCTGTAACGGTTCGAAATTACCTTGTATCAGGGGAATTTGTCCCCATATCTACTTATTTTGGCGAAAATCTACTTATAGGGAATAGCAAGGATGCCGATGGAGTTACCCCATGGTTGCCTTACCTTCAAGAATTAGAAGGAACGGGAAATTGGTCCGTTTGGCACTATGATAATGTTGTAAAAGGACTGGGAAAATCTTTGGGTAGGAAAGTTACACATTCAGAGGCTTCAAATATCTTTGCCAAAATGGCAATAGACTATATTATCCATCACCCCTGGGAAACATTTTTATTAACCTGTAAAAAGGCCATTTTATTTTGGAGTCCTCAAGAGATAACCGAAAACAAAGTTGTAGAAGGAGAAAGAAAACACTATCCCCCTTTAAAATATATGCCTCGTTTCCCTCTCGTTTTAAGTTCATTCCTATTAGGCTTATTTTTCCTGATTTATAATATCAAAAAGAAAAAACTATCTAATATAAATGTTTATTTGCTTTCACTAATCCTTCTATTTATTCTGAGTTACTTTGCATCTTTTCTACCCTTTTTTGTAAATGCACGAGCAAGGGTGCCTATTTTAGGTTTGATGTTTGTTATCGGAGGATATGCTTTTTCTGAGATGAGAAGATATTTAGAAGAGAGAAGGTTTCTTAACGCATTTATAAGTATCCTTGCATTATCTGGAATCTTTTTTATAACACATATGGATATTATTCCCTATAAACCTGACATGTGCAGATGGCACTATGACCGAGCCGATTCTTTTCTTCGTGTAGGCAGAGTGGACGAAGCCTTAAAGGAAGTTCATGCTTTAATGAATCAGCCAGAACGACCGATGACTTACATGCCATTCCGATTGGGACATGCCTTTGCAAAATTAAATTACACTGAATTGGCTATAGATTTATTACGACTTGCATTCAGTCCTGACCCGTCTGAACAACATCCCATGTATAGAGAAGATTTACATTATCACATCGGAGCTTTGTTAATTAAATTAAAAAAATATGACGAGGCTTTACAGGAGTTTAATGATGCCCTTTCAATAAATCCCAAAGACCCAAGAGTCCATAATGACTTAGGAGTAATCTACAAGGAACATAACGACTTTCCAAAGGCCGAGTATCATTATAAGTATGCCATCGAGATAGAATCCGATTTCATTCTCGCAATAGTAAATCTTACTGAGTTATATTTGCAACAAAAGAAATACGAACCAGCAATCGAGTTATTGGAAAAAAGTTTGAACATTAATCCGAATAACCCGGAACTGCTTTATAATCTGGGTTTTGTCTACCATAATTCAGAAAAAAAAGAAAAGGCCGTTCAATACTACACAAAAGTGTTATCATTAATTCCTGACCACCCCAATACACTTAACAATATCTCTCTGATTTACATAGAAGACAACCAATGGAAAAAGGCAAAAGAAACTTTACAACAATGTATTATACATAATCCCCATTTCACTCTTGCTTACGCCAATTATGGAGATATTCTCTACACAGAAAACCAATTGGAAGAAGCCTTATATTATTATGATAAAGGACTCGAAACGAACACAAACCATATCGGACTTTGTATTGCTTTGTCAACACTATATTCTGAAATGAAAAAATTTGAAAAAGGAATTACAGAGTTGCATGAACTGTTAAAAATATATCCCCAATCAACAAATCTATGGTTAACTTTGGGAAACATTTACAAAATGAATAAAATATATAATGAGGCAATTAATAGCTATAATAGAATTCTAAATATTGACAGTTCCCTTTTTGAAGCATATAAAAATTTATTAGAAATTTATATCTATGAGGGGAATGAAAGCACAGCATTAGAAACTCTGGAAAAGGCAAAACAGAATATTAAAAACCCTGAACAAATAGAAAGTCTGTTATCAGTTATTACAGGTTATAAGAAAAAACAGGAAATGGATAGTCAATGACACAGAACGACGAGATAGAATTGAGTATTGTATTGCCTTGTCTAAATGAAGAAAAGACTATCGTGGATTGTATAAAAAAAACCCACGAGGTGTTGAAAGAGAAAAACATTAATGGAGAGATTATTGTTGCTGATAATAATTCTACAGATAATTCTCCTATTCTTGCAGAGCAAGCGGGTGCAAGATTGGTTCGAGTAACAGAACCTGGCTATGGAAACACACTCCGCAAAGGGATTAAAGAAGCAAAAGGAAATTTCATCATTTTTTTTGATTCGGACTTGTCTTATGACCCCAAAGACATTCCTTTGTTATTGGAAAAACTACGGGAAGGTCATCCTATTGTTTTGGGTTCTAGGAGAAAAGGAAAAATTGACAAGGGCTCCATGCCGTGGCTACATCGGTATATAGGCACTCCCATTATGACCTTACTTGCGAATATCCTCTTTGGAACAAAAATCTCCGACATCAACTCTGGCATGAGGGGAATGACTCGTAATGCCTTCGATACTCTGGACTTACACTCAGAAGGTATGGAATTTGCTTCCGAAATGATAGCTAAAGCACACTGGACGAAAACAGAAATAACAGAGGTTCCTATCCATTTTCACTGTGACCAGAGAGGAAGGCGTCCCCATCTACATTCGGTTCGCGACGGTTGGAGACACCTTCAACTCATGTTTCATTATTGTTCAATTAACTGGTTTATTATACCGGGTTTTTCGCTATTAGGAGTTTCATATCTTATCTTCATAATATTGCATAATATAACAAATATATATCTATCGTTTTTTATTTCACTGTTAACGAACATCGCTGCATCACAAATTCTTTTAATTGGGGTTATTGCCCAAGGAAGGGTACGCGGTTCAAAATTCAGATACATACCCTCCAAATATCTATCTTTCCTTTTTAAAATAATTCGAGTTGAAAAAGGAATCCTTTTAGGTTTAGGAATATGTATCTTGGGAATTTCCCTAATCTCATATTCTCTAAATTTGAAAACAGATATGCCTCCTCTTGATATAAAGATGTTTTTCTGGGGAATATTGTTCCTAATTCAGGGAGTTCAAGTTTTATTTAGTTCTATTTTAATTGGTCTCTTTGGAATTCGTGTATCCGAAGAGGAAGAATTTTTTAGAAAATGATGTTCATTATCAGAGTTATAATATCTATATGAGACATGTTGTATTTGTAATGCCTCCATATCCCTATTCCCGATCTATTGGACAACAGGAAGGGAAAAGACAAATAGGCTTAATGCCTCCTTTAGGGGTGGGATATCTTACTGCATATTTGGAACAGACAGGAGTATATCAATGTAGTTTCGTAGATGCCGTTGCAGAAAGATTATCCATAGAAGAAACCGTCTCAAAAGTTTTGTCATTAAAACCTGATATTATAGGGATTTCATCTTTTACCACATTCTTACTCAATTCTGCCTACGAACTTGCAAAAAAATTAAAACAGGAAAATACTTCGATCCCATTACTCATGGGGGGGCCTCATACAACATCTTTCGGAGAACAAGTATTAAAAGACTGCCCATATATAGACTATGTCATCCCGGGTGACGCAGAAGTTCCGTTGTTTGAATTATTGGAACAAATTTATACTGGGAAAGCACCAACTGATGTAAGGGGAATAATATATAAAAATGAAAGAGGAGAAATTGTGGACACAGGGTGTTCTGTCCCGATAGAGAATCTGGATATTTTGCCTTTTCCAGCAAGACATATCTATAATCACAAATTATATGAACCCTTACCCAGCCTAAGCCCCAAAAGACCCGCTATGTCTTTGATTACAGCACGGGGTTGTCCTTGGGCTCGATGCAAATTCTGTTATCAAGGGGGGAAATACGCTTCTCCATTTCGTAGAAGGTCACCGGAAAATGTTATTAACGAATTAAAGGATTTAATTAATCAATATCATGTAAAAAGTATCGTGTTCTGGGATGATAATTTTTGTATTGATTCCGAATGGATACATAAATTCTGCGAATTACTAAAACAAGAGAAAATTCGATTAGATTGGTCTGTGTTATCTCGAGTAAACACAGTAACCTCTCAGATGTTAAAGGAAATGGCAGAAGTCGGTTGCTACAGTATCCAGTTTGGGATTGAGTCAGGAAATGAGAACATCCTAAAACTTATTCGGAAAGGTCACACATTAGAGCAATGTAGAAATGCAGTTCGTTGGGCAAAATCTGCCGGTATGGAAACCAGGGCTTTTTTTGTATTGGGATTTCCTACTGAAACACCTGAAATGAGTGAAGCAACCATTCGGTTTGCATGCGAACTCAATATCGACTATGTTGTTTTTTTCTCTTATTATGTGGCACCCGGCACATTGCTCGCTGAAATAGCCATGAAGGAAGGACAATGTTTTGAATTTGTTGGACAACATTTACCTTCATACCTTCCCAATACTTACCCTGATTTAGAAACATTAACTAATAAAGTACAGTCCGCTTATCGAAGATATTACCTCAGACCGAGATATTTTGCTCGAACAATTGCGAGGACCGTTCGTCGTCCACATCATATAAAGAATCAAATTAAAGCCTTCAATTATTGGTTTAAATTAAGTGTAAAGAATTGGACAAGTAAAATAAATCTAACTGCAAAAACATAGAAAAGGATAAATAGTGAAGACAAAAGGATATTTTTATTTTCTTTTGATATGGATATTCTCACTTGTATTTTCTAACGAAAGTGGGTTTTCTCAGGAAATATACAATATGGAAGATCAACGAGAAATATTCATTGATAAAAAACTGATAGATAAATTCGAAAATGTTACCATCAAATTATGCGAACCAATTCCTGCAGAAAAAATACTTTTTTTTGATAAACCATGGGAGGGAAAGTTTTGCGGATATATAACACTTATTTACGATAAAGGTACATACCGCCTTTATTATAGGGGACTTCCCGTTTCAAAACAGGATGGGTCGGTTTCAGAGGTTACTTGTTACGCTGAAAGTAAAGACGGTATCCATTTTACAAAGCCTTCGTTGGGATTATTTGAAGTATCCGGGACTCGTGATAATAATGTTATTCTTGCTAATGACCCACCTTTCTCACACAATTTTGCACCATTTATAGATGAGAAACCCGACATTCCCAAAGAGGAAAGATATAAGGCTGTAGCCGGAACTTTTGAAAGCGGATTGTTTGTTTTTGTCTCTGCTGATGGGATTCATTGGAAAAAAATATCTGACAAACCAATTCTAAAAGGGGAAAAATGGCAAGACTATGCTTTTGACTCTCAGAATGTAGTTTTCTGGTCTGTCTCTGAACAGAAATATATCTTATATTTTCGGACATGGAACGGTCCAAATGATGAATATCGTTGGGTTAGCCGGACTACCAGTTTGGATTTTCTAAATTAGGAAAAACCGATGATAATGGACAAAGGAGATGCACCCTGGGAACATATATACACAAACCAAACAGCACCTTATTTCAATGCTCCTCATATTTATATTTCGTTGTCTGCTCGATTCGTTCCCGGATGTAAAGTATTATCAGACGAAGAAATAAAATCCATTGGAGTGGATATGGATTATAGCCATGATTGTTCTGATGTTATATTGATGAGTAGCCGAGGCGGAAATATCTATAACAGATATTTCTTAAATGCCTTTCTAAAACCGGAATACCCCCTTGAGAACTGGGTTTCGAGAACTAATTACCCCGCACTTGGAATTGTTCCTGCAAACGATTATCAAATGGCTTTCTATATCCATAAAAACTATGCTCAAGACACAGCCCATATTCAACGATATTTACTCCGTATAGACGGTTTTTCCCCTCTTTCCGCAGGATATGAAGAAGGCTATATTACAACAATACCTCTGACCTTTAAAGGGAATAATCTATATTTAAATTTTGCCACTTCTGCTGTCGGATATGTAAATACAGAGATTCAAGATAAAGAGGGGATACCTATTTCAAAATATGAATTTGACAATTCGATAATGTTAAAAGGAAACAGAATAAACTATAAAGTATCATGGAAGGATACGGACGACCTATCGCAACTCCAGGGATTACCCATTCGAATATCATTCAAGATGAAAGATGCAGATATATACGCAATACAATTTAAGTAAGGAAGGGTGGATGTATGTTTTATCTTTTTCTATCTCTTTCTTGCTTACTTATTCAACAGAACAATAATATTCAACCTCCTTTCTATAAAGACAAATCTGATTTGCTCTATTACATCGATAATTCAGAAAACATTCATAAGGTTAATACATTAGAAGAGTGGAGTATAAGAAAAAAACACATTCTTCAAAACATGCTTCTTGTCATGGGACAATTACCTTCCCGTATCCAACTACCCCCTTTAGATATAAAATATGAAACCACAGAAGATATGGGCACCTACTGGAGAAAGAAAATATGGTTCAATGCAGAGGAAAATGATCGATTGCCTGCTTACTTGCTTGTCCCTAAAAACATAAAAGAGAAAAGACCTGCAATAATCTGTTTGCATCAAACCATAGACATAGGCAAAGGGAGTCCCGTAGGTATTGGCGACCATAAAAATCGACATCTCGCAAAGGAACTTGCAGAAAGGGGATATATCGTGCTTGCTCCCGACTACCCTGGATTTGGCGAGTATAAAATAGATGTTTACGCGATGGGATATGCAAGCGCAACGGCAAAAGGGATTGGCAACCACCAACGCTGTATTGATTTACTCCAGTCGCTGGATGAGGTCGAACCCACAAAAATTGGGGCAATTGGACATTCTTTAGGAGGACATAATACCCTTTTTTTAGGTGCTTTTGACAACCGAGTTAAAGTCATGATAACCAGTTGCGGGTTCACCAGTATGAAGAAGTACTATGGGGGGGATTTAAAAGGTTGGTCTCACAAGGGGTATATGCCCTTAATACAAGAAAAATATCAAACAAATCCCGACTTACTTCCCTTTGATTTTACTGAGATATTAGGACTACTTGCTCCTCGCCCTGTTTTTATTAATGCACCTTTGCACGATGATAATTTTGAGGTTTCAGGTGTAGATGACTGTGTTAACGCTGCCAAAAAAGTATACGAATTATATAAATCAGAAAGAAATCTGAAAGTTGTTCATCCTGACTGCGGACATGATTTCCCTCCTGAAATTCGTGAAGAGGCCTATCGTTTTTTAGACAAGCACCTAAATTGGACACTCAAATAAAAGTTAATTCTTATTTCTTAATTTAGCAATTAGATACTCTTCAAAAAAGTCTTCAACAAACACATCTCTCTTTTTTAATATATAGTACTCCCCCAATGCCTTTTGATAATCTTTTTCTATAAAAATATAGTCAAGCAAATCCTTCCATAAACGATACGTACCCTCTTCACAAGTTAGCACTGAGTAAAACCATTGTTGCGATTCTTCCTCTCTATTCTGGGACAATGATATAACACCTAATGCAATTCTCGGGAGTGCAAGATCCGGGTAGATTTTAACTATATGCTGAAGTTTCTCTACTGTAAGTTCTATATTCCCATCCACAGAAGTCATAATAGCATCAAAACATAGATATGCCAATTCCAAATCCTTATCCAACTGAATCGCCTTTTTAAGAAAAAACTCTTTATACTTTGGTCCAATACTTCTTTGGCTTATCTGATAATATCGCAAAGACGATAGATAATTAGAAATATCCTCATTGTTTTTAAGGGCACGATAAAGGTTTTGATATTGTAATTTCTTCAATGGGTCTTTATTCATCCATTCTTCAATCAGCTGAATGGCACATTCTCTATGACCTGTTTCTACATTGGAAAGTATTAAGTCGGATACAACAAACTTAAACGACTCATTTTCTTTATCTCTCTCCTCAAAAAACATATTATTATTTTCATTGAATAATATTTCATAAACGCGGATAGGTTCTATACCTAAAAAATCATAAGTTTTGTAATCTACTTTGTTATCCATAAGTAGTTTCTCTATCTCTGTGGACCCCGGTGTATCAAAATAAAAAGATACATAAACAAACCATATTTTATTAGCAAAGCACTTACTCTCTTCTTGAAATAATTCTTGAACTACTAACTTTAGGGTATCTATATTTTCCACAAAAGAGACCGGAATCCGCTTATCTTTCAAATTATATGTAAAAACATCACTATTAATAGCATGATATACAAAAACAGGAGACCTAAACATTTCTGTCAATTGTTGTTTTTCCAAAAACTGTGCGGTTTTTTGCCAATTTGTTCTTTGAGGTCCTGGAAGTGTTATGTAGAGTTGGTAGCAAAATATCCCTATCAAAATACACAAAAGAATCTTATACAAATATTTGTTTTTATCCAACTCTATTAAATAGCCATATAGCAAATATAAAGCGAGGCTACTATATAGCGTGTATCTTGGAAAAATACATGGCCTCCACAAAACCGAAAGAATGTAGAGAAATAAGGGGGGGATTAACACAAATAAAATCAAAAGGGTAATTTTACTATTCAATTCATCTTTCCGAGTAATGCGAACGACATATACACAACAGATAAAAACCACCATCATCGAAATAATTAGTAATAAAAAATCTACAAAAGGATGTAGGTTAACCAACCATCCCGGGAGCGCCTCCTTTACTATCCGAACTTGATAAGTCATTCCAACAGCATCATCGGCAAATATGTCTCCTAGCAATTCATATATCGTGGGGAGATGAAACCATGTGGACTGCTCCGGAGAGTAGTATTTTATTTTCATTACATAGATTATAGAAGGGATAGAAATAACTATCTGAACAATTGGGATAAAATATCTTTTATATCTGTCCCCCTTAGGAATAAAAAACATCCATATCATTTCAACAGCAACAATAATAATTGCAAACGGATGAGTCCACAAAAGAAGTAGGTTTACAACACTCAGAAATATCAAGTATCTTTTTTTACTCTCTTCTGAACAAAGAATTAGAAAATAAATAGAAAGGACAAATAAAAATGTTAAAAGAACATACATCCGAATCCCCTGAGCAAAAAACCTATGTATTGGCGATAAGGCAAACAATAACCCTGCCAACAAGCCTATTCTTATGGAATAGAGTCTTTTGCCCAATAAAAACAAAATAGGAATTACCGCTACACTTATTAACAAAGAAAATAACCGTAATCCAATGACAGTTGAAGAAACATAGTGCCAGAATAGATATTCAAGAACATAGTAAACAGGCATTGTAGCAGGGTCATACAGCGGGTTAAGAAACAAAAACTCTCGTAATGAAGATGCATGGATGTGCATCAAACTGGAATATTCATCCCACCAAACAGATTCATCAGAAATTCTATAAACACGCAACCCAATAGCCAAAAAAACTATTAATATGCTATAAACAAATGTCCTAAAATTGCTTTCTTTGCCTCTGATGGTACTTTCCACAGTATAGCCTTAATTTGCGAGTGATCTCAGAGATATTTACTCACAGTTTAGCAATTAGGAGCACCCGAATTCCATAGACCTTTCGTAGCACGATGAACAAAAATAGGAATGTAATAAGGTAAAAGGAGAGGCTTTGGATAACTTCTTAATAAACGATATAAACGAACAGGGTCCGCATAAAATCTCTTCATTGCTTTTCTCTGATACGCAAACAAAACCTCATCCGGCAGGTCTGTCAAATTGACATTCATTGCTGATAAATCCATATTGTTATAATTTAATTTTTCAAGTTTTTCGGGACGGTTCTCCTTTACCCATTCAAATAGAGGCGTTCCGGGAAAAGGGGTTACATTAAAGAAACTGGCGGTATGAAACCGGGATTTACATGCAACAGCTATTGTCTGCTCTAACTCTTCTTCTGTTTCTGTTGGAAAACCCATCATACAAAAACCAGTGATATAGATATTCTTTTTCGCTGTGATTTCCACAGCCTTTAAAAATTTTGGAATATCTAACCTTTTACATGTAAATTTTTGAAGTCGGGAAGAACCTGTTTCTAACGAATAACCACATAAATATGTTCCAATCGAATGTATAGCATCTATAACTTCTTGTGTGACTATATCTCCACGAATAGCGGTTGGAAATGCAACCTCTGTCTTTAATCCTCTTTTGTGTATTAGTTCCACAATGTCGATAACGCGTTTAGGATTAAAATTAAAATTGTCATCTAAAAATTCAAAATCGGCAATATTATATTTTTTCCCAAAATATTCTATTTCATCTACAACCCTCTCAGCAGAATGCATCCGAATCTTTTTACCAAAAATTGAATGGCACCACATACATTGATATGGGCACCCCCGACTACTAACAAGTGAAACATATTTTCTTCTAACAATAGGGGCAATTGATTGATGCTTCCAATAACGAGGTAAATCTATCAAATCATAAGCAGGAAAGGGTAATTCGTCTAGATTTTCAATCATAGATAATAGCCCCGAATTTGCAATTATTTCTCCCGCGTCATTTTTCCAATATATTCCATCTATTTTTTGCAACGACTCTTTTTCCGGAAAACTTTCTACAATTTGTTTTAATGCAATTTCTCCTTCCCCTGGAACTAATATGTCTATGTCTATATCCTTGAAGACATCCTTTCGAACAGCAGAAGCATGTGGCCCTCCTACAATAAGCCACGCGTTAGGACAGGCCGTTCTTATCATAGGAACAAACGAGGGTAATAAATACGCAAAAGTAGTTAATGTCGATATACCAATAATATCAGGATTATATTGTTGTATCCACTTGCATAATACTTCTAAAGAGCAATTTTCCAGTCTCTGATTGATAATAAATATATCAATATTTTTCAGTTCCCTGCGAAGATAGGCGGAAAGATATAAAAGTCCCATAGGTGGTGTGGCTAATGGATATAAAGGCCTTCGTAAACCCAAATTCACTAAAAATATTTTCTTTTTCTTCATTTACTAAAACCTAACTGATATAAAATTATATGCCAAATTCAAAAGAAGTTTCAGATCGTATGGAAAAATTTTTCGTAAGTATGTTCTGGTATCGCATGAAACTTGCATAAAATCCACACAAACCATTTAAATTTTTTAAGTAATGGATAATAAGAAGGATAATCAGTAAAATATTTATTAGGAGCCCTTATGATTGCCTCGAATTCCTCCCTATCCAAGCCTTGTTTTCGTAGGCAATGTTCAATCCTTTCCTCATTTTCAAAAAAAGGTACTTCTTTCAATGCATTTAAAGCCGATTCTCGTGAAATAACTCCTGTTCTAACTTTAGCTGATAACTCGACTACTCTCCAATCAAAGCCAAATTTTCTTCGAGCATAGTAATAAACCAAAGCAAACAACTCGTTATCTAAATGATGTTGACCTGTGTCTTGCCAACCAAACTTTTCCGTTAACAATTTTTCGATTTTATCTCCTGTATCGTCATAATAGTTTGTTATATTAATAACCCGGATTCCTTTCCATAATACCCAATAAACCATATCCCATAAATCTACATTCTTAAAATGCTTCAAGGGAATTTTACAATAGTTATCAATAATAGCACGGGTATATTTTCCATCGATATAGTTCCATTTTAGAGGAGTTATCCCCTCTTCGCGAAAAGAATGGCTCAAAATTATATATCGAACATTTTCCATAACAGCGGTATCGTACAAACTTCTTGCAATCCCAATATCATCTGTTAGGTCAATATAAGGGACACAGGCTCTAATAGTAGCACTCGTCAGTTCTCGGGATTCAGGCCAATCCATAATAATAGTATGCAATTCAACATCCAATTTATCGCAAAGTTTAGCAAGATTGGTTTTTGCTATCTCGGAATCCCAACCATTATCAAAATGAACAGCAAGGGGGCGTAATTTCATAATTTCCTTGACATAATATAAACAATAAGAAGTGTCTCTGCCCCCACTAACCCCCACTACACAATCATATTTTTTATCTTTCCCTTCTTTTCTTATCTTTTCTGCAATTTTTTGTAGTATTAGAGCCCCTTTTTTACCAATTGGAAATCGATTATTCAAGTTATCATGAATATGACAAAAATTACATATTCCTTGCCTGTCCAAATTAACTCCAGGAATAGAGGTATCCATAACACATCGGTTACATAATACTTTCTCTCCTTTTTGTTGACTCATACTTATTCCATCTTTTTCATAATCGTGATAATTCTATATCAATATACTTCTTAGGGTCTCTTTTACGGACATGTTGTGACTCAAAATGTTCCAGTAATTGCTCTTCCGTGGGGTATGTTATCAAAACTGTTTTTCGGGCCCCATAAAAA
>Ga0209721_1000849_pt1 | contig 25108 bp, 17 predicted proteins | sample TshhotsprinmetaG_FD_184139 | JGI IMG/M metagenome (GOLD analysis project Ga0209721, IMG submission 184139) | Hot spring microbial communities from South Africa to study Microbial Dark Matter (Phase II) - Tshipise hot spring metaG (SPAdes)... | ecosystem: Environmental > Aquatic > Thermal springs...
CTCGACACTGTTCCACTGGGAACGGGATCATCGGCTCAAGCGACGCTACGAGATCATTGACCACTGCGCGATCTTCGTGCTCATCGCCGGCACCTATACGCCGTTCACCCTGGTAACCCTGCGCGACAGCGTCGGCTGGCCGCTCTTCGCGGTGATCTGGAGCCTGGCCGTCGCCGGGGTGGTCTTCAAACTCATCTTTGCCACGCGCTTCCGGCTGATCTCAACGCTGATCTACATTGCGATGGGCTGGTTGATTATCATCGCCATCGAGCCGATGCTCCGGGCCCTGCCGCTGCCGACGGCCATCCTGCTCGCCCTCGGCGGGATTGCCTACACTGGAGGCACGTACTTTTTTTACCACGAACGCATTGTGTATGGACATACGATCTGGCATCTGTTTGTGCTGGTGGGAAGCATCTGCCACTTTCTGGCCGTGGCCAGCCAGGTGGTGCGCTGAAAACGTCGCGAGCCGGGGTCGGGCGAATGGTTAATAGCTTACTACTGGCGTGTGACGTTTGTTACCAGAAACTATCTCCTGGCAGTGCTAGAGTAGAGGCCGATCCCACAGCAATCCAGCGGGAAGGACTCTCTTGTGAAGCACGTGCTCGTTATTCACGACGATAGCGGTGACGAGACCGCGACCATTCAGATGCTCGGCACGCCGGTGCAGGTGCGCCGGATCGGTTGCAGCGGCGATCTGGAACTGGCCCGCGCGTTGATCGCCGAACACGATGGGCAGGTGAGCGCCATTGCCCTGGAGAACATGCCGGCCAGCCTGCGGCTTGGCCCGGCCCGGCAACCCCACGCCCTGGGGAGCGCCCTGGCTGCCACCGCCAGACAGACGCCGGTGGTGGACGGGAGTGGCGTCCGTCCGATGCTGGAGCGGTGGGGCGTGATCCTTGCCGATCGGGCCCAACCGGGCATCTTCAGCCGCAAGCGGGTGCTGATGGTGCCCGGCTTGAACCACGATGGCCTGGCCCATGCCCTGTCGCGCCGGGGCTGCACTGTGCGCTACGCCGACCCGGTGGTCTTTTTTGGTATGCCCGACCTGCCGGGCGTGGGTAGCCCTGCCACCCTGCCGCGGGTGGCTGCGCCAACGCTGGAGTGGCTCAAGACGGCGCCCTTCCACCGCGTCGTGCCACGGGCGGGCAAGCCGCGGAACCCTCGCCCGGCTGCACCCTTTGCCTGGGCCGATCTGCTGGCCGGGGAAATCGGCGCCATCCGGCGTTACGCGCCCGCCTCGCTCCACCGGAAGACGATCGTGGTCGAGTGGGCCAGCGCCGAGGATCGCGCCGACCTTCAGGCGCGGGGCGCGTCGATCGTCGTCTCGTTGCTCGACGGGCTGATCCCCGTTGATGGGTTACGGCACTGGTCGGCGGCAACGGTCGAGGGGTTGCTGGCGGCGCTGCGCGCCAACCCCGAGGCGCCGCTCACCGAGGATACCTACCTTGATCTCCTGGCTGAGATCGAGTGGTCACCGGCGATTACCTATTTGCAGCCGGAGGACGCCGGGATCAACAAGTTTGCGTTTGTGATCCACCCGCTGAACGTCAGTTTCATCCATTCCCATCCCTGGTTCGGCTGGACGCGCTATCTCCCCGACGAGCTGGTTGAGGCCGTCGCGGCTTATTTCCCGCCGATCTATGTGGGGAAGGTGAGTGGTGTGCGCTCGGCGGCCACCGGCCAGCGCGTCGAGGGCTACCTGATCTCCCTGGGCGCCACCCCGCGCCAGATGATGCGCCACGGGGAGCGCTTCACCTACACGCGCCTGAACCAGGCCGCGCGCATGGCCGAGCGTATGGGCGCCCGGATTATGGGGCTGGGCGCCTTTACCAGCGTGGTGGGCGACGCCGGGGCCACCGTGGCCCACGAGGCCGATATCGCCATTACCAGCGGCAATAGCCTGACCGTGGCCGCCACGCTGGAGGCGGCCAAACAGGCCGTTCGCAAGATGGGGGCCAGCGATCTCACCCGGGGTCGGGCGATGGTTATCGGCGCGACGGGGTCGATCGGCTCGGTATGCTCGCGCCTCCTGGCCCAGGCCATCCGCGACGTGGTGCTGGTCTCCATCGAGCCGGAAAAGCTGATCGCCCTGAAGCGCACCATCGAGGAGGAGACGCCCGGCGCGCGGGTGATCATCGCTACCCGCTCGGATGACCTGGCCGGCGAGTGTGACCTGATCGTTACCGCTACGTCGGCTTTTGGCCAGCGTGTGCTGGATATCACCCGCTGCAAGCCCGGGGCGGTGATCTGCGATGTGGCCCGCCCGCCCGATATCAGCGACGCCGAGGCCGCGCTGCGCCCCGATGTGCTGGTCATCGAAAGCGGCGAGGTCCTGCTGCCGGGTGAGGTGTCCATCAGTTACAACATCGGCCTGCCGCCGGGCACGGTCTACGCCTGTCTGGCCGAGACCGCCCTTCTGGCCATGGATGGCCGCTTCGAGGATTACACCATCGGCCGCAACATCACTATGGAGCGGGTCAAGGAGATTTACCGTCTGTTCAAGAAGCATGGCCTGCAACTCGCCGGTCTGCGCTCCCTTGGCGTCTACGTTACCGATGAGGATGTGCTGGCCAAACGCGCTCTCGCCGATGCCTTGCGCGCCGACCCTGCGCTGTTTGCCCGTACCCGCACCGAGGCCGCCGAACGCCTGGCTCGCATCCCCGCCGCATCCAAGGGTGTGCGCGCCCGGCGCCCCGTGCGGATGCGCTGGGCCTGGGCCGCGGTTGGCGTCGCGCTTGCTGGAATCGGGCTGCGACGCCGCGTTGCGCGATCCACCGCCAGCGCCGCCTATGAGGAGGTGACCCGATGAGCGACCGGTCCGCGCGAACCCCTTTTTCGAATATTGATGCGTACTGGCTTCACATTGATGAGCCGGTCAATCCCATGGTGATCACGGCCCTCTGGGGCTTCGATCAGCCGATTGCCTTCGATGATCTGCGCACGATTGTCCGCGAGCGCTTGCTGGTCTTCGAACGCTTCCGCCAGCGCCTGGTCACCCTGCGGGGCGACGGCCGTCCCTACTGGGAACTGGCGCCGGATTTTGAACTCAGCGCCCATCTGCACCATATCGCCCTCCCTGGCGAGGGGACCCAGGCCGACCTGCGTGATCTGGTCAGTGATCTGTTGAGCACCACGCTCGACCGGGCGCGCCCGCTCTGGCAGATGTACCTGGTTGACCGTTGCGGGACGGGCTGTGCCCTGATCATGCGCCTGCACCATTGTCTGGCCGATGGCATGGCGCTGAGCCATATGCTCCTGGGCATGACCGATGAGGGCGCGGCAAAGGCTGCCGCCGAACGGCAACAGAACCATCACGCCCCGCGCTCGCCCCTGGCGCTGATCAGCGATATGGCTCGCGCCGCGGATCACGCCCTCCACGAGGGCTGGGAGTTGATCAGCCATCCCGACCAGTTGCTGAGAATGGGCCTCAGCAGCGCGGGCGCTGCCGGGAAGCTCGTGCTGATGAGCCCTGACCCCCCGACCCCGCTCAAAGGGCCGCTTGGCGTCGCCAAACGCGCCGCCTGGACCGGACCGGTGCCCCTGGCCGATGTCAAGGCGGTTGGACGGGTGACAGGCGCGACTGTTAACGATGTGTTGCTCGCCGCTGTCAGCGGCGCGCTGGGCAGGTACCTGCGCGGGCGCGGGGTGAACGTGACCGATCTAACCATTCGCGCAGTGGTGCCGGTGAACCTGTTGCCGCCCGGCGCTCTCCCCGACGGCGGGAACCACTTCGGGCTGGTCTTCGTCTCCTTGCCTATCGGGGTGGCTGACTCGGTGGAACGGGTCGGGCGCATTCACGCCGAGACCAGCGCGATCAAACGCTCACCCGAGGCGGTTATAGCCTTCGGGTTGATGGAGGCTATGGGCGCGGCGCCGGTGGAGGTCGAGCGCTTCGGGGTGGACATTTTTGCCGCCAAGGCCAGCGTGGTGATCACCAATGTGCCGGGGCCACGGGAGCCGTACTCAATGGCCGGACAGCTTATTCGCCGGGCTATGTTCTGGGTGCCGACGGCGCGGCTCGGGCTGGGGATCAGTATTCTGAGTTACAATGGAGAGGTACAGCTTGGCGTCCTCGCCGATGCGGGCCTGGTGCCCGACCCGGAGCGGATCGTCATCGCGTTCCATCAAGAAATGGATGAGTACATCGCGCTCGCCCGGCAGGTCGGCGCGGTCTGAACCCTGGCGACCCGAAGCGTGGGAACGTCCGGCTTCTTCACCTTCTCACCGGCGCCAGAGTCGCCTGGCATGCTGAAGGCAGATGCGTTCTTGAACGGGAAGTTCTGGGAGGGCAATGCCCTCCCAGAGACTCTTCTCTCGACCATGGATGTACTGGTAGTGGCCGGGTGGGCCCTTCGGGGGAGCAGCCCGAGCATAACCCATACCCGTATGCATATCGATCTTGATCAGCTAGAAGTCCGTCACAACCAGGCTGCGCACCGCTTCGAGGTGATGGCGGGAGACTATCTCTCGGTCGCCGAGTACCGGCGCGACGGCCAGCGCATCCTGTTTACTCACACCGAGGTGCCACCGGCCCTGCGCGGCCACGGCATTGCCGCGAAGCTCGTGCGCGTGGCCCTCGACTACGCCCGTGAGGCCGGCCTTACCGTTGTGCCGCTCTGCTGGTACGTGGATGCCTTTATTCGCCGTAACCCGGAGTACCGTGACCTCCTGAGGTGAAAATATGGGGAAACCGGGTTTCCCCACGCCCCCGCCCACGGTACGGCAAGCCCTCCTCACCGGGAGGGTTTGGGAGGGCGCAGCCCTCCCAGGAACCAACCCGCCAGCGTGGCGTATACCGCATTGGAATGCTCCGGCGCCTCTTATACTTCGCTAATGCTCCACTAGCGCCCCCATAACACCTGGCTGGTACACTGGAAGCGCGAATGGGGATGGCGCCATTCGCATGAGTGGCGTACCGCCCCCGGCGGCCGCCGGGAGGAATACCATGAGCGCGCTTCACGCACTGTCGAACCGCCAGCACCTGCTGATGACGGCACTGGCCGTAACGGCTCTTGCTGCTGTCATCGTGTTGCTCTTTGCTGCGACCTCTACGGCGACCGCCAGCATTCTCAGCGTCCTGATCATTGTGGCGGCGCTGGCGCTACGCGCCATGATGACCGCCCGCGCGACCCCGCGCGCGGCCCGCGCCCGGCCGCAACCCGCCAGCGATAGCGCTGCGCCGCCACTGCTGCTCACCCTTGCCAGCGGTGAAGTGCTCGTCGCGCGCGAGGTCGATCTGGGCCATCCAGGCGAGCACCGGCTGCTGCTCACCCGCAAGGGCTATATGCTCATTAATGCCGCGGGTGAAGTGATTTACCAGTTGTAATGCTGAGGTGAAATCACACCCGTAGCGGCGCCGCCTGGATCTGGTTGCGGCCCCGACGCTTGGCCACGTAGAGCGCGTCGTCGGCATCCTTGAGCAACTGCTCAATGGTCAGTGGTAACGCGCTGCATCCACAGCTTACCACACCGATACTCACGCTTACACAAACCGCACGCTCATCGGTTACAACTGCCTGCCCGCCGATTGCTTCGCGCAGCCGCTCGGCCACCTGGAGCGCCTGCTCTCGGCCCGTTTCCGGCAGCAGGACCATGAACTCCTCTCCGCCAAAGCGCCCGACGACATCGTTTTCGCGCAGGCTGTTGCGCAGGCGCGCAGCGATGGCGCGCAGCACCTGGTCACCCACGAGGTGACCATAGGTGTCGTTGAGCTGCTTAAAATGATCAACGTCGATCATCAGCAGGCTGAGGGGGTGGTGGTAGCGCTGCGCTCGCTCCACCTCATGCCGGGCCAGGTCGAGGAAATGGCGGCGGTTGGCAACGCCCGTGAGCGCATCGAGGGTGGCCAGTTGCTGCACCTGGTTGAACAGGCGCGCATTCTGAATGGCAATGGCTGCCGTGGCCGCCAGGGTTTCCAGCACATCGAGATCGGCGCTGGTGTAGGCGTCGCCAGCTTCGGCCTGTATCGAGAGCGCGCCGATCACCTGGCCGCCGATGTTTAAGGCTACCGCCAGGAGCGAGCCGGTCGGCTGCTCGCCCGGGCCGAACGGTTCGGCGCCGAACCATCCCTCGATCTCCGCGTCGCAGCCGGTGATGCGCAGCGAAACGCCCGTGCGGATGATAAAGCCAAGGAGTCCGCGCTCGATGGGCAAGCGTTCTGGTGGCCAGACTCCGACGCTATCCACCTCGTAGACATACTCGACCTGCTGGCGCTCGGCGTCAAACAATCCAATTACACAGGTATCGCAGGGCATCAGGCGCGCCGCGGTGTCGTGGATCACCCGGTACAATGCATCAAGTTCCAGCACCTGGCCGAACTCCAGGCTGGCCCGGTAGAGCAGGGAGCGCCGCTCGGCCTCCTGAAGCGCGGCCTGATACAAACGCGCATTCTCCAGTGCCACAGCGGTCTGGCGGGCCACGGTTTCCAGCAGTTGCTGATCGCACAGGGTGAACTGGCGTCCCGGCTGCAAGTAATACAGTCCCAGGGCGCCAAGCATCTTGTGGGGGGTGCATATGGGAACGGCCAGAGCTGCGTGGACGTTCTGCTCGAGAAGTAATGGAACTGCTTGTGGATGGGATCGGTAGTCATTGAGCAACAGCGACCTGCCACTGTCCAGCAGTTCCCACACCGCCCCGGTGCCGCGCAACATGGGCGATCCGGCCAGTTGGGAAACGCCTACACTGTGGTTGGTCCACACACAGTCATGTTCGGCGTCGTACAGCGAAAGCGCCCCGGCGTCAGCGCCGATTAGCTCGATTGACAGGTGCACCACGCGGTCCAGGATCGTATCAATATCCAGCGCGCTGCTGATGGTCAGCGTGACCTCGCGGAGCTTTTGTTCGCGAGAGATCAGATGATCGACGGCTGGGGGAGCAGGCGTCTCAGGAGTGAGGATCAGCAAGGCGCCTGCCGGGCGCGCATCCGGGTCGCTGAGAGGCGTGTGCTGCACCCGCAGGCGACGTCCATCGGCCAGGCGGCACTCGCTGGCGGGGGGTGGCTCCCCGGCGCATTCCACCAGGTCGTGAAAGGCAACCCCGAGCACTCCCGCGCCCTGGTCGAGCAACTGGCGCGCCGGTACGCTCGCTCCGACGATCAGCCCCTCGTTGTCGAGCAACACCACCGCGTCGCTCGTCTGTTCGAGCAGAGCCGTCCAGGCCTGGAGCATCACTGTTGTGGTTGACAGGTGCTCGGAGGTCATACTATCAGGTTCCAAGGACATCACGGGCCACTGCAACAGCCTGACGCACAGCTTCAGAGGAGATGCCGTAGTGCGTGACTGCGCGGAGCACGTTGCCCTCGAGCTGGCCCATCAGAACTCCGCGCTGCCGTAGCCCGGCAAGGAACTCCACCGGCGTCAGATGGCTGGCGGTCAACTCGAAGCGCACAATGTTGCTCTGCACGCGGCTCAGATCGACGTAGAGACCGGGGATGGCCGCGAGGCCCTCGGCCAGAGTGCGGGCCGTAACGTGGTCATCGGCCAGACGCGCCGTCATAGCGGTGAGGGCGACGATGCCCGCGGCGGCGACGACACCCGCCTGGCGCATACCGCCGCCGACGAGTTTGCGCATCCGGCGTACCCGGGCGATCAGCGGGCGCGGGCCGGCGACAATCGAGCCGACCGGGGCGGCCAGTCCTTTGGAGAGGCAGAAGAGTAGCGTATCGGCATACCGGGCGATGCTGCGCGCCTCGACACCGAGAGCCACTGCGGCGTTGAAGATCCGTGCGCCGTCGAGGTGCAGCGGCACGCCCGCCTCGCGAGCGAGGGCGTAGGCCGCTTCCAGGTAGGCCAGGGGCAGAACGGTGCCGCCGCAGCGGTTATGGGTCGTTTCCAGACAGAGGACGCCGGGCGGGGCCTCGTGCTCGTCGCGCGGTGCGGCCAGTGCCGTCCGCACGTGCTCCAGCGGCAGCGTGCCATCGGCGGCGGTTGGCAGGGTGTGGTAGACCAGGCCACCCAGGGCCGAGGCCCCGCCGGCCTCGTAGTGGTAGATGTGGCACTCATCGCCGCAGATCACCCGCTCCCCCCGACCCGCGTGGGCCAGCAGCGCCGTCAGATTGCCCATAGTGCCGCTCGGCACGAAGATCGCTGCTTCTTTGCCCACTGCATCCGCCGCGAGGGCCTCCAGCCGGTTCACGGTCGGGTCCTCGCCGTAGACATCGTCGCCTACCTCGGCCCGGGCCATCGCCTCGCGCATCGCCGGAGTCGGCAGCGTTACCGTGTCGCTGCGCAGATCAATCGGCGCGCGCTCCGGCTCTGTGGTACTCACTGTCGTATCCAGGCTCATCTTTGCTCCTGAGGTGAACATACGGGGAAACCGGGTTGCCTCATTCCCCAGCCGGTGGGGGCGGCAGCCGCTCTCACCCGCGGTTGGGCCATGGGGAAACCGGGTTTCCCTATCCCCTTCCCTGCAGGGAGGAGCCCGGTTCCCTCCCCCAGCGGGTTTAAGGGCGGACAGAACATCCGGGCTAACGTGGCTTATACCGCATTAGAACGCCCCCGCGCATGGCTCTGGTCTCCCCGCTTCGACAGGCTCAGCGCAGGCTCTCCAGCTTCGCTGGAGAGGGGGAGGGGGTGAGGATCAACCAGCGCATCCCAACGCCATAACGCCCGTCGGCGCTCATACGTTCTGTCCGCCCCTGAACCCCAGCGGGGGAGGGCCAGGGAGGGGGCGGCCCTCCCAACGATGCCCCATGGTCATCGCGGCGGTGTGCGCCCCGCGCATAGGCGTCTCACGTGAACATAGGGACCCCGGGGTTCCCTTCGCTCCTGTTCACCGGGATGCCAGCGGCTCCCAACCGCGGTTGGGGCCTGGGGAACCCGGGGTTCCCCAACCCCCAGCCGGTGGGGGCGGCAGCGGCTCCCAACCGCGGTTGGGGCCTGGGGAACCCGGGGTTCCTCAACCCCCAGCCGGTGGGGGCGGCAGCGGCTCCCAACCGCGGTTGGGCTATGGGGAACCCGGGGTTCCCCATCCTCCTGCCAGTGGGGGGTGCCAGCCGCTCCCACCAGCGGTTGGGAAATGAGGAACCCGGGGTTCCCCCTTCTCCCTCCCTGAGGGGTTGTGCGGCGCAGCCGCATAGAGGGCTGAGGTGAACACAGGGGCGACCGGGATTACCCGCGCCCCTGTCGGCGAGAAAGGTACAGGGATTGCAGCCCTCCCGGGCAGGCCCCTGTTCAGGATAAATGGCTTGCCGGAGGCGCTCCCGGGTATCGTGTTACTATCCCCCAGCTTCCTGAAACCGTGTTTTACCTATACTCTACGTGAATGGTATTACCGGTCATCTTACTGCAGGGTCTTCAGGCGATGACACCCTTTTCAGACAGCCTCACACGGATACTCGCGCTCAAGAACTGGCCGCACACGGCCGCAAATCGGATTTCCCGATTACTGGAGGCCGGGGAGAGTCACCGGCTGGCCCGCGGCGAGTTGCTCCAGCGCTGGCTCCAGCTCGGCAAAGGTGACGCCGCCTTCGTAGCGGGCCTGGATCATCCCGTTTGCGTCTACCAGAAACGTCCACGGCTCGGTGCGCAGGCCCCACTCGGCCATCTGCGGCACGTAGCGTTGGGCCTGGAACGATTCGCCAAAGGGATAGGGATAGACTTCGATGTGAATAAAGTTGATCCGGTCGTGAAACTTCGTCTTCAGGCGCTTGAGGACCTGCATATTCGGCGCGCACACAGCCGTCTGGCAATAGCCGGGGGTCGAGAAGGTGACGATGAAGGGTTTGCCGGCGCCCAGGGCCTCAGCCACCGTGAGCTGGTAGAAATCCGGGTCGGGGGTGACGTCCGACGTGAGCCGGCCCAGGTCGGGCACATCGCGCGCAGTGAGGTTGCGGCTGGGAATAGCGCGAGCGCCGACCGGCGGCGCAGCCGGTTTTTCGAGCACATCGAGGCGCAGGCGGGTCACGGTCGCGTCGCCGCTGGCCTGCGGCGTGCTGATCTCCACGCCCCAGGCGCCGGGCCGGTCGAAGGTAATGTAGCCAACGTAGAGGCCAAAGGGCAACCCCTCGCCGTGATAGGTTGCGGTAGTCTCGCCCTGCACCTGTGTTGGCTCGGGGCCGTCGAGGAAGAAGAAGCGCAACCCCAGACTCAGGGCGGGATCGTTTACCGGTGTGCCGCTCTGGAGTACGCCGAAGGGAAGCCGGTTGGGACCTGTAGCCAGTTCGGAAGCAGCCAGCACCGGGATGCGTTCGGCTGCGGCGGGGGCGGTTGGTGTGGCGGGTGTTGCGCCCTGACCACAGGCGCTCAGGACAAGGGCCATGCTGAGCGCCATCGCTGCCAGTGCCGTCCAGGAAAATTTGCCGGACATATCTTTTTGCTCCATATCAGCCGTTGATGCAGCATGGTATCACTCTTCTCGCAGCGCGAGGGCCGGATTGGTGCGGCTCATCTTCAGCGCGGGATAAACCCCGGCGAGCAGGGCGGCAGTGCAGGCCACCAGCAGGGCCTGGGCGAAGAGCAACGGGTCGAGACTGAGATCGAGGGTCCAGCCGAAGGAGCGGCGGTTAATCACGTGCACCAGCACCAGGGCCAGGGCCAGCCCGAGGGGAACCGCCAGCAGTCCGGCTGTCAACCCCATCAGGCTGGTCTGGGTCAGTACCACGCGCCAGAGTTGGCCAGGGGTCAGGCCGTTGGCGCGGAGCATGGCCAGCTCGCGCGACCGCTCCAGTTGCAGGGCCATCAGGGCGCTGAGGATGCCGATAAAGGCCACGATGGTCGCGAGCATCTGCAAAACGGCAGTGATGGCAAAGGTGCGGTCGAAGATCGCCAGCGTGCCTTCACGCAGCGCCCGGTTCGAATTGACGATTATCTGGCCCTGCTCTGCGGTAACCGCGCGCACTCGCTGGAGTAGCTCATCAACCTTGACTCCCGGTGCGGCATACAGGGCCACTGAGGAGATGGCCGGATCATCCCAGGCGGCGCGGTAGGCGGCATAGGGCATGCGGATAATGCCCCGGTCAGAGGAGTAGTCGTAGTACACGCCGGCGATCGAGAAGGTGCGCGGTCCGTGGTCGGTACGCAGGGTCAGAGTATCTCCCATGCCGAGGCCGGTCCGGTAGGCCAGGGGCTCGGAGATCAGCACGGCGCCAGCCTCCCAGGCGGCCCAGGTAGCCTCACCGCCGCCCTCGCGAAAGCGCAGGGCCACCTGCCCGCGCGCCGCTGGCGCGTCGATGGCCACCAGGGTGGTCGGGCCACCGGGGCCGTCTACCTGCACGCTGCGAAAGCGTGTCACCGCCTGCACGCCCTCGACGGCGCCAAGGGCGTCTACCAGCCCGTCGGGCAGGGTGCTGTCAACCCGATTGGCGGCAGTGGTCGGGGCCGAGATGTACACATCGGCGATCAGGCTCTGTTCGAGCCAGGCCACAACCGTCTGGCGGAAGCTGCCAACCATAATGCCGACGCCAATCGAGACGCTGACAGCGACCATAAGGGCAGCCACGGCCACAGCGGTGCGTGAGAGGGCGGCGATCACGTCGCGCGCGGCCATGCGCCCGAGCAGGCCGAAGGCGGCGCCGAGGAGCGGGCGGGCCAGGCTCATCAGCGCCACGGTGAGGGCCGGGCTGATCAGCGCCGCGCCGAGCACCACGACGAAGAGCGCGCCGAAGGCGAGGATCAGCGACAGCGGGGCTGCTTCGCCGCGCGCCGCGGTGGGGATCAGCAGCAGGAGCAGCCCCGCCACGATCAGCCCGGCCCCGGCGAGAGCCAGACGCGGCGCCAGGCGGCGGGCGCGATCCTCCACGCTGGAACGCCGCAGCACGCTGCGCGGCGGCGTGAGCGTGGCCTCCACCGCTGGCACCGCCGCCGAGAACAGCGTCGCGCCGATGCCCAGCAGCAGACCCTTGAGCAGCACCAGCGGGTCCAGGCTCAGGTCGCGCACCGTAACCACAAAGTACAGGTCGTTGATGGTGCGAGTGACCAGCCGCACCAGACCCTGCCCGAGGAGCGCGCCCAGTCCCAGGCCGAGCAGCGCGCCCACCAGGCTGATCAGGGCCGCCTCGAGCAGCACCAGGGCGGCGATCTGTCCCCGGGTGACGCCAACGCAGCGCAGGGTGCCGAGCAGGCCGCGCCGCTGCACAACGCTGAAGGTCATGGTGTTGTAGATCAGAAACATCCCGACGATCAGCGCCAGCAGACTCAGGGCGGTCAGATTGAGTTCGAAGGCGCGGGTCATCTGCTCCAGGGCGTTGGAGCGAGCGGCGGCGGGGGCCAGTTCGGCGCCGGGAGGCAGGCTGGCGCGAATGGCCAGCGCGGTGGGGTCGGCGTCAGCGCCAGCGCCGGGCAGGATCAGGTCAATGCGGCTCAGGCGTCCCACCATGCTGAGCAGTTCCTGGGCGGTGGCGATGTCGGTGATCAGCAGCCCCTCCAGGGCGCGACGACTGGCCTCGTCGGCGGGGCGCAGCAGGCCCACGAGGCGCACCTCGGTTGCGCGCGCGCCTATCTGCAGCGGCAGCGCATCCCCGGGGGCCAGTCCGGCGCGCCGGGCCGTCGTCTCGGCCAGGAGCGCGGCGCCCGGCTCGGCAAGCAGGGCCGCCAGATCGACACCGGAGCCGCTCTCCGGGCCGGCCAGGTAGGGGCGAAAGGGCGCTTCGGCGAAGACATCCACCCCAAACACCTGGAGGGTCTGGTCCAGCGAGGGCGCCTGCACATACCCTTCGACGACAGGCGCGGCGTCGCGCACACCGAGGTCGAGGCGGAGCTGGCGGTAGAGGGCTTCATCCAGGCCGCGGGGACCGCCCACAATCTGGTGGGTGGCCCGTCCGGTCACGCTCTGGGTACTCAGGTCGAAGGCCCGGCGGGCGCTGGCGGTCGCCAGGTCAATGGCGACGACGACGGCCACGCCGAGGGCCACGCCAAGGATGCACAGGCCGATCTGCCACGGGTGGCGGAGCATAGTGCGCAGGGAGGTGCGCAGCAGCAACGAAGGAACCAGGGTATGCACGGGGGGTGCCAGCTACTTTCTATGGGTTATCACGCGACGCGGGTATGGGGGGAAGAGTTGGCGAGCAGGGCTGTACCTGCCCTGCGCTCTACTCGCGGCTGTGCCTTTGTTGCCAGTGGGGCGCGAACGTGCCGCAAGTCTGCAACTGCCCCAACACCTTCTATGCAGCATACCACCATTCTGATTGTGAGAAAAGGGACGCACTAACCGGTAATGAAATGAAACGTGTAGAGACGCAGCGCCGCCGCGTCTCTACGCCCGACCTCCCCACAGGCAGGGGTGCGGTTCGACAGGCTCACCGCAGGTGGGGAAACCCGGGTTCCCCATTTCCCAACCGCTGGTGGGAGCGGCTGGCGCCCCTCCAGGCAGGGGTGCGGTTCGACCGGCGCACCGCAGGCGGTTCGACCGGCGCACCGCAGGTGGGGAAACCCGGTTTCCCCGTATGTTCACGGTAGGCCCCGTGCGCGGGGCGCACACCGCCGCGATGACCATGGGGCGTCTTTGGGAGGGCCGCCCCCTCCCTGGCCCTCCCCTGCTGGGGGAGGGAACCGGGCGCCTCCCCGCAGGCAGGGGGGTGGGGAAACCCGGTTTCCCCGTATCCCAACCGCCGTTGGGGGCGCCTGGCGCCCCAGCAGGCAGGGGTGCGGTTCGACAGGCTCACCGCAGGTGGGGAAACCCGGTTTCCCCGTATGTTCACCTCAGGCACGCACAAACCGCTGGCCCCGCCGCGAGCCTGGAGGGGCCGCGATCGGGGCCATAGGTCGTAAAGCGATGCGCGTGGAAGAAGGCGCTGACGGGGGCGGGCGCGGCCAGCCGTCACAAGGGCATCACGCGCCGGATGCGCTTTACGCGGCGGAACGGGCGGGGCGCGACTGATGGTCTTTGAACAGATCATCCGCTATCCAGCCTCACCCGGAGGCTCAAGCCGCGGGCTACCGTCTGCGAAGCCGGCCTTCGCGGCCTGGAGCGGATGTACTGCTCAAAGCCTGTGAGCCAGAGCCGGTCACGATGACCGGTCAGGTGACAGCTCACCCCGCCAGGGTATGCAACTTTTCGCGGATGCTCAGCACCTCGCCGCGGAGGCGATTATCGGTAGTCATCTCTTCGGCGATCTTCTCACAGCCGTGCATCACCGTGGTATGGTCACGGCCACCGAGCATATTGCCGATATCCATCAGACTCGCCTCAGTCTCTTCGCGCAGGAGGTACATAGCGACCTGGCGCGGCAGCACAACGTTCCGCGAGCGGCCGCGACCGGTCAGGGCGCGCACATCAACGCCGTAGTGTTCGCTTACGGCCTGGATAATCGTCTCGGCGGTAATGCGGCGACGACGAGTATTGCCGAGCAGATCAGCGAGGGCCTGGGTTGCAACCTCCACGCTGATAGGCAGGCCGTGCATCGCGGCGTAGGCGGCCACCCGGTTCAGGCTGCCCTCAAGCTCACGAATATTGCTCTGCACCTTATGGGCCAGGAAATCAATCACTTCATCGGGCACCAGGACGTTCATCTGATCACCCTTGGCCCGGAGGATGGCCGTGCGCGTCTCCAGGTCCGGCGGTTGCACATCGGCAATCAGGCCCCACTCGAAGCGCGAGCGCAGGCGTTCCTCGAGGGTCAGGATAGCCTTGGGCGGTTTATCAGAACTGATCACGATATGTTTAGCGGCGGAGTGGAGCGCATTGAAGGTATGGAAGAACTCCTCCTGGGTGGACTCCTTCCCGGCGATGAATTGGATGTCATCAATCAGCAGCACATCAATGTTCCGATAGCGCATACGGAACTCATCGGTCTGCTGTCGGCGGATGGCATTAATCAGATCATTGGTAAACTTCTCCGAAGACACATAGAGCACATTAATCTCCGGATCGCGGTCGAGCACATAATTACCGATGGCGTGGAGCAGGTGTGTCTTGCCCAGACCAACGCCGCCGTAGAGGAAGAGGGGATTGTAGGCCTGGCCGGGCTTATCGGCGACGGCCAGACAGGCGGCGTGGGCCAACCGGTTGCTGGAACCGACAATGAAGCGTGAGAAGGTATACTTCGGGTTAAGCATACCCGAGCGCATGGCACTGGAAAGCTCGAGCTGCACGGCCCGCTCGCCGGTAAGGCAACTATCTTCATCCGTTGGGGTGAGCGCGGCAGTTGCGGGAGCGCTGTCACCTCGGGGGGACTGGTGCGCGCCGGTGGCGATCACCACCCGCACCTGCACCGGATACCCGACCACATCGCCGAGGGAGCGCCGCACCGGTATCAGAAAGCGCGACTCCAGTCCCTCCTTGTGGAAGGGCGAAAGGGTGCCAACAGTAGCCAGCCCGCCATCGAGAGCGAGCAGGCTGGTGCCACGCAGCCAGGTGTCAAATTCCTGGCGCGAGGTCTGCAATTGGATCGTGCCCAGTGCTGCCTGCCAGATCTGGTTTAAGTTCACATGCGCCTCCCTGGCACTGGCCACAGGAACCCGCAGCGCGCGGCGAGCCGCGCGCCGTTCCACAGAAATTCTGAGATACGGGCCAAACCCTTCAGCGGACAGGTCGTGGGGACCGCTGGCGGTACGTGTTGGATGTGAACGAGATCATACTCCAAACCCTCCGATTTTTCAAGCAACATAACGTGCAATTCTATAAATCCTGATTATAGTTACGAACGCTGGTATAGGGGCATTTCTTTCTATTCTGGCGCGCTATTCCGTGGTTTATGTAGATAACCTTTTGCCAACCATGTGGATAACCTGGCCTGGTGTCACGCGTTTCTACTCGCCCGCGCCGCGTCCGGGCCGTCTGGATCGGCGCAGGGCGCGACGCGAACGGCTTCACCCGGATTGTGGATAACCCGGCGCTGATTGTGGAGAACGTGTGGGTGGCAGTGGGTAGTTTCATGCTATGCTTCTGTGCCACCGGGCGCTTCTGCGGCGGCGTCCGCAGCGCCGGCCCCGTGCATGGCTGCCAGCAGATCGATCGGTGGCAGATCGGCCAGGCTGGTCAGGCCAAATTGCTGGAGGAAGGCCGGGGTCGTAGCGTAGAGGATGGGCCGCCCCACACTCTCGAGGCGCCCGGCTTCACAGATCAGGTCACGGGCCAGCAAGGCGCGCAGCGCGCCACTGCTATCGACCCCGCGGATGGCCTCGATCTGCGCCCGTGTTACCGGCTGGCGGTAGGCGATAATGGCCAGCACCTCCAGCGCCGCGCTGGAGAGGCGCCCGCTGGCCTGAACCCCGAGAAATCGCCCGACGACCCGCGCCGCCTCCGGGGCGGTAACGAGCTGGGCCAGCTCGCCGTGCCGCTGCACCCGCACGCCACGCTCGCGGCACTGGATGGCCAGTTGTTCCAGGGCCGTTTCCACCGCATCGGCGGGGGCTTCGAGCGCGCGCGCCAGTTGGGCCACGCTAACCGGTTCACCTGCAATGAACAGGAGGCTCTCCACCAGTTGCACCAGGGTCGGCGTGACCGCAGGGGGCGGCAGGTGAGGCAGGGGCGGCTGCGCTTCGTGTTCTGGATCGCTCATAGCCTCGCTCGTCGGTCAAACGGCGCTGCTTTCCGACGCGACGCCGCAACGGCGGGCGCCCTGGCGCGTCAGTATACCAGAAGTGGGCCAGCGTCCATGTGGTATCATACAGCAGCCGCCATCGAAGGAAAGGAATGCCGCATGATGGCAACGCGCCGCCGCGGGCCTACCCGACGTCAGATAGTCGCTGGCTTTTTCATCGGGCTCGGCCTGCTGTTGATCTCCACCACTATCAGCCGCGTCGGCCAGGCTGACTCAACCATCTCGAAACTGGCCTTCGGCGTGCCCGGCCCGGTGGTCCAGGCGCCAACGGCCCTCTCACTGCTGCTTATCGGCAGCCTGTTCCTGGTCAGCGGCGCGCTGGCCCTGGTCCCGGCTGCGCGGCGTGTCGCCACCTGGCTGTTGTGGGCCTCAACCGTGCTGATCTTTCCGGCGGTTCTGATCTGGGCCGCCGCGGGAAAACAGACCAACGTCATGACTATGATCAGCGAGACGTTGCGGTTGGGCACGCCCATCGCCCTGGGCGCCATGGCCGGTATCTGGGCCGAACGCAGTGGGGTGATCAACATCGCTATTGAGGGGATGATGCTCAGCGGCGCCGCCTTCGGGTTCGCTGCCTTTGCCTTCACCGGCAACATCTGGGTTGGCGTGCTGACGGCGGTGCTGGTCGGCGGGCTCATGGCGCTCATCCACGCCACCCTTGCCATCCAGTTTAAAACCGATCAGATTATCAGTGGTACGGTGATCAACATTCTGGCCATCGGGGTCACCGGCTATCTGCGACGGCAGTTCATCGTCGACTCCGGCGGGGGGCGGGTCACTCTTCCGCAGGTCCCCATCCCGCTGTTGAGCGACATTCCCATCCTCGGCCCGACCCTGTTCAACGGAAAGCCGATCTTTTACGCCATGGTGACGCTGGTGGTATTGACCCACCTGGTGCTCTTCTTTACCCGCTGGGGTCTACGCACGCGCGCGGTTGGCGAGAACCCCCGCGCAGCCGATACGGTGGGCATCAACGTGTACCGGGTGCGCTACACCGATGTGCTGATCAGCGGCATGATCGCCGGCCTCGGCGGGGCCTGGTTCTCGCTCGAAACGGTGGGCAATTTCGATGACGGTATGACTGCCGGCAAGGGCTTCATCGCCCTGGCGGCAATGATTTTCGGCAAGTGGATGCCGTTTGGCGCCTTCGGGGGAGCGATGCTCTTCGGCTATTTCGAGGCTCTGCAAACTCGCTTGCAGATCCTCAAGGTTGAGATTGGCGGGGCGCCGGTGCCGGTGCAGTTCTTGCAGATCCTGCCCTACGTGGCCACGATGGTTGTGCTGGCGGGCCTGATTGGCCGCGCGGTCGGCCCCGCTGCCGCCGGCAAGCCCTACGAGAAGTGATACCAATGTCCTGCGAACACCCCGCACGCAGCGTTGCGTCAAAGCGCGCCTGGACGTCTGGCGCGACAATCTAAGATCTACAATCGAGAATCGCATGGGCAGGGGCGCGGGGAAACCCGGTTGCCCCTGCCTTCACACGAGCCCCTCCGCTTCGAGCCACTTCTGTACATCGCTATCGCCCGGCGCGGCGTTGCCGCCAGGAATATAGCGGTAGCGATCGCCGTAGCCCTCCATGACCTGATCGCGCAGCGCGGCTGCTTCGGGTGTGTCTTCCGTATCCGGCACGCGGACAACCGTGCCCGTCTCGAGATCGAGGTAGTAGCTATAGGCTGGATCGGTCTCGGCCAGGGCGGCGCGGATCTGCTCTCGATCGTAATGACTTGCCACAACAGCCTCCCGGGTAGCGACGGGATCGCAGTGAGGGCGCGACACCGCCGCTGGCGACTTTTCAGCAGGGCTTCCCAAGCGTGTGGACAGGCGACGTAGCCGGCGCATGCCGGGCACAGAAATGGGCCCAAGGCCTATGCCTCGGACCCCGGTGTCTGCCGCGCCCCACCCCCTGATCACACCAGGTTGATCAGTTCATTGGCCGTTCGGCGCATATCAAGAAAGACGAGGCCAAGCTTGGCCCGGCTCTGGGCCAGCGCGGTGAGCACGGCCTCCTCGCCAATAGCCATCAGGATCACGTACCCGTCCTCACCCCGGACGAAGACCTGGTCGAGCTGGCCACGCCGCAATTCAGACGCGATGCGTTCGCCGAGCGAGAGCATCGCCGCGCTCATCGCCGAGACCCGATCCTCCTCCACGTCGGCGGGCAGCGCCGAAGCCATGATGAGGCCATCAACACTCACGACGGCCGAAGCCTCAATGTCAGGCGTGTTCATGGACAGGGCTTTCAGATGCCGCACCATTTCTTCGGTTCTGCTTGCCATGTATATCCTCCTTGGGCCGTCAGCCAGTTGTGGGGCAGAGGCAAGAGTGCGCCGGGCCTTGCCGGCCTGGTTCAGGGCCGCAACGCGACGGCCATCCGCGTCTATTCTACTACAACTACGTACCAGCGGCAACTAGTTTGCTTCGTGCTGATGGGCCAGGAAGCTGTCCGTCAGGCGTTGAAGTGTAATGACTAGTCGCGATCGTAAGTATACCATCGACCCATTACGGTGATGCGGGCTACGTTGACCTCAAGGTTGATCAAGGCGGGCGCGGAGGGTCGTGTCGGCATACTCCACGGCCTGGGCGGGAGTGAGCAGGCGTCGCAGTACGCTGCCCTGCATATCGGTCAGCACCGGCCAGACGGTTTCGGTAGCGGCACGGGTGTTAGGCATGGGCAGGCCGGCCTCGGCCTGGGCGCGAAACACGCGGGCGGCCTCACGCATCTCGGTGGGAACAGCCAGATCGGCGGCGTTGAGGTCGAGGCTCATCAGCACCGGCTGGCGTCCGGCGCGCAATAGTTCGCGCTGCGAGGCGTCGGTAATAAGATGGCGGGTGAAGGCAACGGCTGCGCCGCGCTCCGGGCCATCGCCCACGCGGGCATTGAGCACCAGCGTGTCGCTCTGAACGTATGGCTGGGGCAACCGGTTCGTTCCGGAGAGGCGCGGCAGGGGGGCGACCCCCAGTTTGCCTGGCCAGAGCGCGCTGTAGCGACCCAGCGCGTGGGCCCAGTCAATAGTCATCAGCGCGCGCTGGCTCATCAGGGCATTGTCTACGGCGATGCCGTCCAGCCCCGCCAGCAAGCCCTCGTCTTCGCGCAGGGCCAGCAGCCACTCCAACCAGGCCTCAGCTCCGGTACGGCCGTCAAGCCCGAGCACGAGGTTGCCCTCATCGTCGAAGATGCGCCCGCCAAAGGCGTAGAGGTACCCGATGGTGCGGTCGAGGTTGAGGTTGTAGGCCAGGCCCCAGACCGGCGGGTCGCTACGGCTATCGCTCAGGCCCCGCGCCACGCGCAGCAGGCTGTCGGTGTCGCCCGGCGGGGCCGCGGAGAAATTGGCCTTGTTGTAGTACAGCGCAAGGGTATCGAAGGTGAGCGGCACGCCGTAGAGGCTGGCGCCCTCGCGGTGGCGCACCCGGGCCGCCCCCACCGCTGTTGGCAGCAACCGCTCGAGTTCCTGTGCCGCCAGGAGATCATCGAGGGGCAGCAGCGCGCCTTCCTCGGCCAGGCTGCCCAGGGTATGGCTGGAGACAATCGCCAGATGCGGACCGCCGCCCTCGGCCACGGCATTTGCCAGATCATCACGCAGACTGGTGACCTGACGGGTCTGGATCACGACCTGTATGCCTGGATTGGCGCGGTTGAAACGTTCGACCACCGTGGCGAGGGCGCGATCGGCGGGGGGTGTCCAGGCGTGCCAGAGAAGCAGAATCGTCCGCGCCGGTCCCGGCGCGGCAGGCTGAGGGGTCGTGGCGAGACCGGGGCCTTGCGCGCTGCATGCGATGAAGGTGAGGAGCGTCAGGGCCAGGATCACGATCCGTCTCAGTTGCTGAGGCACGGCCACGGGGCGCTCCTTGCCGGTATAAACTCTGGAATTATAGCACGGCAGTGCGAGGCGTCGCAAGGCATTAACTTGGGAGGGCGTAGCCCTCCCAAGCCCTCCCGTCAGGGAGGGGTGTGGGGAACCCGGTTTACCCGTCCTAACCGGTGTGAGGGCGCCAGGCGCCCCAACAGGCAGGGGTATGGGGAAACCCGGACTCCCCGTATGTTCACCTCAGCCGTCCATGCGGCTGCGCCGCACAACGACACAATGAACATGAGTTTTTCTTGGGAGGGCGTAGCCCTCCCAAACCCTCCCGCGCGCGGGCTATGTTCACCTCAGAGTCAGGCACACCTTGCGCATTCGTTTATTCGTTTCCCATTCGTTGGCGCATTTCCCCCCGCGTCCCAGGAAGTCTATCCCGGAGCAGGTGAAACCCTCTGAAGGGCTACGCTTTCCCCAACCCTCCCGCGCGGGCTATGTTCACCTCAAGAGTAGTGCCGGATCGAAGCGATGAGCTATCAGGTACCGTCGTCCACCCTCGAGCGCCGTATCCCCAATGAGGTAGCGCCCCGGCGCGAAGCCGAGGCAGGCTTCGAGGAGCATGTCGCTGGTTGCGCGCCAGGCCGCTGCGGTGCGGGGGTCGTCACGTTGCAGGGCGGTCCAGTCTGCGGGAACTTCAAGGGCCAGGTGCGGGGCATCGCTGCGGTAGGGGCGTGGGTTGGGGCCATCGTTAAGGATCGCGCAGCCAGCGAAGCGGCTGAGATCGTGGCGCTCCCGATGCGGCGCCGCCTCAAGGGCGGCCTGAGCGCGCGCCGAACGGGGCAGCCAGATCAGCCCGAGCCGTGAAGCGGTGATACGGTTCAGTTCGTTGCGGAACGGATAGTAGTCGGGGTAAAACTCGCCGGCAAGCGCGCGCAACTTGCTGAAGTTCAGCACCGCGTTGGGAAACTGCAAGGGATCGGCAGTCCAGTGGATGACGTCGAGCTGGCGCGCCAGGGCCTGACGGGCCTGTTCACGTTTGAGCGCAGCGGCGACGCCCGCGCTCCGGTAGGCCGCGGCCACACCCATAGTCTGCGACTCAACGAGCAGGTCGAGGCGGTAGGGGAGCGGCAGGCCCTCCAGGGCTGGCAGGCCAAAGCGGAAGAACCCCAGCAGGAAGCCGACCACATGCCCGTGGCGGCGCGCGACCAGTGAAGTGGCCGGGCCGAACTCGGCGCTGTGGAGATCGTCGGGGTAGGCTTCGGCGTCGCCCAGGCCCCAGATGACGCCCCGGAGGCGCCGGATGGCCGGCAGTTCGGCCACCGACGGCGCGCCGATGTCGAAGGTGTCGCTCGAGCGATGGGTTGCGACAAATGTCCGTCCGACTTCGGGCAGGTAGATCACTACCCGCGCTGGCGCCAGATGGGGTTCGAGGGTGGCCTGCAACTCCTCCAGGCCAGGCAGCGGGCCGAGGGCGTGCAGGCGCAGCGTGTAGATCGGCTGCCCGGCAACGATCGTGCGTGGAAAGAGCAGCCCGACCCCTAGCGGCGCCGGACGGGACCCGGCGTGGAGCACGGCCAGGCTCCCGCCCATACGCGCAAACGAGGTCTTGACGAAGTAGGCCGGCACCAGGGGCTGCGTCGCCATCGCCGGCAGGGCGTAGAGCGCATCAACCTGCCCGGCCCAGGTTGCCGCATTGCCGCCGATCACCGTCCAGGTGAGGCTCATCGGCGCATCGCTCCGGCGCGACCTATCGGGCGACCACGGAGCTTGCCCCGGCCGCCGATGCTCAGAATGGAGCCGGCACTGCCGATGCTCAGAGCCGAATGCGCGGAATCGTGTGCCATACAGGGCCAGGACCTCCGTGTTGGCCCGATTATACCATTACCCTCCCGCCAGGGAGGGGCTTGGGGAAACCCGGTTTCCCCATACCCCAACCGCCGTTGTGGGCGCCTGGCGCCCCATCAGGCAGGGGCGTGGGGAAACCCGGTTTCCCCATCTGTTCACATCAGCACGCACCCGCCATTACCGTGCCACGGGCGCCATCCGCACCAGCACCTCGTGCGTCCGACCATCGTCGCGCAGGGGGATGCGCCCGTCGGGCAGCCGTTCGCCGTCAAGCAGGGTCTCGAGTTCCGCGGTGGCTTCGTCGGGCAGGCGTTCCACCCGGATGTGGTAGATGCTCCTGCCGTAGCGGTAGTCCACCTCATAGCCTGGCCAGTCGGGTGGCACACACGGCTGCACACACAGGCTGGCCCCCTCGCGCCGCAGCCCCAGGATGACCTCCAGACCCAGCCGGTAGAGCCAGCCCGCCGAACCGGTGTACCAGGTCCACCCGCCGCGCCCGCGGTGCTGCTCGGCGGCGTAGACGTCGGCGGCGACGACATACGGTTCGACCTTGTAGATCTCAGGGTAGGTGTTGGCGTGCCGCAGCGGGTTGATCATGCTCAGCAGCGCATTCGCATCCCCGCGCGCGCCGAGCAGCCCGCAGGCCCAGATCAGCCAGATCGCCGCGTGGGTGTACTGCCCGCCGTTCTCGCGCACCCCCGGCACGTAACCTTTAATGTAGCCCGGGTTGTGCTCGCTGCGATCAAAAGGCGGCGTCAAGAGCCGGATAAGCTCCGCCTCGCGGTCCACCAGGTGTACGAGTGCCGACTCGAGCGCCTGGCGCGCCCGGGCAGGGTCGCCCCCGGCGATCACCGCCCAGGCCTGCGGCAGCAGGTCAATCCGGCACTCCTCGCTGCGCGATGAGCCAAGAGGCGTGCCATCGTCGTAGAACGCGCGCAGGTACCAGGCCCCGTCCCAGGCGCTGGCCTCGAGCGCCGCAAGTTGCTCGCGGGCGGCCGCCGTGTAACGAGCAGCGCGCTCGGCCTCGCCGCGCGCCGTCGCCAGTTCGGCCATGGCGCGCAGTACAACGACCAGGAACCAGCCCATCCAGACGCTCTCGCCGCGGCCCCCCGCGCCCACCAGGTTCATCCCGTCGTTCCAATCGCCGGCGCCCATCAACGGCAGGCCGTGTTCGCCCCGGCGACGCAGGGCCAGCTCCACCGCCCGCGCGCAGTGCTCGTAGAGGCTGGCCTGCTCCGCTGAAGTGGCGGGGTGATCGTAGTACTCCGCCTCATTATCGGCAAGGGGCCGGCCTTCGAGGAAGGGCGCCACCTCGTCGAGCACACTCTCGTCACCGGTGAACCGAACGTAGTGGGCGGTTGCGAAGGGCAGCCACAGGTAGTCGTCGGCGAAGCGCGTGCGGATGCCGCGACCGGTCGGGGGGTGCCACCAGTGCTGCACATCTCCCTCCACGAACTGCCGCGCAGCAGCGCGCAACAGGTGTTCGCGCGCCAGGGCCGGCGCGGTGTGCAGCAGCGCCAGCACATCTTGCAGTTGGTCACGGAAGCCGTAGGCCCCGCCCGACTGGTAGAAGGCCGAACGCGCCCAGATCCGGCAGCTCAGGGTCTGGTAGAGCAACCAGCCATTGAGCAGCACATCAAGTTCCGCGCTGGGCGTGCGCACGCGGGTCTGGCCCAGCAGAGCGTTCCAGGCGGCCACGCTCTGCTCCAGGGCCGCCTCAACCGCTGCGGGGGCGCGGTAGCGCTCGATCAACGCCCATGCCTCACCCTCGTCGGCGCCCTGCCCCAGCAGCAGCACGAGCACGCGCCGTTCGCCGGGCGCCAGCCGCACCAGACAGCGCAGCGCGCCGCAGGGGTCCAGCCCGGCGCCCGCGCGGCCCGTCAGCGGGCCGCCGCGCAGCAGCGCCGCCGGACTCGCCAGGTCGCCGTTGCGCCCGATAAAGGCCGCGCGGTCGCCGCTGAAGCTCGCCGGCTCACCGGCGGCGATGAAGGCGATGCGTTCCCCGAACTCGTGGTTGTAGGCGTTACGCGCGAGGAGCGCTCCGCGCTCTTCGTCGGCCACGGTTACGATAAAGGGCGCCATCTGCTCGCGGAAGACGCCAAGCACCCACTCGACATAAAACGTGACGCTCAGTTCGCGCTCTTCGTCACTCTCGTTTCTCAGCTCCAGCCGGTAAAACTTCACCGGGTCCTCAGGCGCCACGCCCAGGGTCAGTGTGCTGGCAATCGCGTGACGGCGATGCTCGAAGATGCTGTAGCCGAAGCCGTGGCGCACCCGCACATGGCCCGCGCCCAGCGGCCAGGGGGTTGGCGACCACACCGTGCCGTCGCGCTCGTCGCGCAGGTACAGCGCCTCGCCCCCCGGGTCGCTCACCGGGTCGTTTGACCAGGGCGTCAGACGGTTCTCGCGGCTGTTTTCCGCCCACGTGTAACCGGTGCCCCGCTCCGAGACGATGCAGCCGAAGCGCGGGTTGGCGATGACGTTGATCCAGGGCGCAGGCGTGTACTGCCCGGGCGCGAGTTCGATCACGTATTCGGCGCCATCGCGGGCAAAGCCGCCGTAGGGGCCGCGCACGGCGAGCGGTTCGCCGGGGGACAGGGCCGTTCCCGCAGGGGGCACGGCGAGAATCTGGGGCAGTGGCGCCGTGTCCGCCTCACGGCGCCGCAGATGCTGGGCCAGACTGCCGCGCCGGCCTGCCAGCACCACCCGCGCGGCGCTCTCCAGCAGCACGCGGTCCTCTTCGGGCATCAGGTCGGCGCGCAGGGCGAAGACGCCACCGCGCTGGTTGAGCCAGCCCCCTGCCCGCCCGCTGCGGATCAGCGCCAGCAGTTGCTCGTGCAACTCGTGCATATAGCCGCCGACTTCCTCGTTGAGGATCACCAGTTCGACCCGCAGCCCCTTCTGCCGCCAGTACTCGTGGGCTTGCAACAGTTCCTGCACCAGGCCCAGCTCGCCCGGCGCGGAGATGCGCACCAGCACAATCGGG
>Ga0209721_1000854_pt1 | contig 25047 bp, 23 predicted proteins | sample TshhotsprinmetaG_FD_184139 | JGI IMG/M metagenome (GOLD analysis project Ga0209721, IMG submission 184139) | Hot spring microbial communities from South Africa to study Microbial Dark Matter (Phase II) - Tshipise hot spring metaG (SPAdes)... | ecosystem: Environmental > Aquatic > Thermal springs...
TGCTGTCACTTCAGTGGCTGTTATTATTTCGTATGCCGGATCCACTGCACGGTGCGTTTTATACGAGAGCTTCGGCTTGCCCCCTCCCTGCCTCACTATTGCTGCTTCAGGGTCGGTTGTAGATATATAGCGATTGTTCACTCCACCTGTGCTATCTTCATCATGGCTTTCGCCTTTTTCTTCAAGCCGACGCTCCAGTTCTATGTAACCCTTGTTCGAATACCTTTTTAGAGATTGTGTGTCTACTACAGACTTGTTTGATGCATTTGCTTCTATCAAGCTGGAGTCTATAAATATCTTCTCACCATCGACTAATCCAGCCTCCACGCATTGATAAACTATACGCTCAAAAAATCCTTTGAAAACCTCCACTCCCCACCTTTTGCGCGCCTTAGACAGCACACTGTGATTCGGTAGTTCAGAATCCAGATCATAGCCCAAAAACCACAGCCAGTCCAGTCTCTCAGGCAGTGTTTCCATTAGCTCCCTCTCGGATCTTACATTGTAAAATAACAACAATAGGATCAGTTTCAGTATTACTGCTGGAGGAACTGAAACATTACCATTGCTCCCATAACACTCCTTAACCTCTGTGTAGATGAAATCAAAATCCACTGTCTCGTTTATCTTTCTGAGTGGATGGTTTTTGCGCACCTTACTATCAAGGTCTATGCCCATATAATTTGTTCTGCGGTATCGCTTGGTATCCCATCATATTGAACTGCCTCCTAACAAAAGTTCTTCTCTTTTGTTTGATTCGCAATTCTCTTGCCAACTCTTTTTATCCGATTTGGGCAACAGCCTGTAAAGACCTGACCCCATATCCCTTTTTGCATCACAATTATGATCATGTTATAATTTTTGCATAGTAATTTTTAGCTTAACGGAGGTTTCCCAATGAAGTGGCAATGCCAGAGCGTAAACTGTGGATATATATATAATCCTGAAAAAGGGGATAAAAAAGGCAAGATCCCTCCCGGAACGAAATTTGAAGACCTTCCTGATGACTGGAAGTGTCCTGTCTGCGGTGCGGGCAAAAAGAATTTTGCAAAGCTCGAAGATTAAATAAAGATAACCTCGATTTTACCAACCGCCTCCTCCTCCTCCTCCGCCACCTCCTCCTGATGAGCCTCCCGAACCTGAAGATGAACCTGGTGATGCGGCTGTGGCTACAGATGCTGCTATGGCGTCCCCGATTGCGCCGCCAATAGCTGCAAAATTGGCGTCTGGTCTGAAAGAGCCAGAATACCATCAGGGGGCGTAACCCCTGCCGTCTTCAGTTGTGGCGGATTTGAGGACAGATTCAAATTGCTCTGCCCATTTATTTTCAACATCCAGCGCCACTGCATAAGGTAAATACTTCTCGAATAATTCAGGTGTCCTGTCAGGGGGGTGAAGCATATTTAGTCTGTCTCTTTCTGTTGCATCTAAAAAGAGCCTGAATCCCTCAATCTTATCCATTAGTTTCCTTCCTTTTAAAGTAGGCGCCTTTAGAAGGTGATAAAAGAGATAATTTACTGCCCCTAAAGCAAAAAGCATTAGAGCAAAAATAATAGATGTTTCTTTAATTAAAGTTATAAAAACGAAGATTTCTGCAAATATGAAAGGCAGACTGAAGACAGTAAAAAATATAGCTGCGAAAAAAGAACTAAATTTATTAGAACTAAATCTCACAGCTTTCCAAGCCCTTGTTAGTTGAAATAGTAAAAAGGTGACTCCGATGCTCCAGAAGGCAAGCCATATAGATAGAAATGTAGCGCTTTCGGGCAGACCTGACATAAAAACACTCACGCCTACAAAGGCAAATGAGCTGATTAAGCCAGTAATAAAATATCCCCTATTGGTAGAAAAGTAAATCTTTTCATAGGTTGTCTGGAGTTTTGTTTTTAAATTTTTAATAGCTTTCCTTATAGTAGAGCTATTGGAGGTCTCAAAGGTAATACTGTCGCCACCACTAAAAAGGGCATCATAAATACTCTTTTCATCAGGTGTAAGATAAGTAATATTCTTGCCCGTTTTTAGAACTTTATCTATGCCTCCATGACCTTTAGCTCTAAAGGTAACAGCGCCCTTAACAGCCATGTTAATGAGTGCTGAGGCAAAGGACTTATCGTCATATCCCATTTTGTATATATATCTCTCATGGAAGCAGGTGAATATCCTGCAGGAGGTTCATAAAGAGGGAATATGACATCTTTCTCAGGGTCTTTGCCAACCCTCAACCATGATAGAAGGAAGTAACCTGATATAAGACATAAGCCGAAAAAAGATATAAAGATTTCCCTGTTATCACTGACAAAATGTTGAACTTTTGCCTTCGGAGATGGAGGCGCTACAAAACCTTTCTGCCAGCCAACAACAATGGTTAAGCCTTCCCCTCTACTTAATGCGCGCGTGGTCTCAAAAACAGGGTGAGAATTGCTGTCATAGTTTACCTTGAAGTCTTTCCCTTTAGCGCCCAACGGTCCTGTAAAGGCATCTATCAGCTTGATTTTTCTTTGAGCACCCTCTGGCAACTGGACAATAACCGAAGCCTTATCTATAGGAAAAGACCAGAAGTTACCAGTAACATTCCAGTACAATTCATCGTGTTCTTGAAAGAAACCTAACTGCCTGTCTGTTTTATATAAAATTGTATACTTATAAACACCAGGGGCTAAAAAGACGTCCGTTTGCCCGATATAGATTCTGACGCCATCGGTAATATTTTTTGTGTGATAACTTTCCGGTTTCCCATCTCTCGTAACAGACAATAAAGAAAAATCAACAACATATCTATTGCCATAACGATCTTTATATTTTGTTGGGAAATCCCTATATATACCCCTCTTTATCTCTATGCCCTCAGCCCTGACCTGGATATTCTCCTCAACAAAGAAAGAGCCATCTGAATTTATCTTAATATTTGAATGAAATGAGAGTATCCTCTCATCTGCAAAGACTAATGTTGAAGAAAGGGTGATGAGCAGGCAAAGTGTTATGATCAAAATTTTTTTAAACATAATAAGGTCATAATAGGGTCAAGATTGTGCTAACTATTTTTTTCAGGAAATTCCAAAAAAGAAAAAAGGGTGTTTCTTCGTGGAGTATAGATAAATCAGGCATCCTAAAAACTTGAGACTAAAGGTTTTGCAATGATTATTAAAACTCCTAAGTCATCAAAAAATAAATAATATATGGACGGTAAGGGGATCGAACCCTCGACCTCCAGAGTGCGATTCTGGCGCTCTCCCAGCTGAGCTAACCGCCCTGAACAATGTAACTTTATCATTAAATAACTTCCAAATTCAAGCTTTACTAACCTTTAATACCTATTTTTAAGATGTTCTCTTTTATAGCCTTAATTTTATCCCGTATTTCAGCCGCCTTCTCAAATTCGAGCCTTTTAGCTGCCTCTCTCATCTCTAACTCAAGCTCCTTCAACCTTTCTTCGCTAATGTCGTATCCAGCACCTTCTTCTAAAACATAAGACGGGGTGAAGTAGTCAGATTCGTAAATTGAACTCAAGATATCCTTTATACTACTTTTGATGGTCTCTGGGGTTATGTGCATCTTCTGGTTATATGTCTCCTGAATCTTTCTTCTCCTTGCTGTTTCTTCGATTGCCCGTTTAATGGAGTTAGTGAGTTTGTCGGCATAAAGTATTACTTCTCCATTGATGTTTCTGGCTGCACGCCCTGCTGTCTGGATAAGGGAACGTTCAGAGCGAAGAAAGCCCTCCTTGTCGGCGTCAAAGATTGCAACGAGGGAAACCTCTGGCAGATCAAGACCTTCTCTAAGAAGATTAACCCCAATCAGAACATCAAATTTCCCGAGCCTTAAATCCCTTATTATTTCAATCCTTTCAAGGGTATCAATGTCCGAATGGAGATAACGAGCCATCACTCCAAGTTCAGAATAATAATCCGTAAGGTCTTCTGCCATCTTCTTTGTAAGTGTCGTCACCAAAACCCTTTCGTCCCTTCTAACACGCTTATGAATCTCGCCTAACAAGTCGTCCACCTGTCCAGCCACCGGCCTGACTGTCATTTTTGGGTCTAACAAACCTGTTGGTCTTATAACCTGTTCAATTACAGCGCCATTAGATTTTTTAAGCTCATAGTCTCCCGGGGTTGCAGAGACATATACCACCTGATGCATTTTGTTTTCAAATTCCCTGAATTTAAGGGGTCTGTTGTCAAGGGCTGAAGGGAGCCTGAATCCATAATCAACGAGGGTTTGTTTCCTCGACCTATCCCCCTCATACATACCACCAATCTGCGGCACTGTTGCATGTGATTCGTCTATAACAGTTAAAAAATCGCCTTTTGATGGGCCGCTTATAATGTAATCAATTAATGTATATGGTGGCTCTCCAGGCAGTCTTCCGCTCAAATGCCTTGAGTAGTTTTCTATTCCATGGCAATAGCCAAACTCTTTTAGCATTTCAAGGTCGAACCTGACCCTCTGCTCTATACGCTCAGCAAAAAGCATCTCACCCTTTTGCCTGAAAAATTCAACTCTTTCACGGAGTTCATTTTCGATTGCAGCAAATGCCCGCTCTATTTTATGACGCGGCGTAATCCAATGGCTGTTAGGATAAAGAATAATCCTGTTTATATTTTTCGTTTTCCTGCCGCTCAAAGGGTCGAATTCGGAGATGCTGTCAACATCATCCCCAAAAAAATCAACTCTTATAGCCTTGTCCTGAGAAAATGCCGGATATATATCAACAATATCCCCTCTGACACGAAAACAGCCCCGCCTGAAATCTGTATCTGAACGGTTATAAAGCATATCGGTTAGAGATTTTAAGAGTTCATCCCTCTTCATTCTCATACCCTCTTCAAGAAATAAGTGCATACCCAGATAATCTTCGGGCGAACCAATTCCGTATATGCATGATACTGACGCTACAACTATTACATCGGTGCGCTCAAGGATAGACATGGTTGCAGAGTGCCTTAGCCTGTCAATGTCTTCATTAATCATCGAATCCTTCTCAATATAGGTGTCAGTTGCTGGGATATAAGCCTCCGGCTGGTAATAATCGTAGTAGCTCACAAAGAATTCTACGGCATTTTCGGGGAAAAGTTCCCTGAATTCCCCGTAAAGCTGTGCGGCAAGGGCTTTGTTATGAGCAATAATAAGGGTTGGTTTATTTATCTTCTGTATTACCTTCGCTATGGTAAAGGTTTTGCCTGAACCGGTGACCCCAAGTAATACCTGATGATTCAACCCCTTTTTTATTCCAGCACAAAGATTTTTAATAGCTGAAGGCTGGTCGCCCTTAGGAGAGAAGGAAGATTTAATTTTAAAATTACCCATATATTTATGTTAGAATAATACACATCAAGACTTTAAGACAAGATGAACCCTTCAGAAAGCAAATCAATAAACAGCATAATTCATGATATTCATGAAGAATGCGGCGTATTTGGAGTTTATGGTCATCCAGAAGCAGCAAACCTGACATATCTTGGACTTTATGCCCTCCAGCATCGGGGGCAGGAAGGCGCTGGAATATGCTCATCTGACGGAAAACATTTCTATCTCGATAAAGCCACGGGGCTTGTAGCTGATATCTTTACAGAAAAAAGACTTAGAAAGTTATACGGAAACTGTGCCATCGGACACAACAGGTACTCTACCGCTGGCAGCAGCAGTCTTAAAAATGTCCAGCCTTTTCTTGTGAACTTCGTGTTAGGCTCTATAGCTATCTCACATAACGGTAATCTTATCAATGCTGAACAGCTAAGGTCTGAATTGGAAAGGGAGGGCGCGATATTTCAATCCAATTCGGACAGCGAGGTAATACTGCATCTAATTGCAAGGGCGAAATCAGACCATGCGGAAGAACGCATAAAAGATGCCCTTTGCAGGGTAAAAGGGGCTTTCAGCGTTCTTTTTCTCAGGGAGTCTGAACTTATAGCAGCAAGAGACCCATACGGTGTAAGGCCATTAAGTCTCGGGATGCTGGACGGAGCTTATGTAGTAGCCTCGGAGACCTGTGCATTTGACCTCATAGGCGGTTCCTATATCAGAGATATCGAACCGGGCGAGATACTAATAATTAACGACGAAGGGTTGCGTTCCATTTATTTGCCTACTAACAATAGAAAGGCTTTTTGTATTTTTGAATTTATATATTTTGCCCGTCCGGACAGCTACATTTACAATCATATAAATGTTAATACTACAAGAAAAAATCTCGGTAGGATACTTGCGCGAGATACTAATCCAGATGCCGATCTGATAATACCTGTGCCCGACTCTGGAGTTCCTGCTGCAATTGGCCTCTCAGAAGAGAGCGGGATACCTTTTGACTTCGGTTTGATAAGAAATCATTATATCGGCAGGACATTCATAGAACCCAAGCAAAGCATAAGGCACTTCGGTGTTAAAATCAAGCTCAACCCAGTTAAGGATTTGCTGCACGGCAAAAGGGTTGTTGTTGTGGATGATTCAATAGTGAGAGGAACTACGAGCAAAAAGATAGTTAAGATGATCAGGGAAGTTGGTGGAGCGCGGGAGGTCCATATGCGCATAGCATCTCCGCCCACCATCGGACCTTGCTTTTATGGCATTGACACTCCTACAAGGCACGAGTTGATTGCATCAACCCATATGGTTGAAGAAATCAGAAAATATATTACTGCAGATAGCCTTGCATATCTAACCCTTAATGGACTCAGAGAAGTCTTCCCAAACCCTGAAGATTTTTGTACAGCCTGCTTCGACAATAACTACCCAATCCATTTTCTGAAGGAACAGACTTTACAGATGGAATTGCAGTTGGTATAGCCTTTCAACATACTACCTTACCCATATCAAGGTTTATTTTTTATGTTCCATCCGGAAATGTCATTAAAAAATTTAGAGCTTCAAAAAAGTCGCTAAACATACACTATGTTTTTTAAATTTTTAATGTCCTTTAATTTAAGACTATTGTTGATGCTACTATTCCGCCCTTGATGCTGAATTTAGATTTTTGCTTCTTTGATTCCTGCGTTAGCAGGAATCAACATGAGCTAAGTCCCGCAAAGGAGAATGAAAATATTTTCCCCCTTTGCTAAAGAGGGGTATTTTCAGGACAGTGACAGAAAAATACCTACTAAAACATTGCTAATAAAACAGCGAGGTTAACCGTGGCTTTTGCTCCAGAAATTGTATTATATCCACACTCTGATTGTAAAACTTCCGCTCTGAAATTGACCTCATAAGATGTCCTATAAAAATCCTTCACCAGCAATGTTTGAATCCAAGCTCTCGCATGAGAACTATTAGCCCCTTCAAGCTCAATTGCTGAGAACCTTTTCAGAAAATTATATTTTATATTCCCATTAATGAGTCGAAAAATGATAAAATAAAAATCAAAGGTTCTAAAGAGTCTTTAAGTTAATCAATTAAATCGGAGAATAAATGAGCAAAGCGCTTCTTGTTTTATCAGACGGAACAGTATTTGAGGGCAGGAGTTTTGGCTTTGAGGGTGAGCGCATCGGCGAAGTGGTATTTAATACTTCTATGATAGGCTATCAGGAGATACTCACAGACCCCTCATATAAAGGGCAGATAGTTACGATGACATATACCCAGATAGGCAATTACGGCGTAAATACGGAAGACATAGAGTCCTTTTCGGGTCCCAAGGTCGAGGGTTTTGTCGTTAAGGAATATTTCGACTTTCACAGCAACTGGCGATCTTCGCTATCCCTTGGACAGTATCTCAATGATAACGAAATTCCGGGCATTGAAGGTATAGATACGAGGGCATTGACAAGGCATCTCAGGAATCACGGGGCGCAGATGGGCATAATATCTGCCATTGATTTAAACCCTCGCAGCCTTCTTGAAAAATTGAAACAGCATCCCGGAATTTCAGCCCTTGACCTTGTAAAAGATGTAACAACCAAAAAGATTTATAACTGGAAAGGAGGTTGTTGGAGGTTGGATGCTTCTTCTAATGCACAACCTCTTTCACCGAAAAAAGTAGCGGTTTATGATTTCGGTGTTAAATTCAATATACTGAGGAATCTTTTTGACGCTGGTTTTGATATAACTGTCTTCCCAGCCCATACCCCTGCTGAGGAGATCTTAGAGTTTGATCCAGATGGTATTTTATTGAGCAACGGACCTGGAGATCCCGAAACAGTCACTTATGGCATAGAAAACACAAAAAAACTCATGGGCAGGAAACCAATATTCGGGATTTGTCTCGGACACCAGATACTGGGACTTGCTATGGGAGGAATTACATATAAACTCAAATTCGGGCATCACGGGGGCAATCATCCAGTAAAAGACCTTAGGACTGGAAGGGTTGAGATAACCTCACAAAACCATAATTATTGCGTTGCCATAAACAGCCTGAAGGGTCAGGTGAGATTAACTCACAGAAACCTTTACGACGGCACAGAAGAAGGGATGGAGCATGTAGAACTCCCGATATTCTCAGTCCAGCATCATCCCGAAGCTGGGCCGGGACCTAATGACTCTGCACACCTGTTTAGAAGATTCATGGATTTGATAGAGGGCAAAGAAATTTAAGTCGGCTGATAATTAGATATCCGCCGCAGGGCGGAGAATCGAGCCTTTCTCTGAAGTCGCAGCCATCCAACTCAAAGGCGCATTTATTGCAAATGAAATTAATGAACTCATCATCCCCTGAAGCAGGCATTTCAGAGATGTAATTAGCAAGAAACTTCAGTTCATTCACAGTAAGATGCTTGCTCAACATCTCATAGCCTCCACACTGCATCTCCTCTTTGCCTTTTTTATAAAATTTGCAGAATCCCCTGCAAATAATCTCAACGTACGCCTCTTCCTTCATAACCCTTCTAATCAGCCGATGTTGCTTCCTGAAGCCAATTCAGATAATCTTCTGAGCCTTCAACTACCGGAATTGCTATGATTTCGGGCACTGTATAACTGTGCAGTTCTTTAACCCTGTCTTTGATTTTATTAAAAAGCTGGCGGCGCGACTTAACAATCAAAAGCAATTCTGGCTCATCCTCAATCCTGCCCTGCCATGAATAAATAGAGCGTATATCTTTAACGATGTTGATGCACCCAGCGAGTTTCTCTCCCACAAGGGCTCGGGCAATTTTTACACCTTCTTGCTCGTTAGGGACGGTAATATACACAACGACTGCTTCCATAAAAACTCCTTGTGATATTGGGATTTTTTTAATGTCCGGCATTAGATGATACCCTATAATATTTTAACCCAAAAATAAAATTTTAGCCCGTTGTTAAAAATAGCGAGAAGCTCTTTATCACTGGTGTACAAAATAGTATTCAAGCAGGGATATGACACGATTTCTTCGCCAAAGAACTATCTTCGTGCATGTGCAAGCCTTTGTGAGACTTCATACTTAGTTTTCCCATATCGGCAGTCGAGGCTTCCGCTTCGTCTTCAGCCTTTTGAGGTTACCCGTTGCTTTGGCTCCGGAAATCGCATCATAGCCCTCGGATTGCAAAGTATATAAGAATTTATTTCGGAAAGGTATGATAATATGAAAAAAGTTAGACAACAAATATGGAGCGTAAAAATCAGTATCTAATACTATCAATGGTGTGTCATAAGGTTAAAGGCAAAAATTGGAAGATTCTGATAAAGTTGGGGGTCACACTTAAAGCAAGATATATTTTGTAGTGCAAAAATGCCCAGAATTGCAACCATATTTCTAACGTTATCAATTAGTTACAAAAATTATCTGACAAACTCAGGAGTGTCTTTTGATGCTCCAAAGGGGGGTATCCCAATTTCTATCGCTATTTTTGGGACATATATCAGGTATTGCTAAAGCCGAAAAGAGTGAGAGAAAATACAAGTTTTGATCCAACCCCATTTTTATTTGTGCTAAGAAATCTCTCATATTTTTATTTTGGAAATAAGGTGGCTTGTTCCTGCAAAAATTGTTTTATTCTTCGTTCCGCTAAATCACAATATTTTTTATCAATATCATAAGCGACATATTTTCTGTTGGTTTTTAGTGCCGCTATGCAAGTCGTGCCACTTCCAACGAATGGATCAAGTACAACTTCACCTTCAAAAGTGTAAAGCTGAATTAAACGATAAGGTAGTTCAACCGGAAACGGTGCAGGATGTCCTACTTTTGAAGCCCTCTCTGCGGCAAACTTCCAAACACTTTTTGTAAATTCCAAAAATTCTTCTTTTGAAATGGTGCTTTTCCGTTTGTGGGGATTCAAACGAGTAAATGTGTCTTTGCAAAAAACAAGTATATATTCGTGAATATCCCGCAACACTGGATTATTTGCTTTTAAGTATGTTCCCCAAGCGGTGGAAGGACTGGCGCTACTTCCTTTATCCCAAAGAACTTCGCCTCTCATTAAAAAGCCGATGTTGTGCATGTCCTCAATGATATAGCTGTGAAGAGGTAAATAAGGCTTTCTACCCAAATTAGCAACATTTATACACGCTCTACCGCCCGGGACCAACACTCTGTATGTTTCTTTGAATACCCGTTTTAATAATTCCCTATATTCTTTAAGAGATAAATCCTCGTCATATTCTTTGCCGACATTGTAGGGAGGTGAAGTAACCATCAAATGAACGCTACTATCAGGAAGCTCTGACATGGCTTCGCTACTTTTACAAAAAACTTTATTTATGTTTTGAGAATCAATTTGATTTTCTATATACGCAACATCTTTTCCGTTATTTAATCCCTTATAAAGTTTGCTGTTATAAAACTTCGATGAATCATGGCTAATCCGTCCAGGCGTTCCAAAAGCACTGGTTTGCGTTCCATTCTTTCTCTTGTTGTAAAAACTTTGTGCGCTCATAATGATTTACTCTTTTGATTGACGCAATAGTTCTAAAAATTTTTGTGCTTTTGCTTCGTAAGTAGCTTCCTTATTAGCTATCTCGATAATTTCTCCCAATTTTTTCCGTGTTTGCATGCTAGAGAAAAATTCTCTTTCTTCTTTCAAAAGATTGATGGCATTTTGTCTTAATTCTTCATATCCATCAAATCTATAAAATCCTTTGAAAGGCGTTGATTTAATATTTTCTCCGTTATTATCCAGTGGTTTTGGATTTATTGACCAAAAACCTTGGATAATTCCATTTCTTTTTAAGCGATCTACTTTTTCGTAATAACTTTTAGTAATAGGTGTATTGCCAATGATAATGATTGGAATTTTTGAAGCAGCAAAACTAGAAACTCGGATATTAATACTTTTACCAATAGCTTTTAAAATCGTATCCGACCTTAAAAGTCCTGGGTTACCTTGATGAGTTTTGTAGTCGCCAATACAAACTAAATTTTTAGTTGCTGAGGTAAACTCCCAATTCCAAACCACTGACATCTTAACTTCAATAATCATTAAAATATTCTCTGGTTTTTGTATGACATCTTTTGTCTTACAAATAGCCACATCAGCCGGTAATTGATTAGTTAATCCTATTTCTTCGGCGATTACTCCTTGCACAGCATATCCGCCAATCATTTTTGCTGTTTCGCTGAATAAATCGGTAGCCCACTTTTCCGTATAAGAACCGATTAAGGAATTTCTGCTTTGCAATGTTGTTTTTGCGCCATCATAATTTTTGGGCCAATAAGCCAAATACTTTTTATTTTTGGTGATATAAAAAAGTTGTTCTGGTGTTGCGAATTCTAAAGATTTAATAAAGAAGTCTTTTTCTTGATTTTGATTCCAAAGTGTTGGCATAGTTTTATTTTATTAACTCCTCAATACTAACGCCAAGAGCTTTGGCTATTTTTGCCATAGTTTGAACACTTGGCCTATTTACCGTTCCGCTCTCAACCTTCATAAGAGTTGTGTATTTAATATCTGCCTTCTTGGCTAAATCGTCTTGTGTTAAGCCAAGTTTAGCCCTTAATTTTTTGATATTTTCGCTTATAACTTTTCCACTTGTCATACTAATAAAGTTTTGGTTGTATAATAGTACAATGATAATTTTACATCCAATATTATATTAATAAAAAATATGAATTCTATCAAGGAAAAGAAAAGCCCGCTTCTAGCCCAAAATAAAGTTCGAGCCTGTTAATGGAATCGGTTTGGATTTTTTTCAACTGGCGGAGGAGGAGGGATTCGAACCCTCGATGGAGTTGCCCCCATAGCGATTTTCGAGACCGCCCCATTCAACCTCTCTGGCACCCCTCCTATTGCAGCCTCTCCCTTAACTCCCGTGAACGGTAAAACTCCTTTTTAAGCCCCTCTATATCATTTGCCAATAAAAAACCTTCTATCTTTGAAACATTTTTCTTAAAGACCTCAATCATTTTAAGTAGATTTTCTTTATTGAGCAGTGCAATATCGCTCCAGAGTTCAGGAGGACTTATGGCTATTCTTGTCATGTCTTTGAATCCCCTGCCCGCAAATTTCATAAAATTTTCGTCGATGTCTCCTACTGAATTCACCAATGCAAACGCTACAATATGAGGCAGATGGCTCACAATGGCATAAACTTCATCGTGCAGATGGGGATCCATTAGTTCAACCCTGCTGCCAAGGGATTCCCATAGCCGGCATATTTGCTCAAGCGAAGCAGAATCAGAATTTTTGGTGGGCGTTACAATGCACAAAGAGCCTTTAAAAAGGTCGTTTCTCGCATTCTCAGCCCCAGATTTCTCGCCTCCGGCAATAGGGTGTGAACCGATGTAGTAAGCACCTTCGGGCATTCTTGATTCGATATCATAAACAAGCTTGCCTTTTACGCTGCCAAGATCAGTTACAAGAGCTCCCTTTTTGATAACTTCACTTATTTCAGTGATAATTTTTTCAAAAACTCCAACAGGCGTTGAGAGAACGATAAGGTCGGAATTGCTGCATACCTCTTTTAAATCAAGGCTGAATTTATCTATTATCCCTTTATCTTTTGCATCTGCAAGATTTCTTATATTTCTTCCATAGCCATAAATAATCTTACACAACCCAGATTTCTTCATGGAAAGCGCAAAGGAACCTCCTAAAAATCCAACACCTATAATAGATACCTGCTCGAAGGCACAATCCTCCCTGAACATTTATTTAATGCAGCTTAAAGTTCTCAATGCAACAATTTACATCTCCCTGCCGATTGCCTCTGCTATAGGCTTTAACTCACTCATTAACTTGCTGAAAGAAGACGGTCTGAGAGACTGCTCGCCATCTGAAAGAGCTTCCTCTGGATTTGTATGGACCTCTATCATGAGGGCATCAGCGCCTGCTGCTATTGCAGCCCTTGCCATAGGCGCTACCAAATCTCTCTTGCCAACTCCATGGCTTGGGTCAACAACCACAGGCAGATGGGTCATCTGCTTCAAAACCGGCACAGCGCTCAAGTCAAGCGTATTTCTCGTGGCAGTCTCAAATGTCCTGATACCACGCTCACAAAGCATTACATCCTGATTTCCCCTTGACATGATATACTCAGCGGACATCAACCATTCCTTGATAGTCGCAGAAAGCCCTCTTTTCAGCAGCACAGGCTTATTTGCCGACCCAGCCTCAAGCAGCAATTTGAAGTTTTGCATATTTCTCGCGCCTATCTGAATGATGTCTGTATATTTCATGATAACTTCCATGTCTCGGGGATCCATCAATTCAGTAACTATGGCAAGACCGTATTTTTCTCTTGCCTCTGCAAGATATTTTAATCCTTCCTCTCCAAGACCCTGAAAAGAGTATGGAGATGTCCTCGGCTTGAAAGCTCCGCCCCTCAGAATAGTTGCACCTGCCGCTTTGACCTTTTCGGCAATCCCAAAAAGTATAGTTTTATTCTCAACTGCGCAGGGGCCTGCCATAACATGGACTTTCTTTCCTCCTATAACCAAATCCCTTACTTTTATCTCAGAATTTTCCTTTTTAAAATCCCTGCTTGCAAGCTTGTATGGCTTTAGTATCCTGACAACGTTCTCCACGCCGGTCATTCCGCGTATGGCGTCTTCTTCTTCTTCGGTAACCTTTGAGGTGTCGCCAATCACCCCTATTATAGTCCTCTCAGTTCCTTGAGAGATATGGGTTTTAAGCCCCTTGCTCTCAAGCTTCTTGATAATATTCCTGATATTTGCATCAGGCGTTCCTGGTTCTAAAACAATAATATCCATAAAATCCTCCTGTAAAGGTAACACATTTTTAAAATTTTTTAAAATTCCCCGCTGGACATTGAACAGTAAGTGCAAGCCTATCTTGATTGAAGGCTCCTGGCGGGTCAAAGCATTTGTTTGATTGAAAAGTTAAAATAGCTACCCTGCGCGCATTTACGCAGGGTAGCCGTAATAGTAGTAATATGAAGAAAGGCTGTTTAAGGAAAGTTGATGGTTTGAATTTATTGAAGAGAAATTATTCATAAATTGGCTTTCATTTTATCATAAATCACTTAATTTTTGCCAGCGCATCTTTCAGGGATTCAATAAATCTTCTGTTTTCTTCTGGCAAGCCAATAGTCACCCTTATCTCTTTGGGTCCTACAGGCCTGACTATTACACCTTTTTGGAGCAAGGCGTCAAACAATTTTTTTGATTCAATCTCAAGAGGCATATAGATAAAATTGGTGTTTGTGGGAACATATTTCAGACCTATTGCATCCAGTTCCTTATATAAATACTTTTTGCCGATCTCGTTGTTTTCAACTGTTTTTTTGACATGTTCGTCGTCAGCAAGGGCGTGTATTGCAGCCACCTGCGCAAAAGAGTTGGTATTAAAAGGCTCTCTGATTTTGTTCATCTCAGTGAGAATTTCTTTTTTGGCAATGCCGTATCCTATTCTCAGACCCGCAAGACCATAAGCCTTTGAAAAAGTTCTCAGGATAAGTATGTTCCGCCCATTCCTAAAATATTTCAAGGAATCGGGATAGTCCGGATCCTTGACATATTCATAATATGCCTCATCAACAATAACAAGGACACCATCTGGCACAGCAGCCATGAATCTTTCAAACTCATCTTTCTTGTTGCTTGTCCCTGTGGGATTGTTTGGATTTGCGATAAAAACAATCCTCGTTTTTTCAGTAATGGCTTTTGCCATGGCATCAAGATTATGCCCGTAATTCAGATGCGGCACTTCTCTGCCTACACCCCCGACTGATTGAACCGCAAGCGGATATACGACAAAGGAATGACTCGAAAAAACAGCCTCATCCCCGTGTTCCATAAAGGTTCTTGTTGCAATATCGAGAAGCTCATTCGAGCCGTTGCCCAGAATTATCTCCTCCTGGCTGATATTAATTCCCGCCTTCGAAAATTTCTCTGAAAGGGCGTTTTTCAAATAGTATCCTCCACCGTCTGGATATCGACTAACCTTATCTGGATTAACAAAAAATTCCTTCAAAGCTTCAAGAGCCTTTGGGGACGGTCCTAATGGATTTTCATTTGAAGCAAGTTTAATGCATTCCTTTATTCCCAACTCGCGCTCAAGCTCTTCGATGGGTTTCCCGGGAACATAAGGCTTAATAACAGATACATAATTAAGCGGCTGCAACATAAGCAATCACCTCTCTAAACTTTTGTCTATAGGATATGAGCCCAAATGCTTTAAGTAAAGACAGTTTTCTTTCATCTTTTCTATTGCCTTTTTGACATCCTCGTCATCTATATGCCCGACCATATCGGCAAAGAATATGTACTCCCAAGCCCTTCTCTTGGAAGGACGGGATTCTATCTTGGTCAGATTGATATTCGCATCCTTGAAAGGTTGAAGAGATTCATAGAGGGCACCCGGTCTATCTTTGAGGGAGAACATAATAGATGTCTTATCATTGCCGGTCCTAGACGGAAAATCCTTTGATATCATCAGAAATCTGGTATAATTTTTCTTGTTGTCCTCTATGCGTTTTTCAACAAAATTGAGGTCATACAATTTTGCGGCAAGCTCGCTTGCAATAGCCGCAGACTCTTCGTCTGCCGAGGCAATCTCAGCAGCCCTTGAAGTGCTTGTTGCCTCAAACACGGGTATTGCAGGCATATTTCTTTCGAGCCAAACCCTGCATTGAGCAGTTGCCTGAGGATGCGAATAGATTTTTTTGATTTTAGCCTTATCGCCGCTTTTTGAAACAAGATTATGAGAAATCTCAAGAAGTATCTCTGCGGAGATCATGAGGTCATAATCAATGAACATGTCAAGTGTATAGCTAACAACACCTTCATTTGAGTTTTCTATCGGCACCAGACCATATTCAGCCTTGTTGCCTTCTACTGCGTCAAAGGTAGCCTTTATGCTCTCCACAGGCACATAGTTTGCAGAAGAGCCAAAATGTCTAAGAGCTGCAAGATGGGTGAAGGTGCCTTCAGGTCCAAGATAGGCAACCTTGACAGGCTGTTCAAGAGATAGGGAGGCAGACAATATTTCCCTGAAGATAAATCGAAGGGCGTCGTTGGGAAAAGGCCCTTCATTCAAATCAGTTATCCGCTTGAGTATCGCCCTTTCGCGTTCGGGAGAGTAAAACTTCATGTTTAAAGCCCTCTTGATATTAGCTATCTCGATGGCTATATTGGTCCTTTTGTTCAGCAGCTTCAAAATTTCGGAATCAATTCTGTCTATTTCTTCCCTCAATTTGTCAATTGCGCCTGTATCCGTCTTCTCATTCATAGCTTTAAATGATACAGCAACAATAACTTTTTTTCAATTGCCCAAAAAATATCTGAAAATGGTAAAATCCCTGTAGTTATATGCAGTCCTGAATTTTTGCAATAAATGCTGCCTTCTGTGAAACTCGGACACATCAAATATGGCAAGGCAAAAATTGTTGCCTTCTTCTCCTTTAGGGAGCTTTTTCATAATTTTTACGGTTCACGGTTCAACAAAAAATTAAGGAGATAACAACAATGATTACAGGCTATAAAAAAAGGTTTTTATTCTTTATCCCATTAATCTTCTTCGGGGTTTTTTATACTCAGGCTTACTCATTAACTATAGATGAAGCTATGCAGCTTGCAATTGATAAGTTGCCTTCATACAAAGCTGCCGAATTGAAGGTAAAATCTTCCGAAGCATTGTATGACGCCACACTCTCGCCTTATCTACCGTCTATTGACGCTTCCTTTGCAAAGAGCAGGCATTATACGCAATCATTAGATTACGATTCAAAATCATACGGGGCGACATTATCATATCTATTGTTTGATGGAGGCAGGAGGTATGCAAGCAGGGACATTGCAAGGCTGAATCTCTGGAACCAGAAGGAAGAGCTCAGAAAAATCCTTCTTGATATAAGATTTCATGTTAAAAATGCCTTTTACAGGGCAATTGCAACCAGAGATACCGTTGAACAGCGAAAGGTACAGCTTGAAGACGCCAGAAAGGATTTAGAGGTTGCCGAAGGAAGGCACAAATTCGGTGTGGCGAGACTATTCGATGTCCTGCAGGCATCAGTAAGACATGAGCAGGCAAAGTTTAACCTGATTCAGGCTGAAGGCGACCACCGTAAAGCCTTATCAGAACTCAATTCACTTATAGGACTGCCATACGAAGCCAGAAATGAAATAAAGGGAAGCCTCGAGAGTGAGATGCAGATGCCACAGAGAGAGAGCGTTATGGAAGCCGTATTGCAGATGCCAGAATTGATACAATTACAGAATCTTAAGAAAATATCCCAGAATAACAAGTCTCTTGCCTTAAGCGAGTTTTTCCCATCTCTTTCGGCATCAGCATCTTATACAAGGACTGAAGGACGCCTTCAGGGTAATTCTTCCCTTGAAGATAAGGCTATCGGCATAGTAGCTGTCTGGAATATCTTCGAGCTTGGAAAATTCTTTAAGAAGAAGTCCGCCGATTTGGAAGAAGGCGTATCTGAAGAAAGATACAACGAACTAAAAAGAACCCTGCAGCTTGAAGCATTTAAGGCATATGAAGATCTCTCAACAGCGGCTGGCAAACTGCAGGTTGCTCAAAAACAACTTGAATTAGCAGAGCACAACTATAAACAGGCATTTGGAGAATACAAGGTGGGCAAGGCGGACATACTCTCCCTTGTGCAGGCAGAAAGCACCCTCTCGAACGCACGGGAACAGCTTATAGGTTCGAAGCTTGCATTGATTCTTGCAAAGACAGCCCTTGAAAGGGCGGCAGGGTTAGAAAAACTTGAGCTTTTAGGCGCAGTCAAATAAGAGGTATTTTAAATGAAAAAGATTTTGATTATTTCCGTCTTGTTGATAGCAGTTATAGCAGGATATTTCATTTACAAGGGCTTTTTCGTAAAACCGGGCATTAAAATAATAGAAACTGCAAAAATAGAGAAAAGCAGCATCAGGGGCGTTCTTGTCGCCACTGGTATTATCAAGCCGCAGGTTGGGGCTGTTGTAAAAATCGGTGCCAGGGCCACCGGGACTATAATAAAAATGAATGTCAAAATTGGCGACAGGGTAAAAAAGGGTCAGCTGATAGCGTTAATTGACGACAGGGAAATCCAGAAGGCAATAGAACAGCAAAAGGCCGCTGTCAAAGATGCACTTGCCAATTATGAGTATTCAAAGGTCAACTATGAAAGACAGGTGGAGCTTCTTAAATATGAATATACGACTAAAGACCAGGTTGATAAGGCGAAGAGCCAGCTTGATTCTGCCAGAGCACAACTCGACGAGCGGAAGGCGAGTCTGGAACAGTCTGAGACGAGGCTCTCATATACGAGGATATATGCTCCAATTGACGGGATAGTTTCTGATGTTACTGCACAGGAAGGCGAGACGATTGTCGCAGGGCTGCAGGTAGCTAATCTCGTAACCATTATAAATCCTAGATTGCTCGAGATGTGGATATACATTGATGAGACAGAAGTGGGAAGGGTCAAGCTCACCCAAAATGTCGAGTATTATGTTGATACATTTCCTGACAAGCTGTTTAAGGGAAGTATCGAGAAAATCTATCCCCAGCCGGTTGTCAAAGATAATATTGTCTATTACCTTTCAATAGTAAGGGTAAGCCCTGAAGACGCCGATTTTCTGAGGACTGAAATGACGGCAAATGTGAGGATTATCTTTGATGAAAAGCCTGATGTTCTGACTGCGCCAAATTCCGCGATTAAATTTGAGAATGGAAAGCATGTCGGTTATAAGGTTATAGGCGCTGACAAGGTTGAGAGGGTAGAATTAAAAATAGGGCTGCGCGGCGAGGATAAAACAGAGATAATATCAGGCGTAAAAGAGGGCGAGGTATTAGCCACCAAACTGATACTCCCGATACAGCAGGGGAAGCCTTAGATGGAAAATAATTATATCTGTTTTTTGGAAGGGCTCACAAAGACATTCAAGATGGGTGATCAGGATGTAAACGTCCTGAAGGGTATCGATCTAAAAATTAAGAAGGGCGAATTCGCCGCTATAATGGGTCCTTCAGGGTCGGGAAAGACGACACTTATGAATATAATCGGATGCCTCGATACTCCCACATCAGGCAAATATATACTTGCAGGCAAAGAAGTCTCCCATCTCAGTGATGATGAACTGTCAATTATAAGAAACGAGCATATAGGATTTATATTTCAGAGCTTTTTCCTGCTTCCCTATGCAACGGTCATAGAGAATGTCCTTTTGCCATCTCTCTATGTGGAAAAAGACGGTGTGGATTTTAAGAAAAGGGCGAAGGAAATATTGAAGATGGTAGGTCTTGAAGACAAAATGAAGTATAAACCGAATCAGTTATCCGGGGGGCAGCAGCAGAGGGTTGCTATCGCAAGGTCTTTAATAAACGACCCCGATTTGCTTTTGGCAGATGAACCTACAGGACAACTTGACAGCGCGACATCCACAGAAATTATGAACCTTCTTAAGGAGATGAACGCCAAAGGTAAAACAGTCATTCTCATCACCCATGATCAAAATATTGCCAAATACGCCGATAGAATAATAACCATCGTTGACGGAAGGATAGTCAGTTAAGATGCTCAAACTGTATGTAATTGGCATCGGGTACAAACCATATACCTCAGCAATCAGTGATATTATTGCTGCTTCAGATATAATACTGGCTTCAGGAAGGCTTTTTGATATCTTCAGGCAGTATGCTGAATACGAAACCGCTAAAGAAAAGATAAGGGTTATCAATAATGTAGATGAAACCTTTAATTTTATCAAATCTCAAATCCCAACCCTTAAATCCCACATTGTCTTATTGGCATCGGGAGACCCTCTTTTTTTCGGAATTGGGAGGCGGGCTATCAGGGAATTTGGCAAAGAATCTGTCGAAATAATCCCCGATCTTTCGAGCATCCAACTTGCCTTTTCAAAAATAAAGGAACCTTGGGACGATGCCTTTTTGATGAGTCTGCACGGCGGCCCCAACCCCTACAAAAGGAGACGCTTGCCCTATGATATTGTCGATATTCCACAACTCTTGGCGATGCACAATAAAATTGCGATTCTCACAGATAATGTAAATAACCCCTCAAAGATAGCTCAAACTATCTATTCTACGGCATCACAAAACACTCTCAAGATGTTTGTCTGCGAGAAGCTTGGCTATACCGATGAGAAGATAACGGAAGGGACGCCTGAAGAGATTGCAAAATTATCCTTTGAACAGCCGAATCTGGTTATTTTATTGAATCCGATGACTATCAATGCCAACGCTTCTCAGACGCCCCTGTCGTGCAGCTTAAATAACCCTGTATTTGGTTTGTCAGAGGAAGATATAATCCATTCCAACGGTCTAATAACCAAAGATGAAATAAGGGCTGTCTCATTGCATAAACTGAGGCTTCTGCCAAAAGGGATTTTCTGGGACATAGGCGCCGGCTCAGGCTCCGTATCCCTTGAAGCCTCAAGGCTTTGTCCTGAGACAAAGATTTATGCAGTGGAAAAAGACCCTGTTCAAATAGCGAATCTTATAGAAAACAAAAGAAAATTCAATGCAGCCAATATACATATAATTGAAGGCGAAGCCCCCGAGATTCTTAATGATTTGCCTAAGCCTCAAAGGGTCTTTATTGGTGGAAGCGGGGGGAGGCTTAAGGAGATAATCAGGGTTGCGGTTGATGCGAATGCAGGGACTGTGGTCATAAACGCTACGACAATAGAAACACTTGATAAGGCTTTTACCTCCCTTCACGCATTGGGCTACGATGTTGAAGCCGTCCAGCTTGGCGTTTCAAGGCTCAAAAAGATTGGGGAGGGAAATTATCTCTCAGCCCTCAATCCAGTTTTTATAATAAGGGGGGCAAGAAAGTGACTAACACGCCTGCCGTGCTTTATGTGATTGGAATTGGTCCGGGCGACCCTGAACTGTTGACATTAAAAGCTGCGAGAATAATCAAGGAAGTTCCATGTATTTGCGTCCCTAAAGGCAGGGAAGAAGGCAGCAGCCTTGCACTGGGAATCGTGAGCAAGGTTATTGACCTGACAGGCAAGGAGATAATAGAAACTCATTTTCCTATGAAAAAGACAAAATCAGCGGAGCATTTTGAAGATCTTGACACCAAATGGCACGAGATAGCCCAGACAATCGTAAGACGACTGGATAAGGGTAGGGATATCGCCTTCATAACATTAGGCGACCCTTCAATATACAGCACTTTTTTTTATCTCTACGACAAACTGTTTGAACTCAAACCAGCTATAAAGATAGCCATTATCCCAGGTGTTTCATCAATAAATGCCTCAGCGGCGGCGGCTGGCATCTCTCTTGGGCTTGCCGACGAAAAAATCGCCATACTTCCATCTACATATACAGATAACCTTGAAGGCGTGCTTCGGGAGTTTGAGACAGTTGTTCTGATGAAGGTTAATAAAACGCTCGATGGTATTATACAGACCCTTCTAAAGCTTGACCTTCTTGAAAAGGCTACATACATTTCGAGACTTGGTATGGAGGGAGAGGTAATCACTAGAGACATCAAGAGGATTAAAAAAGAGGATTTAAACTACTTCTCGATTCTGATAGTCAAGAAATAATAGAATTGAATTCTGAATCAGCCCTTTCTATCGTAATTTTGGGAAAACTATGACAGAAGCGGAACTATATTTTTTTAAAGACTGGTTCAAAGACTACAGCAAGTCTTTTATCGCTGCAAATCCTGATAAACAAAAAGGGATTGTATTAAAACAAATCCACACTACAAAAGTCTGCGAAAACATGCGCCATATCACTCAAAGCCTGATGATGAAAGAAGATGAGAGCATTCTGGCTGAGTGTATAGCCCTTTTTCATGACGTGGGCAGATTTCCCCAGCTCCAGAAATATAAGACATTCCGTGACAGCATTTCAATTAATCACGGCTTTTTGGGCGCTGAGACCCTCGAAGAGCTTCGCATCCTCGAAAGGCTTCCCAAATATGAAAAAAAGATAATACTTCAAGCAGTGAAATATCATAATGCCTTTAAAATGCCTAACCTGCAGGATTTCAAAGAAATTCATTTTTTAAAATTAATCAGGGATGCCGACAAGCTCGATATCTGGAGGGTATTTATCGAGCATTATGAGAAAAAAGAAGATATCGGCTCTTCGGCTGTTCTCGGCTTGCCCGACACAGAAGGCTATACAGAGAGTTTGTTAAGCGCAATTTATAAAAATGAAGTGATAGCCTTAACGAATGTCTCTAATCTTAACGATTATAAACTATTGCAGGTTTCATGGGTATTCGATTTAAACTTTAAGGCTTCATTTGTATTGTTTGAAAAGATGGACTACCTTAATAGATTTTTAGCCGTGCTTCCCCCATCGGATAATATCATCAAGGTCGGGAGCTTTATAAAAGATTATATAACTCAAAGGATGCAAAATGACTAAGGTATATTTCATAGGCGCAGGACCAGGCGATCCCGAATTGCTTACGATTAAAGGCAGAAGGCTTATAGATGCGGCAGATGTTGTGATATATGCTGGAAGCCTTGTAAACAAAGAACTGCTCAGGGGAATCAGGGCTGAGATTTATGACTCAGCAGGCATGACATTAGATGAGATTATTGGTGTGATAGATAAAGCTGTAAAGAACAATAAAAGGGTTGTAAGGCTTCATACAGGAGACACCTCATTTTACAGCGCCATATCAGAGCAGATCGAGAGGCTCCGGAAGCTTAATATCGAATATGAGATAGTGCCGGGCGTATCTTCTGCGATGGCAGGCGCCGCCGTTTTGGGGCAGGAGTTGACTATACCAGAAATCAGCCAGACCGTTATATTTACTCGTATTGAAGGCAGAACGCCCGTTCCGGACACCGAAAAACTTGGAGAACTAGCGAAACACAGAGCCTCGATGGTTATATTCCTCAGCGTAGGGATGGCTGAAAAGGTTTACGAGGAACTTATCAAAGGCTATCCTGAAGATACCCCTGTTGCCGTAGTGGAGAAGGCTACATGGAAGGATCAAAAGGTAGTTAGGGGGCGATTAAGAGAATTGGTTAAACTAATTAAATCCGCAGATATCAAAAAAACCGCCCTCATATATGTGGGCGATGTCTTGCTCGCCTCAGAGATGGATATTGAGAAAAAATCGAGGCTTTATGACAAAGACTTCAGCCATGGATACAGGTAATGCAGTAAAATATTAAAAAAATGACACTTCCCGAATATTAAACTGTTTCAAGATTCAACTATAAGATTGGAGTGCCTTCTAAAGGGATTGGGGGAAGTATTAAAGAGCTATTTCGGAATTTATGCAGACAGTGGGTGCGGGAATTTCGGGCGGATAAGAACTAAACAAGTATTTTATCACTGGTTTAACCAATCCCTATTGAACGCTGCCGTCGTTGGGAATATTATTTATTAGGCATGAGCAGGAGAGTTAAAGTTACGTTAACGAATTTTTTGAGGGAATTTTTGTTTTTAATATCTCCCTCACCTATCCCAACCATGAAGCAAAAAGCATTGTTTAACAGCCATCTGCCTTTACGGGATAGGGTGAGGGGATTTATGAATTTATAACTACTAGATGTTAATCAGTGTTTTAAAAATTAATTACCACAAGATGCCTACAACACTTCTTCCTGCTTCAGTTGCCAGTTCGGCAATGCCGCCCTTGAACATAAAAGCATTCTCAAAGCCTACAGCCCTTAATGCCATTGCAGCAGCTATAGCTCTCGCCCCGGTATGGCAGAGCACGATTATCTTACCATCTTTCGGCAGTTTGGCGAGATTTTCATCTTTAAAAAGTTCGTTCATTGGAATTTTTAAGCTGTTTTTATAAGCCACGTCGACTATCTCCATCTCCTGAGGCGTTCTTATGTCGAGTATTACAAACTTATCCTTTGCCTTTATCATCTCAAAAAGTTGTTTTGCGTTGACCTCGCAAGGTCTCTTTGCGATCATCTCAGGTGTAAATTGTGAGAACATTGCATTGAATTTTGAAGCAAGTTGCTTATCCAATGCAAAGGAAACGCTTGTAATCAAAAAAACAAACAAAACGGTCAAAATAAGTAGCTTTTTCATAGACATACCTCCATCTTTTTTATTTATATATTTATGTTGTCATGTTTGTTATCGTATTGTCAAGAATCAGTTTTACCCCTAAAAGAGATAGCAAGGGCTATTTTGGAATTTTCATGATCTACGAATTTCCTTTTAATTTTGCTTTTTCTTTATAATGCAATGCCTTTTGCTAAAGTTCCTTGAAAAACCTTTTATAAGGTGTCGTATAAAAATCCTCCACCAGCCCTTTCTATCCTAGTTATAATCGTATCCTGAAGCGCATGATTCTTATAGGCCTGAAGATAGATGAACTTACACATGCAGACTTAGGATAAATGAATTTTTATCTGAATTATTTTAAAGACAAGGGAATGACTGAAAGCGAAAATGAGCCGATAGGTTTGATTCTCTTTAGTTTTGAAGTATCGGCAGTTGAGGCTTCCGCTTCGTCTTCAGCCTCCTTGAGGTTACCCGAGGCTTTGGCTCCAGAAATCGCATCATATCCCTCGGATTGCAAAGTATCTAAGAATTTATTTTGGACGGGTATGAGGTGTTATAATTGTCTAATAAAACAGCAACCAACTGATATTTAGACAATTGTTTAGTTAATTACAATGAAGAACAAAGCAATCATCCAATACCTTAAACAAGACTCTTCAAACTATCCTTAATTGTCAATCGGTTGGGCAATAACGCCACTCAAAAACTATCTTTTATAGGGTATTTGAGCGTTATTTCATTGCCAAAAACGGCGCTTTTCTG
>Ga0209721_1000856_pt1 | contig 25004 bp, 22 predicted proteins | sample TshhotsprinmetaG_FD_184139 | JGI IMG/M metagenome (GOLD analysis project Ga0209721, IMG submission 184139) | Hot spring microbial communities from South Africa to study Microbial Dark Matter (Phase II) - Tshipise hot spring metaG (SPAdes)... | ecosystem: Environmental > Aquatic > Thermal springs...
AATTGAGTTTTTAGTAAATCAATCAAGAAACAGAACAAAAAAGATTTGTAGTGCAAAAATGAGCAGATTTTGAAGGTATTTTGTTGAAATATCAATGACTTACAAATTTTATCTGACAAAGTCAGGACTAGGAACTTAAAAACCACTGTAAATCAATGAGTTATCATCTACAAATTAGTCTGCATGCCTTCTAAGCTATTTTTAAACCATCCGATTTTCCTCTAACTGTCTATATTTTCCTCCTCTATGGGACCTCGCAGTGAATTTCTTTTTTGTCATTGCGAGCGTCAGCGAAGCAATCTCTTCGTTGTCTTTTCGTAGGCTTTACTTAGAGACTGCTTCGGAACATCCAGTCCCTCGCAGTGACAGAAAGAGACTGCCATGGCCACTTCTTGTCCTCTCAGTGACACCCTCTCCGTCATTGCGAGCATCAGCGAAGCAATCTCATAAACGCTCGTTTTGGTGAGAGACTGCTTCGGGACATCGAATCCCTCGCAGTGACAAAGGGAAGTGTCATTGCGAGGAGCGAAAGCGACGAAGGGATCTCGCCTTTGCGTCATTGCGAGCGAAGTGAAGGGATCTCGTAGTTGCCTCTTCGTAGGCTTTACTTAGAGACTGCTTCGGAACATCCAGTCCCTCGCAGTGACAAAATGCATATGCTAAGTTTTCAGAGATCCCCTTCCTGCCTTTATTCTCTCCCTCATAGGTCTCTCTATCATCTACCAATCTCATTAGAACCATGTCTTTCGTTAATCGTAATACCCTCATAGCATAAAGATTATGTGTAGAATACAATGGATTAAAAGCAGAAATCAACGGAGAGAGTATTCATCTTTTGATTCAAGTTTTACAGGTAAAGATTTTTGATATTAGTAAACAAAGTAAGAGAGAAAATGGCTTTGAAAAGCGTAAAAGTCATTAGACTACATTAGGTGGTAAAGGAAAATATGAGTCTCTGAACTATTGAGTTTTTTAAATAAAATATGCCCTAAATTAATGAAGTTGGGTTGCAGGAAGGGATTTTACCATTTGGGCGACCTTTTATTTTGATCTAACCAACCCGATTTCTGAGACATTTTCAATGATCTAATGCGCACGCTTAACTATTGGTTTGAATAATTCTACAATGTTTTTAGTTTCTATCATTTTTAGTCACCTCCTGTGCGTGATTTGTTATACTATTTCCTTCTTCACAAGAGGTTATCAGATTTTTTTCTACCAGACACAATTAAATATACACTATCAATTTCAATTATGGGATAATGTAAGCCTTATCATTAAAATTAATAGTATTAAGCTCAATATCGTAAAGTTCCTTTAAAATATCTTGATGCCAAGGTTTAAAATGATAGGATAACTCAATAATCTGCCCTCTTTTTAAAAGGATAAATTCATCAGCATACTTGAATGCCATATTAGGCTCATGAAGAACTGCTATAACAGTTATACCCTTTGATAGGTGGTTTTTTATGAGTTCCATCATATGATACTGATTGGTAAGATCAAGATGCGTAAGAGGTTCATCAAGGAGAAGTATTTTGGGCTCCTGGGCTAAAACCCTCGCCATCATCACAAGCTGCCTCTCGCCTCCTGATAGTTCACTATATGGGCGATCTACAAGATGGGAGATGCCCACTGCATCTAAAGCCTCTTCAGATTTATATATATCAAATTTTTTAGGCATTGAAAAAACATAAGGAGCTCTTCCAGTAAGAACAACATCTAAAACTTTATATGGAAAAGTTGCCGTATGAAACTGAGGAAGATAGCCTATTATTTTTGCTCTTTCTGAATCTTTAATTTGCCTTAAATCTTTTCCAAAAATCCGGACTTCTCCTTTTTTATATTTAATAATCCCCGCAATTACCTTAAGAAAAGTTGATTTTCCACTTCCATTCCTTCCAAGTATTGCAGTAAATTTTCCTTCATACAATTTGGCTGATACATTTTTAAGAACTTCATGATCACCAAAACTGAAAGATAAATTTTTTACTTCTATCACCTCTTTCAAGTTTCCCTGAAAAATATTTTACCCTTCTTTAAAAGATAAACAAAAAAGGGAGCGGCAATGAGTATCGTAAAAATGCTTATAGGGATTTCATATTCCGTAAGAGTTCTTGAGATGGTATCAACGCAAAGCAGAAAAGAGCCTCCAAAAACAACTGCCATTGGCTGAACTTTTATGTTATCAGGTCCAACCAACATTCTTATCATGTGAGGAACTACCAGTCCAACCATTGCCACTACTCCAGCTACAGCAACTGAGGAGGAACAGGCGAGAGTTGCAGGAATTATTATTAGGAGCTTTGCACGATCAGGATTTACTCCAACAGCCTTTGTCTCTGTATCACCAAGGGAGACAATGTTTAGTTTCCATCTGATTAACATTAACCAGATTAGTGAAAGGGTGATTGGAAATACGGCTGATGAGACTTTGCTCCAGCTTGCTGTATGAAGATTTCCCATTGTCCAATGCACAATGCTTTGAAGTTTAAAAGGATCAGTTAAAAACTGGATAATCGTTAACAAAGCTGTAAAAAAACTTGTAACAATTATACCTGCAAGAATTAGTGTTATTGTCGAAATACCCCTATATGTCACTGCCAATAAATAGCTTAGGGAAACTGCCAGCAAACCGGAAATGAAGGCAGAGATCTGTAGGGGAAGAAGTCCGTAGGCAAGTGAAAAAGCTGCACCAAAAGCAGCTCCTGCTGAGAGCCCAAGAATATCAGGAGATACTAAGGGATTTCTGAAAAGAGCTTGAAGAGAATTCCCGGACACGGTTAAAGCTGCACCAATTAAAAAGGCAAGAATTACCCTTGGAAGTCTGATATTTAGGACTATATCTCTAATGACTTCAAAATCTTCTCCGCTCGATTTCGAGTTAGAAATCAATAATTTGGCTAATTCATTTATGCTTAGTAACTCAGAGGGGCCAAACAGAATTGAGACAAAAATCAATGGAATAGGAACTAGATAGAGTATAACTTCAGGAAATCTTTTTTTCATCTATCTATCTTTAAATCAATGCCGTAGAATTTCTTTAGCATTTTTAGTTTTTCCTTTTCTAAATCCACATCTCTAAATATTTCAGGATAAGTCCATTTTGCGAGGAGTTTCGCTGCATAGTAGAATTTCAAAGTCCATAAATCGCATAGAAAAATCTCTGGAAGCTCATATACCTGATTTGACTTAATAGCTTTAATCCTCTTAAGCTGAGGCTCATTTTTTATATCTTCTGGATTCTTTCTCTCATTTACCCACATGACAATTATGTCAGGATTCCATCTTATCAACTTCTCCAGGCTTACGACTGCATGCTCACTGACAATTTCTGTACAGGAATTTATCCCACCGGCAATAGTGATTAGATCTTCCACAGTACTACCTTTACAAGAAGTATTAAGAAGTCCCTGTGCCCACATAAAATATACCTTTTTTCGATTTTCCGCCGAGATAGCCTTTACTCTCTTTTGCAGTGCAGATAGTTCATCTTTTACGAAATCTATTAACTCCTTTGACCTTTTAACACTTCCTGTGATTTTTCCAAAATCCATAATCTCCTTATATACATCTTGAATACTTAAAATAAAAACTCCATAAACAGTTATGCCTCTTTGTTCAAGGGCTTTTATTGCCTCTGTCTGACTTGCCCATATGATTACGAGATCAGGTTTAAGGTTAACAACACTTTCTATGCTTACAAAATCCCAGTTACCAGGTGCTGGAAGAGTTCTGTTTTTTATTCTGTTGTCAAGCTGGGCATAGTATTTATAAACGTCGCTTTGATAAACATTTTTTGATATTCCTACAATTTTTTCAGCCTGATTTAACATGTAAAGACCACTTAAAGCACTCTCAATGAGACAGACAATTCTTCCTACAGGTTTAGTAAATGTGATTGTTTTACCTCTAAAATCTGTTACAGTTACGGGATAATCATAAGCCTGCAAAACAAGGGGTGATATAAATATGAATAGAGATACTATCGATAATACTATTTTAATATTTCTCCACCCTCTCCAAATTAGAGAGAGTGGAGAGGAAATGAGACTCATGGAGTTTTTTCTCAATTTTTAGAACCTTAGCTCAATTTTTGCCATTGCATTAAATCCAGGATCCTGAAACTGCCACGGCATCTCATATTTTTTGTCAAAAATATTATTCAAGTCAACTATCAGGTTAGCAGTATATGATGATGTTTTATACAAAGACTTTTTAATGTTCATGTTTAAAGTGGCATATTCTCCAAATTCCTTTCTATCACGCTTTGAACTACTGTCATAGTATGTTCCCACATATTGGAAATAAGGAGACACCTGAAACTCATAGGGTAATTTCAATGTAGCACCCACATTAGCTATGAATTTTGGAACAAATGGGATGTTGCTACCATCTTGGTCAGAGTCAATAGGGTTTTTAACCTTAGTTTTTGAAAATGTTCCATTGACAAACCAGATGAGCCAATCACTATGATAGTGATTTACCTCTGCTTCAATGCCATATGCCTTTGCCTTACCTGCATTTACAGATTGGGTTTGGGAAGGGGTTTCACTTATTCTATTTTCTACAATGGCATCATCAACAATGTTGAAGAAACCTCTTAGACCAATCTGGAATTCCTTTGAAGGTGATAAATCTATACCGAGATCAAATCCGTATCCTTTTTCCGGTTTTAATCCAGGATTTGGCAATTGACCATCTCTCCCAGGAACTCCTCTGTCCGATGACTTTAACGTTCCGCCTATGGATTTGGCAGAAGGAACAAGAAAGCTTGAACCAGCATTGGCATATATCCCTATTTTTTCCGAAGCATTATATCTTATTCCCGCTGTCCAGAGGATTCTGTTCCATGACTTTTTCTTTATCTCTGGCACAGAAGATCCAATAAGATCATACTTGTGTTTGGTATAGTTATATCTTCCACCAAACCTGAAAACCCATTTATCTAGGATTACTTTCTCTTGAATATAAAAACCGTAGTTGAGAGAAGAAGCATCATTCCCGTAATTCCTGTTACCTCCTACTTCACTGTAAGTTTTATATGTCCCAATCTGAAGATCTGTTCCGATAGTGAGGATACTTTTGCTCCAGTGTCTGTAATTGAGGGATAAATCAAATGGAAAAATGTTCTGCTTTACACCATCTTTGCTCCTAAGAGATAAAGATGGAGGGTTGAGATTATAGTTATCCTCTTCCCACCTCCTGTTATAGTATCTGTAGCCTGCCTTAAAATAAAGATTTATATCTTCAGTCATTTTATTTTCATAGAGAAAGTTTATTAAATCATACTGGTGGTTATATTCCCTGTTTGGTCTTCCAACATCCCCTACATGTTGAGTGTGATGCGCAAAAAGCGATACTTTTGCCTCTGGATTGAGAAAAAGCGAGGTTTTGAAATAAATCTTTCCTTTCTTGTATTCAGGATCATTAATCATATTAAGCCATGATGTCCTTGTTCCATAATTGGTATAATCAGACTGCTCATAAGTGCCTCCAAAGAGGTAGTGAAAATCTCCAGAGCTTCCCTCATGGTAGAACCTTCCATAAATGGTATTCCAAGAGCCATAGCCAATGGTAAAGCTTGTCATCGGCATTGTCACTCTATCCTTAGTAATGAGGTTTGTAACACCAGCTAATGCCGTTTCATTTCCTGCAAAGTCCATAGTCATATAGTTAGGATACAAAGTTGCCGCAGGACCACGATGTATCTAAGCCCTTTCAATGTATAGTGGTTCAAGGCTCATAGGATCAACAAAAGAGTCAATGGGAAGGCCATCAAGTAGATAGCTATTATATTTTGGACCCAATCCTCCATAGGAACCCCAGTTGGCATCATTTCTTGAGAGTGGATTTACAAAGTTACCTGGTAGATATCTAAATGCCTCTGAGAGATTTCTGTTGTTGAAAGGTATATTGAGAATCTCATCTCTTGTTAAAACATCAATCTTATGGGTTATTTCATCAGGTGATTGGAGAATTTTACTCTCTGTTACTACCATCTCTTCAATTATGAGATCTTTTTGATTTTTTTGCTCTTCAGCCCATATAAATGATGTTGAGCTATAGATAAGTATAAAAAGATAAACAGATATAAGAAATATAGGTTTCATATATCCCCCCTGTGATCAAAGTTTTTTTCTCCAAATGATAATTTGTAAATTAAACGTTCTTTCTCACCTCCTTTCTGTCACAATGCTATAGTTTCTTATGCCAGCAAGCCGAACTTCGTCTATGACAGAAATTAGAGTTCCAACATCGGCATCCTTATCTGCTTTAATTCTAAGGAATTCTATTTTCATATTGATTAGACTGTTTTTTATCTCTTCATGGAGTCCCTCTAAGTTGACCCGTCTGTCCATGAAGTAAATTTCTCCACCTTTAGCTATATGTATTGTGAGAATTTCTTTTTCTTTTGGTTCAGCTGTTTTGGATTCAGGAAGCTTTATATTTATTACAGGTTCCTGAATAAGGTATGAAGTAAGCATGAAAAAAAGCAGAAGCAAAAGTGCCACATCGACAAGAGGCGCGATGTTTATATGTGTATGATTGTATTTTTTTCTCTCAAACTCCATTTTTTATCCTCGTCATAATGCTAATAGTCATTTCTCTCATTATAAGAGCTATATCATCAGCTTTTTTCTCAAGATAATGATGTCCCACATGGATTGGTATTGCCACAATAAGTCCTGCAGCTGTTGTGATTAGTGCCTCCCATATTCCGCTTGCAAGCATTGATGGATTAACTGAGGTTGTAGATGAAATCACCATAAAAGCTTTAATCATTCCAGTTACTGTACCTGTTAGTCCTAAGAGAGGAGCTATAGTAGCTATCAAGGCAAGCCAGCTTAATCCCCGTTCAATTTTTTTAATTTGTTTAGTTCCAATGAGAGATATTTCTCTTTCTTTTGCTCCATTTTCTATTGCTTCAATAATTGGTAGTATCATATAAGGTTTTTGATGCATAATTTCATCCACCGATTTTTCAAAATCCTTAAAAATTTTTCTAAACTCAAAGAGTTTATTAAAAAATATGGCAACCCCAAAAAAAGAACAAAGAGCAATTGGATACATTAATACTCCACCTTTTGAAAAGAAATCAAGCATAACAGTCTTCCATTTTAATCTTTCTTTAAGTTAAATCTTATTGAAAGGAGAGCTTTCACCCTCTGTGGTTTTCCATTAATTACAGCTGGCAAATAAGTAGACTTCTTTACTGCCTCGATGGCTGATTCAGTAAAACCACAGCACGCAGACTCAACCACTTCAACATTTTCAAGCCCTCCTTTTTCATCAATTGTAAGCCTGAGAAGCACCCTTCCCTCCCTGCCAAACTTTCTTGCCATGAGTGGATAAACTGGCATCTCTCTATGCAGAAACTTTGGTCCTGTGGCAGTTCCAAAATCTACATCATAAATTTTTTCTTTTTCATTAGCCACTGTTTTTTCTGTATTTTCTAATTTTTCAGGTTTTTCAATAACTTTTACTGGAAGCTGAGTCTCAGTGGTTTCATTGACGACAGCTGGTTCAATAATTTTCTCTAAGGTTTTTGTTGTTTTTTTTATCTCTCTTTTCGGATTTTCTTCAGTTTTTTGGATAGTGTTGTCATTGAAGTAAATCTCTATCTCTTTGTTTTCTATTCTTTGGTTAATATAAAGAGATATCGGAATTAGAAAAATGAGAATGTGAAAAATCGCTGATATTAAAAATCCTAGGATTCTTTCCTTCTCTTTCTTTGTTAAAACATGAGTATTAGGCATTTTTTATCTCCAAAAAATAAAAAGCCACGAAGTCTTTTCGGATCTTCTGATCCATGAAGCCTTCGTGGCTTTTTAGAATAAACTATCACACTCCTTTTACAGAAATCAAGAGTTCATCTTAAAAAGAATATATATAGGCGTCTTTACTTAACCCTGACTTCATCAATTTAGAGCATATTTTATTTAAAAAAACTAAATATTTCAGAGACTCATATTTTCCTTTCCCACCTAATGTAGTCTAATGTCTTTTACGCTTCTTAAAGCCAATTTCTTTCTTGCTTTGTTTACTAATATCAAAAATCTTTACCTGTAAAACTTGAATCAAGAGATGAATACTCTCTCCGTTGATTTCTGCTTTTAATTCATTGGATTCTGAGTATAATTTTTCTGCAATGAAGGTATCACGGTCAACAAATGACATGGATATATGGAGACTGGTAAAGGATAGAGTGACCTATGTGAGTGAATAATTGGATTAAAGAGATCTCTAAGAAGTTAGCGTATGCATTTTGTCATTGCGAGCCTCACGATGAGGCAAAGCAGTCTCTGATACCCTCCGCATGTCACTGCGAGGGATTCGATGTCCCGAAGCAGTCTCTCACCAAAACGAGCGTTTATGAGATTGCTTCGCTGACGCTCGCAATGACAGAAAAAATCTGACAACAAAATAGGAGATCCCTTCGCTACGCTCACAATGACAAACAGGAAAATCCTCACAATGACATCCCTTACAGTCACTACAAGGTCACATAGAGGGAGGAGGGTATAGATACAGTTAGAAGGATATAGGATAGTTTAAATTCAGCTTAGAGAGCATGTAGACTAATCTATAGATTTTAAATCATTGATTTATAAAGTTTTCAAAGTTTCTCGTGATGAATTCAGGTCAATTTCTAATTTTATAAAAAAGATCTTTACATTGATTAAAACTTAAAGCGTTTACAAAATTTATTGCCTCAATCTCCTCTAAAGTGTGAGGTGCAATGTTTTCTTGAGTCGGGCACATCTCTCCCTTCGACAGAAGGCTTACATAGATAAGACTTCTTGCCGAGAGTAGATCTTCCATCTCCTCGTCAATCTCTTCTCCAAATAGATATTTTAGAGTAAGCTCATCACCAGGTGCTCGAGGATAAGTTTTATTCATTTTCCTTGAAAGTAGCTCCATTGTGGAGACTGATTCAATCCTATACTCTGAGGGAATTATTTCTTTAAGACATTTGATCAAATAAAGGTGTATTCCCCCAGCTTCAATAAAAATCCTATAGATTTTGTTTTCAGTGCTAATATTCTCTGAGATATACCTATGGATTCCCTCAGCCCTCATCGAATCACGAAGACGAAATCTCTCTGCATCTGCTTTTGCAAAATCCTTTACTGCTTGAACTATCTCACCAAAGGTTTTGCTTACTGAGGCTTCGTAGTACTCAATCAATCTCTTGGATACCTCGCTCTCAATTTCATAGACATGTTTTAAATCTTCATTTGCTCTTATATCCTCTGGAGTTTTTCCACGCAAGAAAAGTTCGTGGATTTGGAAAAGTCTCTCATAATAAGGCTCAATCTGGATGATCCTTTTACCTCTACTGTAGAAGTCCCTGAGTAAAAGATAAAATTTCTGTGCAAACAGAGGAAAATCAAGATAGGAATCACTGACGTATTGTTCAACTGATATTTCCCCACTCAACATTTTAGGAAAACTCTCATCTTTTGCCTCCTCAAGTACTACCAAATCGCTTTTCTCGATAAAATCAGCCAAAAGAGTAAGCATTTCAACTCTATGGGAGGTAAGTCCGATTATTATTTGCCTGTGGATACTAAAACTCATACTTCTTTTCATTTTAATTTTTCCAAACTTCATATTTCCACTTAAAACTCTCTCGATAGCCGAAATCTATCTCTCAAGCCTAAGGTTTCTCTATGTCATCTCACTCCTTTTCTTAATAAAAGGCTCTTGCTTAGTCTATCAAACTAACTTTCAAACTTGCAGTTGTAATCAGTAGGCAAAAAATTTCGAACAAGGCACTTAAAAGTCACATATTGTAGATTCCTTTCCAATAGGGTATACTTAAATGAAAATAAGCTCAAGGAGTACAAACATGAATTCCAGAAAAAAATTTTTTTTGATAGTAATATCTTGCGCAGTATTATCCCTATTTTACCTAATTGCCCATGCCCAATCCCTATCAGATATTGAAACGCAGCTTAGACAGATGGGAATAGACATGCAGGGAGTCCCAGACCTTAATCAACTGATGAATAAATACAAAGAAGTAATCGAAATATTAGATAGAACAAACAGAGAAACAGGCCATATTACAGGATATAAAAATATATCTTCAAGCCCTGAAAAAACCCCAGAAAAGGAGATAGCAAGAAGAAGAGCCCTAATAAACATTCAATACGCTAATATGAAAAATATGGCATCTAAACTTGAGTCTCCCGATTCTCCAGATGAAAATCCTCAACTTCCGCAAGCCATACCAGTAGATGGATATATAATCATAAATGGTGGTGAAAGGGAAATGTGGTATCACAACGAAGTAAAAAAAGAGCTTTTCTACAAAATCAGAGAGAGCTTCGTTGGAAATCTGATCGTTCTTCATACCTACAATCGAGAAAAAGGCTTCTTTGAAAAAGAGAAAGACTACATGCTTGATACTTTATCAACGGACATCAAGCTTCAGAGTCTTTCTGGAAGAACTTGCTCGAGGTGGAGTCCCGGATCTCCCTCTGTCTGTATGGGATGGGCAAGTTTCTTACTCTATGAAATTGAAAAAGGTGAGTTCTATCCCAACTTTTACTCAGGAGTTGTAAGTTTAGATTCTTCCTCTGATGGAAAAATTAGCATAGAGGCAAATGCACCTAAAGTAATATTTTATGCTATTGATGGACTAAAAAAAATCCCAGCCCATCTTGGATGTTCTCAGGGAACATGGAGTATTAAAAAATCTGAATTCGAGACGCTTCTAAAGAAAGGCTATATCTCTCTAACAAAAGAAATAGGAAGTAGATCTCAAGCATCCCCAGGATGTATGCCTGGTTCAACAATAACCCTTTATTTGAAAATAAGTAAGGATGAGACAGAGATATGTAGAAATAAAGAAAATATATCGATTGAAATTGTAAGCCCTAAGCATCAAAGCAGGCATGTTTTTACCGATAAAAAGGAGGGGACCTTGACTATAGAGTTTGAGGCAAAGGTAACACCTGAAAAATATGCTAATGCAGTTGAATGGGATATCCCCCAGTTAGATGGTTCCATACGAAAAGTATATCCTGCAAGCCTCACGCCAAATCCTAAAGGATCTAAAATACTTGTTACATATAAAGGGCTACCAACATACAATGATGCCTTCGGCAAAAAAACTATAAAGGCTAGACTCAAGGTAGAAGGCTGCACCATCGAGGATGCAAAGGAGATAGCAATCTTTTATCCAAGAGATGAAAAGAACAATCCACAGGGCAAGTATCCCAACTGGTTCTACTACTGGAGGCAAACTCCTGCAGGGATGCCATTTGGACATAATGTGAGGATAAATTTTGACTGTGAAGGCGTGCCTCTTAATAAATGTGTTTGCATTGATAAAAATGGAAATAGAACAAATGTAGCTGGCATGTATAACTATGATCTGTCAGACTATAAAACCGTAAATGTTTGTGATTTAAGAAAAAATGCAGACAATCCTGAAACCTTTGAGATCAACATACCTGCCATAAAGCTCTCTATACCACAAACTTTGGCTGAGAGAAAAATTTTTAAATACACCTATATAGACACGTTTGCCGTAGTTATAATGCATGAATTTACTCACTTTCTTAACAATCATAATTTCTGGCCCTACGGATATGATCCCTTATTTGATAGAGATAGGGACACACTTCCAGATAGAATTGAATCTGATTTAGGTCTTGATCCAAAAAAGAAGTTAACCTACTGGGAGGACAAACTAAGAAATCCTCAAAATCCTGATGAGTACTGGGCCGATGACGAAGAGCTTTTAACACTGAGTGCTACCTATGATTATCCCATTGGCACCTTTGACCAGTATGACTGGGCTAAGCCCGGCAAAAACTGGCAGGATTAAGCCACCTATTACCGTCATTTAAAAATACATCTTGACAGTAAACAATCGTTCACTATATAATTTTTAAGAATGAGAAAAGGTGAAAGAGACCTTTTATTGAAAAGCCGAGTGAAGGCAATATCGGAATTCTACCTGAGTAAAGGTAGAATGCCTTCCTTTTCTGAACTCTGCTCTCTCACCGGGCTAAGATCAAAAAATGCTGCTTTTAAACTCGTAAAAAGGCTTAAAAATGAGGGATACCTCGACCAAGATGAAAAGGGAAAATTAATCCCTCGCTTGATTAACAGGACTATTAAGCTTCTCGGTGCAGTAGAGGCTGGATTTCCAAGCCCTGCCGAGGAGGAGCTTATTGATACACTTTCACTTGATGAATTTCTCATAAACAATCCCTCCTCCACCTATTTACTTAAAGTCTCCGGTGACTCCATGGCTGGTGCTGGAATACTTCCTGAAGACCTTGTTCTTGTTGACTGTTCTTTGGAGCCTAAGAATGGAGATATAGTGATTGCCCAGGTTGATGGTGAATGGACTATTAAATATTTTGAAAAGAGAGATGGTGAGGTTTTTCTTATTCCTGCAAATAGTAAATATGATCCAATAAAACCCAAGGAAGAGCTAAAGATTGGTGGCGTAGTGATTGCAGTAGTGAGGAAATACCGATGATTGATTATCCCCTTACAATACACTCATGGCCAAAGGCCATTCTTCATGTGGATGCCGATGCCTTTTTTGCATCCTGCGAACAGGCAACAAAGCCCTATCTTCGTGGAAAGCCAGTGGTTACAGGAAAGGAAAGAGGTATTGTGGCTGCTGCCAGCTACGAGGCAAAGGCTCTCGGAGTAAAAAGGGGAATGACAATTGCAGAGGTTAAGAGAAAGTATCCCGAGGTCGTTATTCTTCCCTCTGACTATGAAACTTATAGTATATTCTCCCTTCGAATGTTCGAAATTCTGAGGAGATTCTCTCCTGATGTTGAGGAGTACTCCATTGATGAAGCTTTTGTTGATCTTACCGGACTAAGAAGGCTATACAGATGTTCCTACGGTGAAATAGGAGGGAGGATCAAGGAAACCATAGAAAAGGAGTTAAAAATCTCGGTTTCAATTGGTATAAGCCTTACAAAGGTTCTCTCAAAGATTGCATCAAAACATCAAAAGCCAGGAGGCCTCACAGTAATCCCAGGCAAAGAGATTCATCTCTATCTTGAGGAGCTACCTATTGAAAAGGTATGGGGAATAGGCTCAAATACGTCAGCTCTTTTAAATAAAATTGGAATCAAAACAGCTCTTCAATTTGCAAGAAAAAGCGAGGATTTTCTCCGAAGATATCTAAGCAAGCCTTACATAGAGATATGGCACGAATTGAATGGAAGAAGCATCTTTCCTGTAAACACTGAGCCAAAAACCTCCTATAAATCCATAAGCAAAGCTAAGACCTTTACCCCTCCCACTTCTGATGAAGGATTTATACTTTCTCAGCTTTCAAGAAATCTTGAAAATGCCTGTATGAAAGCAAGAAGATATTCTCTTGTAGCCAAAAGATTAATTATAATCTTGACACAGCATAATTTTAAGAGAGTTGGAGTGGAGATAGAATTAAGTAGAGCCACAGCATTTCCTTTTGAAATTTTACCATTTGCAAAGGAAGGATTTAAAAGAATATATGAGAAGGATAAATTCTACAGACAAACCTGTGTGGTTTTAAGTGAGTTATCTTCCAAAAATGAATTACAACTTAGTCTTTTTGATGATACTATAAAAATCCATAAAATGAATAAAATCTATAATGCAATCGATACTCTCTCTAAAAAATACGGCAAATACACCGTATATCACGGTTCAAGTCATCTTGTAAGAATTCAACATGAAGGCGAAAGAGGAGATATACCAGAGCGAAGGATTAATCTATTAAAAGGTGAAACTGAGCGAAAGAGGATTAGAATTCCAATCTGGAATATTAAAGTATAATAAATGATAGAGAAAACTATAGAGAAATATCTCTCAGACTGTAAAGGATTAAAAGAGCTATCCCTTCGTTGTCTTAATACAGAGCGATGGAATGGAGAAGTTTCTCTAATGATAATAGATGCTGCTATTACCTCAGTGGGAGTTAATTATTTTCAAGTAGTTATTCCAAAGGTAAAGGATTTTGAGAGAAATTTTATTAAGACTAATATAGTTAACTCATTAAAAAGCTTATCTCAGTTTCCATACGAAAGAGCTTTTTCTATTTGGAAAAATAAGCGAACCTGGCAGGTTGTAAGGGAAATATCTCTTTATCTCTCGAATATCGCAGATGATGATAAAACCTCCCTTAGAACATGGGCAGAAAAATCCTCCCTTGAAAACTGGAAAGAAGACCCTATAGGAAGAATAAAGGGAGTCGGGCTTATCACTTATCAATATCTAAGGATGATGGGCGGAGTTGACACAGTCATGCCCGATAAAATCGTAAAGGGATTTATTAATAACATCCTTATTAATACTGGAAAAGATAGAATAAATAATGACATGGAACTTATAAAATTTATTGACAAATTAGCCTTAAAATTAAAAGTAACAAGAGTAGAGATATGCTTTCTAAGTTGGCTATATAAAAATCGGGAAAAAATTCCTCCTGACTTTATCAAATAAAATTCATACCGTATTGAAAATAAAGCACTCTTGTTCGAAAAAAACTTACTTTTTTTGGACAACAATTTTTTTAGGCTTTTAGTTATTCCCGACTTCATCGATTTATGGCACATTTTACTCAAAAAAACGATAGGTCAGAGACCTATATTTTTTTCCCATCTAATGTAGTCTAATGACTTTCATACTTTTCAAAGCCAATTTTTCCTTACTTTTTTTACTAATATCAAAAATCTTTACCTATAAAACTTAAAAAATGAATACTTTTTTCAAGGTTCTAATGAGAATGTTAAAGGATAGAGTGAGCTATGAGTGAGAGAATAAAGTCAGGAAGGGTATCTCTGAGAACTTAGCGGATGCATTTTGTCAATGCGATGGACTCAATGTCCCGAAGCAGTCTCAAGATTGCTTCGTCGCTTGCGCTCCTCGCAATGACGTATAGAAGAAAGTGTCACTGCGAGGGATTCGATGTCCCGAAGCAGTCTCTATGTCCAAAGGAATTAGATTGCTTCGGAGCTAAAGCTCCTCGCAATGACAGAAAAGGGGACTCGCAATTACAGAGAAGGGAGAGAGATTCTAATTGGAATAATAGAGGCGAAAGTAGAGAAATGATCAGCTTCGCAAAAGAGATAACAAGGGAGGAGGAGAATATATCCAGTTAGAGGAAAATCGGATGCTTTAAAAATAGCTTAGAGGTCATGTAGAATAAAAAAACGAGGGAATCGTTAAGAGAAAATGAAAGTTTAATCTAAAACAGCTCAACTACCTGTTGGATCAATCTCTCCAGAACCTCATCCGCAATGAAGTCCTTATTGTAGGCCGGTGCATCTGCTAAAAAGGTGGTTTCATGGATTTTCCCTTCGCTGTCAGTAATCCGAATCTCGAGTCTACCAATGAACTTAACAGTCTCTTTTCCCTGTAGAAGGTCAGCTGCCATTAGGAATAATGAAAAAATCCCAGCGAATACATTACCTGATAGACTCTGAAACATTATAGATGACTCATCAGGAGATCCACCGATGCGTTCAACTCTTACTTCATCAAGAAATTTGAGTTCAGCATACAGAGAATGACCGGCAATAGAAGGATCATCGACAACTTGGTAACCTCGTCTTTTGAAAGCATCTGCTAACCTCATCTGAAAGTCTAACTGTCTGGAGGTCTTATTTACTGCAACAAGATGGATGTTTTTATTCTCGGAGAGAATTCGTCTATCAAGAGAGATCTTGTTTGTGTAGATAGAATTGATCCCATTAAGTTCTGCGACTCTGCTGGACTGACTCGATGCACATCCCAATACACTAACTATCAACAAAACAAAGATAAATCTAAGCCTCATGACCATCTCGCTGTTAATTGCAAGTTAATTATTATAGCACAAACAGGCACAAAACGCGATTCTCATAGTAAAAAGCCATGCATATGTACAGTGAGGGTACTTGATGACTTATAATTTAGTTTATGTTTCATCACAAACTCATACTTCTTGAACTCACGTTCAAGACTCTTAAGCCCATAGGCAATCTGCCCTACTTTCACGGTATCCATTGGAGTGCCCTACTGAGAGAGATGTTATCAAATTATCTACCAGATGGCATGGATATGGCATCGGCAGGCATTGCACTACAGAGCGTTGAAAGTGGAGCGCTGAATTATAACGGTGATGACACTATCATTCTCGGTGTATCCTTTCCCCATACGCTTCGGTCAGTGATCTCAGCCTGGCTCAAGGCATTCAATGACACAGCCTTTGGTGAGGGTCATTTTATGCCTGGTACAAACATCATTCTTGAAAGCGCAATATGCAGGATATCAGGTCACACCGAACCTGAAAGCTGGGCTATCCTTGAAGAACATCATCTTGAGGAAGAGCTTAAAAAGCTCAAGGTCTTAGATGAATTTACCATCCAGTTCATTACACCTCTTAGGCTTCCCCGTCCTGAGGGTGAAGCCATCCCTCACCATCGATTCTGCGATGCCGATTACTTCGAGGAGAAAACACCTCACGGGCTTAAGAAGCCTATCGAGCATCTCATAAGAAGAATACGAAATCTTGAACTCTACCGTGGCGGAGAGATAGAATCAGAGGCTACCTACACGAACCTTCACTGGATAGATGTCTCCTACGGAAAGCGAGAAAGAAAAACCATTGGTGGAGTGGTCGGGAAGGTAAGGTTTACCGGACGGCTTAATGAAGAGGCAGCCAAATATCTCGTTGCCGGTCAGTATACCGGTATTGGTAAAAATCCTGCCTTTGGCTTTGGCTACTACGTAATTCCTGAGTTAAGAGAAGCATCCCAGATTACTCCCCTTCGGAGAGGTGCATCAATTTTCCACAGATCATTTACACTCTCTCAGCTTAAGGCATCTCTCATTAGCCTGCCAAACTCCTCACCCGGTGAAGATAGCATCACAGTGGACGATCTTAAGAGAGGTGGGATTGAGTACTTAGAAAGACTCCGTGACACCTTTCTTTCAGGTGGATACGTATACGGACGACCAAAAACTTACAGAATCAACAAACCAGATGGCACTTTTAGGATTCTTGCAGTGCAGAACAGCTCAGACCGTCTTATACACCGTGCCCTCGCAGACATCCTTACCCCAATTGCAGAGACAATCCTTTCGCACTCAGCCTATGCCTACAGAAAAGGCTTAAACATCGAAGGTGCTGCCCAGGCCCTAAGAAGCTCCCTTAGAGAGGGCTATACGACTGGCATAAAGGCAGATATATCAGCCTTTTTTGACTCAGTAAATCTCGAGATTCTCAAAGACACTCTTGAGGGTCTTTTACCCTTTGAGCCACTTACAGAGCAGATCATGACAGCCTTACAGCACAGTCAGGCCCAGGGGCTTACGGGTCTTCCTCAGGGTAGTCCCCTTTCGCCAGTGCTAAGCAACCTCTATTTAGATCGCTTTGATAAAGCCATGGAGGCTTATGGCTTCAGGCTCATCAGATATGCCGATGACTTTGTGGTGCTAAGCAAAGACAGCGGCACTAATGAGCAGATACTTGAAACCGTTCAGACATCACTTAAAAAGCTCGGCCTTACCCTAAAACCTGATAAGACCATCCACTTAGAGAAGGGTGCAGAGATTAAATTTCTTGGATTCCTGGTGTCAGAGCAACTTTTAGAGCCTGTGGGCAAAAGGGACTCCCTTGATGATGAACTCCAGTGGCTTCCCCTCTTCAGGGAAGAGCTCACTCAAGGAATGCCCGTGTATCTCACATCAATCTGCAGAGGTGCCTACTCAAGGGGATCAGAGCTAATAGTAAAACAGACTGATGACAACGCTGAAAAGATAAACTGGCAAACGATAAGCCGAATAGTTGTGGTGGGAAAGGCAAGCTTCACCGGAGCTGTCATTTACAGAGCTATGAAAGAATCCGTTCCTGTTACCTTCATAGACACACTTGGCAGAGCCCGTGGCAGGCTTTATCCTGATCACTTTGAAATACCTGATCTCGTTGAGCTTCAAAGACAATTTGCCAAAAACAGAACATTCTGCCTTCAGTTTGCAAGAGAGATCATCTCTGCGAAAATCCATAACTCAGCGGTTTTATTAAGAAGAAACGGTCTTGATGCAACAGCCCTTGAGGAGTACGAATCAAAAGTCCTTGAAGCAAATGACATGGAGACACTGAGAGGTTACGAAGGAGCATCTGCAAGGATATACTGGGAGGAGTTTGCAAAGCTTGTAGAGCCCTTTGAGTTTAAAGGGCGGGTGTACCATCCTCCAGATAACATTGTCAATGTGATGCTCTCGCTAGGTTACACTCTGCTCTATAACCGTATCACCACATCCATTACAGACGCTGGGCTTAACCCAAGGATTGGTCTCTTACATAAAGGTAGAGGGAATCATGCAGCCCTTGCATCAGATCTCTTGGAACAAGCAAGACACATTGCAGAGCGGATTGTCCTTGCTCTCATACATCAAAGAGAGATAAAACAGGAAGACATCTCATTCGCCCAAAGAGGTGAGGCAAATGTGCCAAGACTTACTGGCGAGGGATTCAGAAAGTTCATCCATCGATATGAAACCACTATGGCATCGAAGGCATCATACATGGATGGCCGGAGGATGTCCTACAATGCATGGCTTGATGAGGCAGTGCAGAACCTCATTAGAGCCATGAAGCTAACCATTCCTTACAGAGCGCTTAGAATCAGATAGATAAAGCCCATTCAACTTAAATTTAACGTCTCCATCCATCCTTTCAACCTCAGTTTAAACCTGAGGGATTTGCTCTAGGTACGAAATCGCCTAAATCAACACTCCAAAATTGGCACGCTTTATGCTAAAGTGCAAATAACAGAAAAACCTTAAGGAGGTGTATAGAATGCCTCTTCCATTAATAATCTTATACGCATCAGCATTTTGTGCTGGTATAGGCCTTGGAGCCGGAGCTAATGCCATCGAGCGGAACAGACAGTTTAAGAAGATAGTAAATTCTGCCAATGAGAAGCTAATGAAAAAGCATGAGGAGCTTGAGACCTGCCAGCTTTGCTTCATTGAGATCGCTGACCGTCTGAATAGCACTATAAAAAGGTTAGATGATAACATACTGCCTAAACTTAGGGAGCTTGCAGAGACGATTGACAAGAGGGCTGAGTTAAAGCTTGAATATGTGCGTCTAAATAAGCAATTATTTGATGTACTAAAGGATAAGAATGCAGAAATCGCAGTAAGTAGTCAGTTCCTTAATGCAATCGAGTCCGTAGCAAAGGGTGCAGCAGTATCAGCGGTTACTCCCACGCTACTTATGAGCCTTGCCACCTCAGTTGGGACCGCCTCCACTGGCACAGCCATATCAGCCCTCTCAGGTATTGCAGCTAAGAATGCAGCCTTAGCATGGCTTGGTGGAGGAGCACTCTCAGCAGGTGGTGCCGGGATTGCAGGAGGAATGCTTACAATCGGTACAGCAACTGCAGGTTTAGGTCTCCTTGTTGCAGGATTAACTCTTAACGCGAAGGCAGAGAAGGAGCTTACGAAGGCAAAGAAGTATGAAGGTGAGGTTGAGCTTGAGATTGTAAAGATTGACGGCTTCATTAAGAAAAAAGAGGTCGAGAGAAAGAAGGTAGAGCAAGTTACATCCATCTCTGAGCGGGTATACAGGCTCCTTGACTTGCTCATCGGAGGCATTGATAGAGCAAACATGAAAGAGGATGATGTTCAAAGGGTCATAAAGGCGATTGTAATTTTAGAAAAATTCAGAGAGATTCTTTCGACAAACATCTCCGATGCCAGATTGGACGACATAATATTGCTATGCAGAGAAAAGCTCGATGAGGCTAAATCAATAATAAATAAATTTGACAATTAAAGGAGGTAAAAGATGAGCCTTAAAGAGACATTACCAACCCTTGTAGGGAGCAGATCTGTGACTCACTGGCAACCCTATCCACCTATTCCTGATCCCCTTGAGCTTCTAAAGGAAATATACCCTGCCTTGCAGGAATTATTTAAGTACGAGCAGGATAAGATGGAGCATGAAAGGCAGATTAAGCAGATCCTTGCTGATTTCTGTCTCAAGATGCAGACCCTAAAGTTAAAGACTGAAGAGAGGATGCTTTACCAGAGGGCTCTTGAAAGATGCATTGAAATGGCTGAATCTCATGAGGTAAGAGTTGCCCTTTTCAGGCTATGGTTAGAAATGCTTAAGACACCGATCTTCGAGAAATGATGGATAGAGAGTCTAAATCCCCGACTGATAGGACACCTATGATAGCTCAAGGACCTCATCTACCGCCTTTCTTACTCAAGTGCCTCAAAAACCTGCCTTAGATCGTGAGAGAGATACTTGAGGGTAAAAAGATAGGGTTTGAGCATAGAAAAGCTCTAATGGAGATAGAATGCCAGCATAACATCTGGAATCAGGCAGTTCAAGTTCGAAGCAGTGAAAAGGAAAGTCTTCATCAAGCACTACAGAGGGAAATTGAGAGTACAGAGGATCTAATGCAGAAGCTTGAGTACTACCGGCTTTGGTTAGAATCCCTTCAGTTATCCCTGATCACCTCAGAGGATGTAAATCTAAACAAAAGGGGTGACTCAGAGTGAGATTACCGAATCAGGAGCTTATTACTTTGATATTAGATCAGATTGCAGAGGCAGCCCATGAGATAGTCCGTCAGAAGACACTACAGAAAAAGATCGAATACATAAGTGAGGCTACCACATCTAAGGTTAACTCTACCTATATACAAGCCCTTGAGATTGTGCGAAAGAGAACTGCCCATGTGCAGTCATTCACTGACTCAATCCTCCAAACCCTGGAGCAGAAGATAGATAACATCTCACCGCATGAGGTCCTCTACCTCATGGATCTCTTAAACAAAGCCCTCTCTAACTGGAACCTCACCGAAGAGGAGGCAAAGGCAATCATCAAGGATCTCAAGAACACCTCTTTCCCTCTTGATTAACTCTCTCATTGACATAATCAGAATTCTTGAAGTATAAAAAAAGCTGAAAACCTTTCGGAGGTTCAATATGAATGCATATATCTCCCTTGTGGGTTTTCAGAGCATGGCTATTTTAAGCCCTCTTTTAACCCTTTTACAACATCAAAGATTAAGTAAAAGCGCAACAGTCTTTCTTCTTCCCACCAAGGAAACTCTTAATGATGCTGAAGATATAAAAGGTTACCTGAGTGGTAAATACGGAGGTTTGACGATAAATATTGCTTCCGTATCAACTAACCTTTCTGATGAAGAGGCACCACAGAAAAGAGTAAAGCAGATACTGCAAAGTCTAGGGAATCAGAAGATATACTTTAACATGGCAGGTGGTTTGAAGTATCTTATTGTAGCATGTATCTTAGAGATCCACTCAGAGCGCGTAACATATGTTTATCCTGAGGCTGATAGTATCAGGGTATTTCGGTTCGATCAAACGGGTGAGCCACAGATGACTGAATATGAGCCTGTTGTTGAGAGGGATTTTAAAACTATTTTCAAAATTCAGGGTATGGAGTTCAGAGATGAAGCTAGTGTAGACACCAATCAGGCACGGATGATTTTAAATTTACTCATTGATAGAGATATCGCAGATGCAGAAACTCTCTTTTACAAAAAGGCTGTCAGGATTGGTGAGGTGAGATTCAACTATGTCTTTAATAGCAAAAATTTACTCATATTTGTCTATCGCACTGATGTTAACACAGACACCCAGACTATCCGTAAGATAATCAACCTTGCTACAAACAGGCATGACTTTGGTGAACTCATGCATCACAAGATTATAGTGATTACCTCTTCAAAGCAGCACAAAGAAAGGCTTCAATCAGAAAGTGGTGGAAAGGTGATTGTTCTGGATCCGAAGGACACAAAAATATCTATAGACTTGAGTGTGGCTCTTAAAACAAATAAATATGAGATCGAGACCTTCTCAACGATAAATTCACCTTCCTTAAAAAAGTCTCTTTATGTTGTCCTTGGCAGGGAAATAATGCCAACTCTTACTGCTATCTGGAGTCACATGCCGGATAGGATATGTTTCCTTTACACCCCAACTGATAACACAGTGATGGAGTCCAAAAAATCCATTATCGAAAATAGAGCTCTCTTACCCACAAAAGAGATTATATTTATCCCAACTGACATCACAGGCAAAGAAATACTGAGCTATAAGCCCGGACCGAATGAGGTTATAGAGTGTAACATCACACCGGGCACCAAGGCTCAGGGAGCCTTTCTAACCCTCTTTGCAAAAATGCACGGTGGGACAGTGTGGTCTATAAATCAAAAAAATGAAGGCTCTATCGAACAGCTCCCAACTGGCATCAAAAAACCACTTAACCTGCCCGATGTTCTTACTATCACAAAACTTAAAGGATTGTTTACTGAGGGTATGATGGCTGACAGAGTTTTCGATGAAGCAGGAATGGAGCTTCTACTTAAATTTCTCTGTAAGCTTAAGGAAAAACCCTTCTTTCATCGGTTTCCCGAAAAGGACATTGATTTAGACGGTTTCATTTACAGGGTCTTCAAGGATTCAAGGTATGGTGAGTTAAAAGTAGGCAAACAGTTTGTGAGAATAAATCTCGACATGAATCCATGGTTTGAGGATCTAACTGCATGGTCACTTAAAAAAGCTGGAGTAAAAGATCTGGTCCTGAGACTCAAAAGACAGATCCAAGACAGCTCTAAGGAGGAGTACATAGTAAGAACAGAGATAGATGTAATTGGCATTTATCGTGGTAGATATCTGGTCATCTCCTGCAAATCAGGAAAATTCCCATCTAAATACACTGAGATTAATAATCAATCAGCAAAAACACAACAGTACTATGATGAAAAGTTCATGCAACTTAAGCGTGAAGCCATCTCTGATCTCAAAGGTACTGTTGCCCTGCTTGGCCGTTTTGCAGTACCGTTACTCTCAGCATTCAGGCACAGAGGAGATCCTCAGATGATAGATGAAGTATACGTATTTGGCATAGACACCCTGTGTGACAGTAAAAAAATACAGAACCTTTTAGACATGGCCATAAAGGCACGGCAAACCACCTAAGGAGGTTTTAGACATCATGTCATATCCATCAACCCTCATATCATTCATTGGCAGGCAGGACCCATTCAACAGGGACGGTCAGGATGGCCCACTGCTCACCCTTCTTAAGAGATGCGATGAAACCTTCCATTCAATAGTGCTAATCCACACCACAAAGGATGAATTTAAAGGCCATGCTGAAAGAACCAGAGATGAGATTCTTAAGCATTACAGCAGAACAAATGTCAGGCTAATACCCCTTGAACTGAATGATCCAACGGATCATGTTGAGGTTTTCAGAGAATTAAAGGCCTGTTTTGAGGCCATTAAAGGGGACTTAAAAGGCAACCTTTACATATCCCTTACCTCTGGCACACCTCAGATGCACATTGCCTCCTTTTTACTTGTAGCAAGCAATGAGCTTTCAGCTACCATGCTCTACATGCCAGACCCTCGTGAGCAACAAAGTGCAATCCGTAAGATAATTCCATGGGAAGGTGAACTGCCAGAGATACTCCCAAGGATACCGAAAGGGATAATCTCCTATCAGATAAGTAAAGATATAGAAGAGGTCAAAAAAAGATTGGGCATAGTGGGCATTTCCAAATCGCTCAATCGGGCAGTCTCAAAGGCTCTTAGATACGCTCCCTATAATGAAACTGTAATGATAAGAGGAGAGACAGGCACAGGCAAGGAGCTTATAGCCCGATTGATACATGAATATAGCAAAAGGGCAGGAAAAAAGTTCTTTGCCTTCAACTGCTCTGCTATCACTGAAACCATCGCAGAGAGCGAATTATTCGGGCACAAAAAAGGTGCCTTCACAGGAGCAGTGAGTGACAAGCAGGGATATTTCAGCGTGGCAAGCGGAGGCACCCTTTTTCTTGATGAAATTGGAGATCTCTCTTCCGCAATTCAAGCAAAGCTTCTTCGAGTTCTGGAGACAAACGAAATCTATCCAGTTGGAGCCACACAGCCTGAAAAGGTAGATGTAAGAATCATATGCGCAACACACCGGGATTTAGAACAGATGGTTGAAGAGGGAAAATTCAGGGAAGACCTCTACCACAGACTCAATGTCTTAAGAATTGACATGCCATCGCTTAGAGAAAGACTTGAGGACATTCCCCTGCTTGCCAGGCATTTCCTTGAGCAATTCTGTGAAAAGAACGGCCTCAAGAAAAGTATCACTGAGAGAGCATTGCAAAAATTGTGTAAACACCGCTGGAACGGTAACATAAGAGAACTCAAGACATTCATCTGGCGACTTGCCATCGATTGCCCAAAAGAACTGATTGACTACAGCGACTTTGAACTGCCAAACGAACAGTACTCTGAGATAATCAACTCTCTTCCACCAAACCCCTATGAAGGATTTAGTCTTGAAAAGGTAATCGAACAGATAAGGGATTACTACTACAAAAAGGCACTGGAGATTACAAATGACAACAAAAGTAAGGCAAGCAGACTGCTTGGCATCTCCCCTCAGGCTGTAGACAAATGGACAAGAAAAAACTAAGGCTAAATACTTACTTACATAGTAGTACATTATCGGAAAAGCAATTTTTAGGAGAGGAGGAATGACAACATATGTAGTTGCTTACGACATTGAGGATGACAGGGTAAGGGCAAAGCTTGCAAAACTATGTGAGAAGAAGGGCTACAGACTGCAGAAATCTGTTTTTGTTGTAAGACTTAAACAGCATGGTCTTAAGCCATTTCTTCTCCAGATTCAAAACATTGTAAGGGATTCTGGCAAAGTGGCAGTCTTCAGGCTCTGTGCTGGTTGTAGAGATAGCGCTTTGCAGATGGGAGACAAACGGCCTGCTTACTATGTCTTTTAGTGACAATCGATATACCCACTTGCCAGAAGTCGATGATTCTGGTAGACTTGAGTAGATGGAGCACCCTGTTTGCGAGAGTGATTTTAGGTGGAACCTGAGAATTGGACTATATGTTTGAAAAATAAGAGAAAAATGCGAATTTTGCTCTTTGAAAAAGTGGTGAGGTTCTCGGGGCAAGAATTATCAAGGGTT
>Ga0209721_1000857_pt1 | contig 24973 bp, 19 predicted proteins | sample TshhotsprinmetaG_FD_184139 | JGI IMG/M metagenome (GOLD analysis project Ga0209721, IMG submission 184139) | Hot spring microbial communities from South Africa to study Microbial Dark Matter (Phase II) - Tshipise hot spring metaG (SPAdes)... | ecosystem: Environmental > Aquatic > Thermal springs...
CCTCCTTTATTTCCGCTAAATCATCTAATGCCCTGTATAGATGATTTAAGTCTAATTCAAAAAAATTGATGTACTTAGCATAGCTCTCATACATGCCAAGTTTGCTCTGTGGTTCAAGTATATGCTTACAGGCCATATAAAAGACTACCTTGGATATATCAAACTTTCTCCTTTTATTCCTAAACCTACTAAAAAACTCATCAAGTCCATACATATCCCATAAACGCTTAAGCACAAGATGTCCATACCTTAATACCTCTGCTTCTGATAAACAAGAAAGTTCTACACCTTCTTTGTTAAAACTACTGTCTAAAGCAATAGCTTTTTGAGCTAACTTTTTGAACACCGAGGTAGATATAAAGTCTTTAAGCTTGCCAAGACTGAAAAGATATCTGTGCCTGACTCTTCCTTTGTCATCCCGATAGCTTTCAACAACATAGATGTAGTCTGTTTTGTCAGCAGATTTTGTGATTTTTAGGAACATGGATATGTTATAGCATAAATAAAGAAAAAAGTCAAGTTAAAAATGCTAAAGTAGAAAATTAAGTTATACCACAAAATTTGATAGAAAAAATTTGACATTTAGTAAAATCAAGCACTTGCAGAGATTGTGAGGCAAATTTTGGCAGTAAACTGACAAAGTCGGGAATATCCTGTGATACGGAGTCTTCGCAGTATCATATCTCTTGATTACCATAATAACTATCCTTTTTAGAAATAAGCTGAAAAAAATTCATATAAAGCCTTAATAGGCCATAAAGTTTCCTTAAAAACTTCAGTTCCTTCTGTATATCAACTTCATCACTAAGAACTTAAAAACCACTGTAAATAAATGATTTATCATCTACAAATTAGTCTACTTGCCTTCTAAGCTATTTTTAAACCATCCGATTTCCCTCTAACTGTCTAAATCTCCCTCTTCCTCATGGGACCTCGCAGTGAATTTCTTTTTTTGTCATTGCGAGCGCAGCGAAGCAATCTCAATACGACCTCCATTAGATTCCTCGCTTCGTTCGGAATTAAGGTAGAAGAGGGTCATTGCGAGGAGCTTTAGCTCCGAAGGGATCTCGTCGTTGCCTCTTCGTAGGTTTTACTTAGAGACTGCTTCGGGACATCGAGTCCCTCGCAGTGACAGAAAGAGACTGCCACGGCCACTTCGTGGCCTCGCAGTGACATGTAGGGGGTCAGAGACTCCTTCGCATCATTGAGAGGCTCGCAGTGACTAAATGCATACGCTATGTTCTCAGAGATCTTCTTCCTGCCTTTATTCTCTCCCTCATAGCTCACTCTATCCTTTACCATTCTCATTAAACCATCTCTTTCTTTAATCGTGATAGCTTCATAGCTGAAAGATTATGTGTAGAACACAATGGATTAAAAGCAGAAATCAACAGAGAGACTATTCATCTTTTGATTCAAGTTTTACCTGTAAAGATTTTTGATATTAGTAAACGAAGTAAGAGAGAAATTGGCTTTAAAAAGTGTAAAAGACATTAGACTACATTAGGGAGGAAAGGAAAATATAAGTCTCTCAAATATTTAGTTTTTTAAATAAAATATGCCCTAAATTGATGAAGTCAGGTTAAATTAAGTCTTAAGCGCACAATAATCTTTCAAAATAGAGAGAAAAAAGTTGCGCTATCTTACTTTATTAATCTCTGGCTGTGAGAATAAACATTAAATCTATTACCTCTTAGGAAACCTATTATTGTTAGCCCACATTTTTCTCCAATTTCAATAGCAAGAGAAGTCGGAGCTGCTCTACTCACAATTATCGGAATTTTCCATTTTGCCACTTTTAATACCATCTCGGAGGAGATCCTGCCACTAACCAACATTATTTTACCTTTAAATGTAATCTTATTAAGTAGACCCCATCCAATTACTTTATCAACTGCATTATGCCTTCCCACATCTTCGGCTATAAATAAAATTTCATCTCTTTCTGCCAGGGCTGCAGCATGCATGCATCCGGTTGTTCGGTATAAATCCGATCTAAGCTGAAAATCTTTAAATAGCTTAAATAATCTTTCAGTATCTATTCTTAATTCATCTTGAATTGTTGATTTCAAATCATTTAAGAAACTCACCGAAGCCATACAACCAGAAGTTATAGTTTTGCCCTCAAGAGAAATAAAACCTTCAAGCGACACTTTAACATTTGTCTCTCTCTCATTTTCCTCTATTGATATTTTTTCTGGACACCAGTCTCCTTTTAATATTCCCTCAGTCATTAAAAAACCTATAATTAGTTCCTTAAGATAAATAGGAGATGCTGAAAGTGATATTATTTCTTCATCATTAACAAAAATTCTTATTTTTCTCTCTACAGCGATTAAATCATCTATTTGCTCTGTTTGATTAGAAACGAATCTGGTGATAATTTTATTAACTAACGGTTCCATATTTGATATTTTAATCCTAATATTTTTTTCTTGCAAATTATAAAAAAAAACTGCTATTCTGAAGTTAGAATAAAAATTCAGGAGGTAAATGTGTTTAGCATCAGTTCAAAGGCAGCCGAGAAGGCAAAATTAATCCTCAAAAATGAGGGAAAAGAAGGCTGGGGATTGAGAATATTTTCAGCTGAAGGATATTGTAGCCCTTCATTTGGACTCGATATTGATGAGAATCCACAGGAAGATGATGAAGTTGTAGAAAAGGATGGTTTAAGGGTTTTTATGGATAAACAAACCTTTGACCTTCTCAATGAGATTGAACTTGACTATTACGAAGATGAAGAACAGGAAGGCTTTATACTTAAAGGACCAATGCCTTCCTGCGGACCTGGTTGCGGAGGCTCCTGCGGCGTCTAAGCGATGTTTCCAATTCATCGCCCAAGAAGATTGAGAAAAAACCATGGCCTGAGGAAAATGGTAAGGGAAACTAGCCTTACCCCTCAGGATTTTATTTATCCATTATTTATTGTTCCTGGAAAAGGAGTTAAAAATCCTATTCCGTCTATGCCTGATTGTTTTCAGGAAAGCATAGATAGGGCCATAGAAACTGCTAAGGAGGTTTTTTCTCTCGGTATACCTGCCATAATTCTTTTTGGCATTCCTTCTTATAAAGACGAAAAAGGCACATCTGCCTATGATGATAATGGTGTAATTCAGCAAGCCCTTAGAGCAATAAAAGATGCGGTTCCTGATTTGATTCTAATTACCGATGTGTGTCTTTGCGAATATACATCTCATGGTCATTGCGGAATTGTTAAAAATGGAAATATAGATAATGATGCAACCCTTGAGATATTAGCCCTTGAGGCTATATCCCATGCAAAAGCAGGTGCAGACATTGTAGCACCATCAGATATGATGGATGGTCGAGTTGGAAAAATTCGAAAAGCCCTTGATGAAGAAGGCTACTGTGATGTGATAATTCTCTCTTATGCGGCTAAATATTCATCTGCCTTTTATGGACCATTTAGAGAAGCTGCGCAATCAGCTCCAGCTTTTGGTGATAGAAGAAGCTATCAGATGGATCCTGCAAATCGTAGAGAGGCACTTCGTGAAGTCTCTCTCGATATAGAAGAGGGAGCAGATATTGTGATGGTTAAGCCTGCATTAGCCTACCTGGACATAATCTCTGATATAAAAATGAACTTCACTGTCCCTGTTGCTGCATACAATGTAAGTGGAGAATATTCGATGATTAAAGCAGCAGCTCAAATGGGATGGCTTAATGAAGAAGCTACCTTTTTAGAAGTCCTTACTTCAATCAAAAGAGCAGGAGCAGATATAATCCTCACATATTACGCAAAAAAAGCAGCTCAGTTACTTCAAAGTTAATAAATGCCAAGATTCAAATTACACACATCCTTTGAACCAAAGGGAGACCAACCAAAGGCTATTTCTCAACTTTTAGAGGGATTGAAAAGAAACTTTAAGCATCAGGTTTTGCTTGGAGTAACAGGTTCAGGTAAGACCTTTACAATTGCTAATGTAATTGAAAGGATTAATAAACCTACTCTTGTTATTGCCCATAATAAAACTCTTGCAGCGCAGCTTTATGCAGAACTCAAGGAGCTCTTTCCAGAAAATGCAGTTGAGTATTATGTCAGTTACTACGACTATTATCAGCCTGAAGCCTATATTCCAGAAACAGACACATACATTGAAAAAGACGCTTCAATTAATGACGATATTGATAGAATGAGACATTCGGCAACACTTTCTGTACTCACAAGACAGGATGTGATTGTAGTGGCCTCGGTTTCATGTATATACGGAATAGGTTCTCCTGATGATTACATGGCAATGCATTTAAATATTGAAGAAGGAATGAAAACCAATAGGGATTTTTTCCTTCGCAAGCTTGTAGAAATGCTATACACAAGAGCTGATGAAGAATTCAGGAGAGGCACTTTTCGAGTAAGAGGTGATGTGGTTGATATATTCGCATCCCATTTTCTTGACAGAGCATATAGAGTAGAATTTTTTGACGATGAAATTGATGCTATTTACGAAATCGATCCTCTTACTGGATTCAAAGTTAAAAGATTAGATCGAATATTTATACCACCTGCAAGTCACTGGGTAACGCCTGAGAATAGATTAAAAAAGGCTCTGTCATCAATCGAAGAGGAGCTTATTGAAAGAATCGAATATTTCAAAAGTAGAGGAGAAACTCTATTTGCCGAGCGAATTGAGAAAAGAACCCGTTTTGATATGGAACTTTTAAGTCAATTTGGACATTGTCACGGTATCGAAAACTATTCAAGGCATTTAAGTGGTAGGCTTCCTGGGGAGCCGCCATTCACTTTAATAGACTACATATATGCTGGACCATCAAATGGCGATTTTCTAATAGTAATTGATGAAAGTCATGTTACTATGCCACAGCTTAGAGGTATGTATGAAGGAGACCGTTCCAGAAAAAAAAACCTAATTGATTATGGTTTCAGATTACCCTCAGCCCTTGATAATAGACCCCTTACTTTTGAGGAATTCGAAAGGAGAATGAACTATGTAATATATGTTTCTGCCACACCCGGAGACTATGAACTTGCAAGATCAAATGGTCGGGTCGTCGAACAAATAATAAGGCCAACAGGGCTTGTGGATCCCAAAATAGAAGTTCGACCTGCGACCTATCAGGTTGAGAATCTTCTCCAGGAAATACAAGAGAGAGTTAAAAAAGGCGAGCGAGTTCTGGTTACTACTCTTACAAAAAAAATGGCTGAAGATTTGACTGATTATTATCTGAACCTTGGGATTAGGGTTAAATATCTTCATTCTGACATTGACACTCTTGAAAGAGTAGAGATACTGAGAGATTTAAGACTTGGAAAATTTGATGTTTTAATTGGAGTTAATCTCTTAAGGGAGGGATTAGATCTTCCTGAGGTCTCTCTTGTTGCCATATTCGATGCTGATAAAGAAGGTTTTCTTCGCTCTGAAAGATCCCTTATTCAAACTGCTGGTAGAGCCTCAAGAAACATAAATGGCACTGTCATATTCTATGCAGACACTATAACTGATTCAATGAAAAAGGCTATTGAAGAAACAGAAAGAAGAAGGAAAATTCAGATGGAATATAATGAAAAAATGGGAATTACACCAGAAACTGTTAAAAGCAAAATTAAGGACATACTATCATCAATCTACGAGAGAGATTATGTCACCCTGGAATTTGTAAAAGAGGAAGAGGAAGAATACGAAATCACAGAGGACAGTATAAAAAAACTCGAAAGTGAAATGAAAAGGGCTGCAGAAAACCTCGAATTTGAAAAAGCAGCTCAATTGAGAGATAGAATATTCAAATTAAAAGAGAAAATACTTAAGTTAGGATTAAAAAAAATAAAATATGGCACCTAATTTAGTTTATCTTCTGATTGGATCTAACCTGGGAGACAGAGAACATAATCTTAAAATTGCACTTGAACACCTGAAAGAGTATAACATAATTATTTCTAAAACATCATCAATCCATAACACATCTCCTTGGGGATTTAAAGATCAGCCAGATTTTCTAAACCAAGCTATTGAAGCTTTTACTACTTTAGAGCCTTATGATTTACTAAAAAAACTCAAAAATATAGAAAAACAAATGGGAAGAATTAAGAGCCTAAAATATGGACCAAGAATTATCGATATAGACATCATTTTCTATAACGACTTAATATTAGAAAGCGAAGAACTTTCTATCCCACATCCATTAATGCACATGAGAGATTTTGTTTTAAAGCCCTTATATGAAATTGCGCCAGATTTCATTCATCCAAAATTAAATTTATCAGTAAGAGATTTGCTTATCAATTTGAAGGACTTTCATAATCACTAATAACTTTATTTTAAATTTTAATGGACTATTTCTTGACATTTTCCCTTTGAAATTGTCAAAATTTTACAATTTTAAAAAAAACTTTTAGGAGGGAAAGATGAGCGATATTTATGTAATCGGCCATAAGGCACCTGACACTGATACTGTTTGTTCAGCAATCGTTTATGCAGGAATTAAAGGTTACAAGGCTGCTACAGCCGGACCTATTAATGAAGAAACAGAGTTTGCACTTAAACAGTTTGGTGTTGCTGCCCCTGAAGTTTTAGAAAACGCTGCAGGAAAAACTCTTGTTCTTGTTGACCATAACGAAGAGAAACAAAGAGTTGACGGAGCAGAGAAAATTCTTGCAATCATTGACCACCACAAAATGAATTTCAACTATCCAGATCCTATTTTTATCCATATTGAGCCAGTAGGCAGCACTGCAACAGTTATTGCAAAAATGTTTCCAAGTGAGGTAAAGGCAAATAAAACCTATGCAGGCTTACTTCTTTCAGCAATCCTTTCTGACACCGTAATCTTCAAGTCTCCTACCACAACAGATGAAGACAAAAAGATAGCGCAGGAATTGGCTCAGGTGTGTGGAATTTCAGATCTTACCAAATTTGGTGTTGATCTTAAAAAAGCAAAGGCAAGTATTAAGGGCAAACCAATTGCTGATGTTGTTCATGTTGATTTCAAAGACTATGACTTCAAGGGTAAAAAAGTTGGTATCGGTCAGACAGAGCTTGTTGACATAGAAGAAGTCTATGAGCAGAAAGATGCATTTGTTAAGTATCTTGAAGATCTCAAAAACAGCAAAGGCTATGACATGGTTATATTTATGGCAACAGATATCGTAAAAGAGGGAACAGAGCTTTTCTATGCCGGTAATGCAGCAGTTGTAGAAAAAGCATTCAATGTCAAAGTATCTGGACCATCTGTATGGCTTCCTGGAGTTCTCTCCCGTAAAAAACAGGTAGCACCACCTGTTGAAAAGGTCTATTTAGAAGGATAAAGAATAAAGGGATGGCAGGAAAAAACTGCCATCCACCCCCTCTTTCCTTATTACAAACTCCAAAAATAACCTCTTGATAGCTTTTAGTCTATTTCTAATTTTTTATCGCGCTCTATTAAAAACATAAAAAAGCCTGTTATTATTAATAAATGACCTTTGTAAGATTTGTTTATGATTGAAGAAATAAAGAACGCAAAAATACTCGATATAATCAGTTATCTTAAAAATTACTTACAAGGTAAGGAAAACGCTATTGTTCTGTCACTTATAGCAATCTTTTCGAAGGGACATTTACTTATAGAGGATTTCCCAGGACTTGGAAAAACCTCTCTTGTAATTGCTCTCTCAAAAATTCTTAACCTCAGCTTTGGAAGAATTCAATGTACAAGCGATCTTCTTCCGACAGATATAACAGGGCTATCCATATACAATAAAAATACTGGAGAGTTTGAATTTAAACCAGGGCCTATAATAAATAATATTGTCCTTGTAGATGAAATAAACAGAGCAACTCCTAAGACCCAGTCAGCATTACTTGAGGCTATGGCAGAAGAACAGGTTACAATTGATGGAAGAACTTACAAACTTCCCCAACCTTTTTTTGTAATAGCAACTCAAAATCCTATTGAGACATTTGGAACATTTCCACTTCCAGAGAGCCAGCTTGACAGGTTTATTATGAAAATAAGCATTGGATATCCTCAAAGAGAAGCAGAGGCAGATATTCTAAAAAAAGGAAGCTCAAGAGAAAAAATACATCAATTAACTCCTTTAATGGACAAAGATGAAATAATAAAAATCCAAAATGAAATAAGGGAAATATATTTATCCGACAAGGTTATAAACTGGATAATAGATTTTTTAAATGCCACTCGTAGTGACAATAGAATTTTACTGGGGCTATCTACGAGAGCTGGACTCGCACTTACTTATACAGCAAAGGCTCTTGCCTATTTTAAAAATCGAGATTATGTTACACCTGAAGATGTAAAAGAACTAATTCCTTTTATAGTAACCCATAGGATTATTTTGAGAGAAGATTTTTCATCAAAGGAAGAGGTGATTTTATCAATATTAGAAAATATTTCCGTTCCTCCGTAAAAATTACAAAACCAGGATGGATTTATACCGGAATAACGCTTTTTATTGGCTTTAGCGCAGTAAATACCGGTAACAACTTACTCTTTTTGATAGTTTCATTTCTTCTAAGTATTATGGCGCTGAGTGGGATCCTCTCATTTATCAACCTCAAAAACTTACATATTTCTATTGAAACACCTCGAGATGTTTTTGCTCAAAGAAATACAAATTTTAAAATTAAAGCAAAAAACAAATATTTCTTCGAGGCTTTTTTAATAAGAACTAAAATTTCAGACAGTGAAACAATTATTCCATACTTAAGAGGAGAAGAAACTTACAATGTAGCCTTAACATTTCCCAAAAGAGGGAAATTCATAATTAGGGAAATTTCCATTTCTTCTTACTTTCCCTTTTATTTTTTTAAAAGAAACATGACATTGCCAATTAATCTTGAAATTATAGTTTATCCAAAACCTATAGAATGTGATTTTATCTCTATTTTTAGTGAAACTAAATTAAAAATAGATTCTAAATCATCAAAAGGCACTGCTTATGAAGGAGAGTTATCAGGAGTAAGAGCATACAGAGAAGGAGATCCATTAAAATATATTCACTGGAAAGCTACTGCTAAAACATCTTCCCTTAAGACAAAGGAGTTTTCTCCCTTTCAGGGAACTCCAATCATCATTAATCTTAATGATTTCTCAGGATCATTAGAAGAAAAAATAAGCAAGGCCACCTACTCAGTGATTACCCTCTCAAAAATAGGTGCTCCCATAGGACTAAAAATAGGAGAAGAAATAATTAAACCAGACATAGGTCAATCTCATTTAAGGAAAATGCTATATGCACTTAGCTTATATAACTCAGAATAAAATAGAAAATTTTCTTTTTTTTATTAGCATCCTCATTGCTATAATTCCATTTTCAGCAATTTATTCGAGTATTTCAACTCTTATCAGTCTACTTTTTATAACAATCAATTTAATTGCCGTTTTATTACATTTAAAAAAATTTTATGTGCCCAATTCGTTTTTAAATGTAGCCTCTATTTTATTTATAATCTATCCCTTCTTAAATTTTTCTCCTGAGGATTTTCTTTTACCATCTATTGAAGCACTAACTCTTATTCTCTCAATAAGGCTTCTTGGGAAAAAAACTCAAAGAGAATATCTACAGATTTATCTTTTATCTTTGCTCTTACTGGGTAGCTCAACACTTTTAAATATGTCTTGGATTTTTCTCCTAAGGTTAATTTTTATGTTAGTTTTTACCATTCTCTCAATTTTACTAATCACATATTTAAGAGAAACTAAATCAGAGTTTATATCAATAAAAAAACTTCTAAATCTCTTAAAGGTTGCCTTTTTTATCTCTGTTGTGTCTCTGCCTTTGAGTGCATTGTTCTTTTTTATCCTTCCACGAACCCCTAAACCACTTATTGATATTGGAATAAACAAAGGAAAAAGCGGTTTTACATCTGTTGTTAATCTTGGAGGTATTGTATCAATTGAAGAAGACTCTTCAATTGTAATGAGAGTAAAAATGAAAAAAATCGATGAAAATCACCTTTACTGGCGGGTGATAACTTTTGATAGATTTGATGGAAGAAAATGGGAAAAAAGCCCGAATGAAGACTATAAACCAGATATCAGCGGAGAAAGGATAAACTATACCGTTTATCTTGAGCCTTCAACTGAGAACTATCTTCCTACACTTGATTTTCCGATTAATATTTATCTTAAAGGAGTCTCTCAGGAAGGAACTGATAATTTTAAAGCCGATTTTCCAATTGAAAAAACTATAAAATATATGGCTACTTCTTTTATAAATCCTGTGATTAAACAATCCAAGCCTTCTTCACACTATTTAAACCTACCAACCAATTTTTCAAATAAAATTAAAGAATTGACAGACAAAATAACTGAAAATTCAAGTAGTAAAGAACAGATTGTTAAGAACATCTTGAGTCACTTAAGCAATTATCAATATTCTTTAAAAAATCTTCCATCGGGTATAAATCCAGTTGAGGATTTTCTATTTAATAAAAAGAGTGGAAATTGCGAATATTTTGCTACTTCGATGGCATTAATGTTAAGAATTAAAGGAATACCCTCAAGAGTGGTAGGAGGCTTTAAGGGAGGCTCTTATAATGACTACGGTGGCTATTATCTAATCAGAGCATCTGATGCCCATCTTTGGGTTGAAGCTTGGATAGATGGAAAATGGCAAAGATTCGATCCATCAGGAAGAATTGGAAGATATTCAGAGTCAGTAGTCTTTAATTTTATAGATTATATTTGGAATTCTATTGTTTTAGATTACGATGTAATGGCTCAGCTAAGATTAGCTAAATCCATATCTCCAACAAAAATTAAATTCAATAAAAATGTTACTTGGATCATATTAGTTGCCATTTTAATTGTCTTTCTAATTTTTAAAGTCATCCGATATTTAAGAAAAATAAAAAATCCTCTCATCCAATTTTTTGCTATAATGAAAAAATACGGATTTGAAAGAAAAAAAAGTGAAGGACTAAGAGAGTTTCTGAACAAAGTAGAACCATTAGAATTAAAAGTTAAAGCAGAGAAATTTATCCAAGCCTATGAAAAAACATATTTTAAAGATAAAGAGTTTACTCGGGAGAAAATAAAAGAACTTCGCAATCTATTGAGGGAAATAAATGAAAATAATAAAAGCTGATCAGATTGATTTACAAGAAGTTATTGATATACTTGCAAAAGGAGGGATAATAATCTATCCTACAGAAACTCTTTATGGAATTGGTGGTAAATATAATAATAAGAAAGTTCTTCAAAAAATTTTTGAGATAAAAAAAAGACCTCAAGAAAAAAGTTTTCCCTTAATTATAGATTTAAAGCATCTTTCTTTAGTTGCTGAATCGGTATCTCCCCAAGCATGGAAGCTCATTGAAAAATATTGGCCAGGTCCTTTAACTTTACTTCTGCCTGCAAAGAAACACTTACCCCGGGAAATTAAAAAGGAAAACAAAGTAGCTGTCAGAATGCCTGGAGAGTCCTTTGCGCTAAACCTCATAAAAATAAGCCCTTTTCCTATAACAGCCACTTCTGCCAATATTTCTGGTGAGCCAGGTGCAGATTGTGTGGAAACCGCTATTTCTTATTTTAAAGGGGAAAAAATTGATCTCTTAATTGATGGAGGCAAACTTCCTGGAATTGCTTCAACAATTTTGGATATAACCATAAATCCTCCGAAAATATTAAGAAAAGGCTCAATAGAACTATCTTTTGACTGATATAACTTCGCTAAGTTGGGATATTTTATTAATAATCTCTGAAAGATGAAGTCTGTCTCTAACTTCGATGGTAAACTCAATAAGAGCTCTTTTATCGTGAGTGGAATTAGCTTTTACAGCAGTAATATTTACTTGATTTGCTGAAAGAAGAGCTGTCAAATTAGCAAGAACACCTGGCTTGTCAATACACTCAAGGCTTATTCTCGTTTGAACCCTTGAATTATCATCAGATGTCCAAAAAACTTCAATAAGCCTTTCGCTTTCGAGATGGGCTAAATTTATACAATCTTTACGATGGACAGTAATTCCCTTACCTCTTGTGATAAATCCTACTATCTCATCCCCTGGAACAGGCATACAGCATTTAGCAATGTGGTATAGAACTTCATCGACTCCCTTTAAAGATATGAATTGTTTGTGCTCTCTTTTTTGAGGTAATTTCTTCGGAACAAGTATGCCTTCATCTATCTCTTCGGGAAGTAATTTGTTTATAACCTGATGCACTGAAATTTTTCCATGACCAATAAGAAGATAAAGATCCTCAACGGACTGAACAGAAAAGTGTTCCAGGATTACATCTATCTTATCTGATTTGAGTATAGAACTTTGAAAGCCTTGTTTTCTAATTTCAGCCTCTAGGAGATGTTTACCTATCTCAATTCCCTGTTGTCTTTGTTCATTTCTGAGGTAATGTTTAATTCGACTTCTTGCCCTTTGAGTAACCACAAATTGAAGCCAATCTTTTCTTGGTTTTTGATGGGGATTTGTAATTATTTCTACTACATCACCGCTTTGAAGTTGATAATTGAGGGAAACAATTCTTCCATTAACCTTTGCACCAGCACATTTTGCTCCTACTTCAGAGTGAATTGAGAATGCAAAATCAACGGGAGTTGAACCTACTGGAAGTTCCTTTACGTCACCTTTTGGCGTAAACACGTAAATAGTGTCAGGAACAACTTCTCCCTTGACTGCATCGAGCAATTCCTTAGCATCAGAAATCTCCTTTATAAGATCCCTTAGCCAGGAAACGATTTTTGTCTCCCTTTCGCTTAAATCCTTCCTCTCTTTATATCTCCAGTGGGCTGCTATGCCTTCCTCAGCAATTATGTCCATCTCCTCTGTTCTTATCTGAAATTCTACTCTCTCTCCACCAGGTCCTATAACAGTGGTATGCAAAGATTGATAATAATTAGACTTTGGAAGACTTATAAAATCCTTAAATCTACCAGGTATTAATGTCCAAAGTGAGTGAATTATACCCAGAATGTCATAACAATGAGGCACCGTATCAGTAATTATTCTAATACCTATAACATCATATACTTGCTCAAATGGAATCTTTTGTTTAACTAATTTTTGATAAATACTGTAAAAATGCTTAACTCTACCAAATATCTTAAAGGGAATTTTTGCTTCTTCCATTCTTTCTGAAAGCACTTTGATAATATTATCAATATAAGCCTGCTGGTCTTCCTTTCTTTTAGCAACTTTTTTCTCAAGGTCTTTGTATTCCTCAGGATATAAAACTTTAAAAGCTAAATCCTCAAACTCTATTCTCATCCAGCCTATTCCAAGTCTATTTGCAAGGGGTGCATAAATTTCAAGGGTTTCCTTGGCAATTCTTTTTTGTTTTTCAGAAGGTAAAAATTCAAGGGTCCTCATATTATGAAGTCTGTCAGCAAACTTAATGAGTATTACCCTTATATCCTTAGACATAGCAAGAAACATTTTTCTGAAATTTTCTGCTTGTATATCTTCACCATCTGCAAACTGGAGTTTACTCAATTTTGTAACCGCATCCACTAAAAAAGCCACATCAGGAGAAAACATCTCAGCTATGTCTTCAACGGTCATCTCAGCATCTTCTACAGTGTCGTGAAGAAGACCTGCTGCTATTGTGGTAGAATCAAGCTTCATATTCGCAAGTATGTCAGCAACTGCTAAAGGATGATATATGTAAGGAATTCCCTCTTTTCTTATTTGTGCACAATGAGCTTCCCTTGAAAACACATAAGCCTTTCTTATTAATTCTACATTAGCATTAGGCCTGTATTGTAAAACTTTATTTATTACACTTTCTATTGTAAGCATATTTCTTTATCCTCCTTTTTTAGTTTAATATATTTAACATGGATAAGTTACAAATTTTGGGTGGAAATCAACTTAAAGGTGAAGTAACCATAAGTGGAGCCAAGAATGCTGCCTTGCCAATTATGGCAGCAACACTGCTTGCTCCTTCTATCCATGTGTTAAAAAGAATTCCCAAGCTCAGAGATGTTTTTACTATGGGAGAACTCATTAAAAGAATGGGTGGTAAAGTTGAATTTGAAGCGGGAATTTGTAAAATTGATACGTCAAATGTTGATAAATTTGAAGCCTCCTATGACCTTGTAAAAACTATGCGTGCCTCTGTTTTAGTGCTTGGCCCTCTTGTTGCTAGATTTGGACAGGCAAAGGTTTCTCTACCCGGTGGTTGTGCTATAGGTGCAAGACCTGTGAATCTTCATATTCTTGGACTTGAAAAAATGGGTGCAAAAATATTCCTTGAGGAAGGTTATATAATAGCAAAGACAAGTCAGCTTAAAGGAACAAAGATTTATTTTGATATTCCCACTGTAACAGGTACTGAAAACCTAATGATGGCGGCAACGCTGGCCAAAGGAACTACAATTATAGAGAATGCTGCAAAAGAGCCGGAGGTGGTGGACCTTGCAAACTATCTAATATCAATGGGTGCTAAAATAAAGGGTGCGGGAACAAGCATCATAGAAATAGAAGGGGTAAAAAATCTTAAACCTCCCAGTGAATATGAAATTATTGCAGATAGAATAGAAGCTGGAACATTTATGGCTATTGCTGGTGCTTCTGGTGGAGATATACTTTTAAAGGGTTGTGATACAGCTTTTTTAGATGCAGTTATTTTAAAAATGAAGGATGCTGGAGTTGTTTTCAAAAATTCTAAGGAAGGTTTGAGAGTTATTGGTCCTAAAAAACCCTATGCTATTGATATTAAAACAATGCCTTATCCAGGATTTCCAACAGACATGCAAGCTCAATTTATGTCAATGATGGCAGTAGCAAATGGAACAAGTGTTATTAAAGAGACAATTTTTGAAAACCGGTTTATGCATGTGGCAGAGTTAAGAAGAATGGGAGCTCATATAACTGTTGAGGGAAATACAGCCACAGTGAGAGGTGTTAAAAAATTAAAGGGTGCTCCTGTGATGGCAACGGATTTAAGAGCTTCTGCATCACTTGTTATAGCTGCTCTTATTGCAGAAGGAGAAACTATAATTGACAGAATATACCACCTCGACAGAGGTTATGAAGAATTAGACAAAAAACTCCTCTCCCTTGGAGCAAAAATAAACCGGATTAAAAGCAAACCTCAATAGACGTCTTTTGCAACCTTTACAGTTAAATCTCCGAGCATGTTTGTATAACTTCCGAGTTCGTTATCATACCACCCGTAGATTACAGCTTGAGTCACTGGAACCTGAAGTTTTTCCACTGAAGGAGCACCAATTGTACATACTTTCGATATATCCAGTGTAATCATTGCAGTTCTTGTGTGTGTTTCACTTCCTTCAATAATTGCAGCAGGTCCATAGAATCCTACAATGTCTGTTGAAACTTTTTGATCATCCGTAAAAAGCAAATAACCCCTTTTTTCCCTTTCTTCAGCTTCTTTATAAATTTTATTAATTAGATCTCCTGTAATAAGATTATCCTCTTCATCTCTAAAAGCAACAACAAGAATAATCAGTGAACCTGTAATGATGGGAACTCTAACAGATTGAGCTATAAAGCCTATGTTTCTCATCTCCGGCAAAACCTGAGCAAGTGTCTTTGCAGCTCCTGTGCTTGTAAGAATAATATTGTTCATTGCAGAGCGAATTTTTCTGAGGTCTGTAGCATTCGTTTTTGGCACTCTATCTAAAACCTGTTGAGAAGCGGTTACTGCATGCACAGTAGCCATAGAAACACTGAGAATTCTCTCTGCACCAAAATAATCAAGAAGGGGTTTCATCATGTGAGCAAGGCATGTAGTTGTACAGGAAGCTCCTGATATTATTTGATGTCTCTTACTGTCATACATCTCCTCATTTATTCCCATTATGATTGTAACAGCGTCATCAGGAGTTTCCTTTATCTTGTCTTTAATTTTAAAGGGAGCACTTACAAGGACCTTATAGGCTCCTGACTCCAGATGACCTCTTACAGAACCGTCTTTTGCATCTGAAGGAAGGGTTGGATCAAGAAACTTTCCAGTAGTGTCGACAACCAATTTAGCTCCTTCTTTTTCCCATTTAATATCCTTAGGATTTCTATTTTCGGTAAGAATCTTGACCGGCACGCCGTCAATGACTATTGTAGATTCTACTTCATCAATTTTTTCAATGACACTTTTTGATTTATAACCGTAAAGATAGTTGTGAAGCCTTCCGTAGGTTGAATCATGTTGAATGTAAAAAGCCACATCTTTTAGAGAGTTACCAACTTTTCTTCCAAGGTTCACTACAATCTTAGAAAAATGTTTTCTTCCAATGTGATGCCAGAGTGTAAGCTTTCCAATACGACCAAGTCCATTAATGCCCAAAATAGTATTCGCCATTTTGATTCCTCCTGCCTAAAATAATTAAAAATATTCAGATGCTAAGTAAATCTTTTGGGTTTCGTGCTTACCTAAAAATACCAATCCGCTTCTTCCATCAATGCTGATGAAGTCACCTTTTTTTAGCAGTCTTTTACCTATTTTACACTTTTTTTCATTTTGATACACCGTCATTTTTGAAAATCCAACAACACAGGTTTTACCGAGCTTTGTAGCAATTATGGATGCATGAGAGGTAGAACCACCTCTTGCAGTAAGAATGCCATCTGCCCCTGCTATATGAACAATGTCATCCGGAACTGTATCTGCTCTTACAAGAATCACAGGCACTTCTGGCTCCAAAGCTTTAAATTTTTTAATGTCATCAATATCAAATACCAGTCTGCCTGAGATAGCTCCTCCACTTACCCCTATTCCAGTTCCTATTTTACTCTCGTGTAAGGCAGGCGAAGGTATAAACACGGCAATGATCTCTCCCTTAGAATAACTCATTTCTCTTGTCTGAAGGATGTACAGGTCTTTCTTCCCTCTACCTTCAAAGGTAAATTCAATTTCCTGATGGTCCCAATTTTCTTTATATATTAACTTTTCTGCTATTTCGTAAAGCATACTGTATGTTTCGGGAAATGCTTCTTCGAGAGATTTTTCATTAATTCTGTTTTCGTATTTTTTCTGTTCAATTGAAATTGGGAAAGTATTAACTAGGCCAGATACAATATCTTCTCCCTGAGCACCTGGTGTATAGTCACCCCAAAGAACAAGTTTATCCGTTGGTTCCTTTGGATTTCTTGTAAATAAAACTCCTGAGCCTGAATTTACATCCAAATTTCCAAAAACCATTTTTTGAACAACCACTGCTGTTCCCCAATCCTCTGAAATACCAAGTATTTCTCGATAAGTCTTTGCCTTTACAGAATTCCAGGAGTTGAAAACCTGATTTATGGCAGTTATAAGTTGCTTCCAAGGATTTTCTTCAATTTTTATACCCATAGACCGAACAAATTCCTTATAAGCAAGGGCTACCTCTTTCATTTGAGCTGGAGTAAATTGAATTTTAAATTCAACCCTGTACTTTCTTTTATAGAAGCTCATTATGTTATCAAATTCATCTCTATCAAGCCCAAAGGACATTCCCCAGCATTGTAGAAATCTTCTGTAACTATCCCAGACAAACCAAGGCTTTCCAGTTTGATTACTTAAACCTTCTGCAATCTCTTCATTGATACCCACATTTAAAAAGGAATTCATCATTCCCGGCATTGATATAGCACTACCGCTTCTTACTGAAACTAAAAGAGGGTTAGAAGTATCTGAAAATTTACTGTTTGTTATCTCCTCAAGCCTCTTTATTGCATTTCTTAGTTCCTTTTCTAAATGCTCGTAAGCTGGCTCAAAGTTGTTTATTACTTCTCTGCAACGAAAAACTTCAGTGGTAAGAATAAATCCTGGAGGCACAGATATGCCTTTGCTCGCCAGTTTTATCAAATTATGCCCCTTATTACCCAAATGAATTCGATCATTAATTTCTTTTCTTGGTGTATAAATATGGCAAAGTATTTTTTTAGGATCATAGGTCATCAAAAGATCAAGTTCCTTATATGAAAGCTTCTCTGCTTGATTATATGCTGTTTTTATTATTCTTCCAATAAGTCTATCTAACTGACTTAATCCGGGATATTGAACCACAATATCTCTTAAAAATCTCTCGGAAGAAGCATTTATAAAATCAAACTTTTCAATTTCAGCTTTTTCTGAAAGATTGTAAATTATTGTGATAATTTTCCTAAGCCATTTTTTATAGGGTGCCGTACAGTATGTATTTACAATGTCACTAACTGATTCGGAAAGATGCCTAAAAATGTCCATGTATTGGGAGAAAGTAAATCTCCTTATATCCAGAGCAACTGTCAACATATCAACTGTATTTATTAATTTTTGAGAAGAAAGACCATTTAGTTCCAGAATTCGTAAGAAGAGCTTAAGATATTTTTCAAACCTGAAAAGTGTCGCTCTTGTTATAAAATCAAGATCAATTGAGCTCTCTATTTGATCAAGGAGACTATTCAGAACATTTTCTAAGCGTAAAAATACAGAAAGCGCATTAAATTTTCGTTCACTATATCTACCGAATACGGAAGGTATTTCAGCAGCAATATGTCTTTTGTGAGATATATCTTCAAAGGCTTCGTATTTTTCGGAAGAAAGGATTATTTCTTTTAATTGTTGAAGATAGGTTACAAGAGCATCTACTTTATTGTAAAGAGAGTCATCTTTTAGAATTTCGATTAAAAAAGAACCATCTGGCAAGCCAAGATAGATAGTATTCTTGAGAAAAGCTTCAAACTCGCAGTAATCAATTTTATATTTACTATAAAGAAGTTGGTAAAGTCTTAATATAAGAATTGCCTTTGTTTTGCAAACAGAAGAAAAATTATAGCCACTTAATTTTGTACTTACAGAATCTATAGAAGACATTAGAAGATTGTCCAGAGAACTAAATTCTTCTATGAGATAGCTGAATATTTTACCCATTTCAGAAAAGTGTTCCCTTTCTTGGCTAAGAGAATCAAATACTTCAATGGGAACAAATTTTTTTAGTATATAAGTATCTCCAGTTAACCAGAAATTTATTGTCTCCTTTAGTAAGTCTAAGATTAAAGGACTGCTTTCTACATGAACCTGTTTTCTGATGAAGTGCACTAAAGAGTCTTTCCTCCTGTAAATTTCATCTACCTCAGTAGATACAGTTCTTAACTGACCCTCTGCATTTATTTCGTTAAAATAAACCGGAAGCTTTCTAAATATGGGCTTTATAAAGTAAAAAACAGGCGATAATTTGGAATTTAAAAGCTTTGTTATGTCTCTTTGAAAAAAGTCTGTATCTTTAATATGAACACCACCAAAAAAAAGATAGAGACTTAATGAAGTTATTAAATCCTTCGACTGTAGAGGATTTTTAGAAATTAAATGTATCCACAGTCTGAGATTTCTTAAGTGATTTCTATTATCCCCAATTACGTACTCTTCGGAAATTCCTTTTATATGGGGTGTGTGAAATCCAATTGAAATTATAGAGTCTATGTAAAAATTGATAACTTCTATATTTTTTGAATCATAAACAGCCTCTCCAATTTCTTCGAGAGAGAACAAAACAGCATCTGCATAAGCATAAAAGAAGCTCTTAAATTTAACAAATATTTTCTCAAGTAAATCAATAGTCTTTTTTGTAGAAGAGGAAATAAGAGATGAGAGAGAAATTTTAATGTTTTTTCCTATTTCCCTTAATGAAAAGTCAAATAACTCTGAAAGCACCTCAGTTTCAGTAATCCAAAAAAAGTAATATAACCTATTTTGAATATCAGTCCACACCTCTCCAGTTTTAATAAAATCCTTATGAATTTCACGGAAAATGTTATAAAGCTCCATACCAGCTGGAATAGTTACTAATTCACTCAAATCATCTGTTTTTTTAATCCTGTTAATGTATTTTTCTATATCAGTATAAAAGATACTAAAAGCCTTCTCAATATAGGGAAATCCTTGCATGAATGCCTCTTTAAAGTAAGAAATAGGATCTTTCACTGAAGTAATGGATCTGTAAAGAATAAGAAGATATCTTTTATAAAATTCCTTGAAATTGTTAATTAAATCTTTGTGTGTAATCCGCATCTTAACTATAGTCTTACAAATAATCCGCAAGCTATCTAATTTAGGTAGATAATCATCAATCTCTAAGGATTGAAGATATCTAAAAATATCTGATGCAAGTGAAAGAAATCGATCATGCTCTTTAGAAGTGCACTCTTCAATCAACTTTAACGTCATTCTAAGAAGAGATTTAAGAGAGCTTTCAAGAGCTTCTGGCTTCTTGTTATCTTTAAGAAGATAATTAAATAAAATCTCTGTAGCCTCAAAGCCTTCAGGATGTTTGAAATAATAGTTAAAGTATTTTATGAAATGATTCTCTATGTCATAGGAAATCCGAGAATATTGCGAAGATTTTTCAAGTTTATTTGTTAAATCCTCAACACTTGGTAATATTCCGGGATAGTCGGAAAAAATTTTGATAATTTTATTTCTTTTTTCTGAATCTATCATAGTCAATGATTCTCATTTTTTTGGACAAAATCGGAAATATAGTAATATCATAACCACATAAATAACACTTTAATTATATCAGAAATTTATAGTAAACTAAAGAGTTTGCATGATAATAACTATTTATCAGGACAGATTAATCGAGAATGAATAAAAAAATACTTTTTCCTGATATTCATGAAGAGTGTGGGATTTTTGGTATATTTGGGCATCCAGAGGCTGCCAATTTAACCTATCTTGGCCTTTATGCCCTTCAACACCGAGGACAGGAAGGTGCTGGAATATGTTCTGCCGATGGAACAAAGCTATATATTGAAAAATCCTTAGGTCTTGTTGCTGAAATATTCAATGAAAAAAAGCTAAAAAAACTGCCAGGACATATAGCTATTGGTCATAATAGATATTCCACAACAGGCTCAAGCACCATAGAGAATGTTCAGCCTCTGATGGCAACTTACAGCTTAGGAAGTTTAGCTATAGCTCACAATGGAAATTTAATTGACATTGATATTTTAAAAAGCAAATTAGAGAAAGACGGAGCAATATTTCAAAGCACTTCCGACAGCGAGATAATTCTTCATTTAATAGCAAGGGCAAAAAGTGGTGAACCTATTGAAAGAATTGCTAATGCGGTAAGACAGGTATCTGGAGCATTCTCCCTACTCATAATGACAGAGAAAGAGCTAATTGCCATAAGAGATCCCTATGGTATACGACCATTGGCATTAGGGAAAATAGCTGATGCTTATGTGGTTGCCTCTGAAACCTGTGCTTTTGACCTTATTGGTGCCACCTATATTAGAGACATCAATCCCGGTGAAATGTTGATAATCAATGAGAACGGCTTAAATTCCATTAAAATCTTCAACTCAGTAAAAAGAGCCCATTGCGTATTTGAATTTATATACTTTGCCAGACCAGACAGCTACATTTTTGATCATGTATGCGTTAACACAATTCGAAAAGAGCTTGGAAGGCAACTTGCGCGAGAACATCAAGTGCCAGCTGATATAGTGATACCTGTTCCTGATTCAGGTGTACCAGCTGCCTTGGGATATGCTGAAGAAAGTGGCATACCCTTTGAATTCGGACTCATTAGAAATCATTATGTTGGTAGAACTTTTATTGAACCAAAACAAAGTATAAGACATTTTGGAGTAAAAGTAAAACTTAATCCAGTTAGAGAGGCTCTTCAGGATAAAAGGGTAGTTGTGATTGACGATTCTATTGTACGAGGTACCACTTCAAAAAAAATAGTTAAGATGATTAGAGAGCTTGGAGGAGCTAAAGAGGTACATCTCAGAATAAGCTCACCTCCAACAATTGGTCCTTGTTTTTACGGAATTGATACGCCAACAAGACAGGAACTGATTGCCTCCTCCCACAGAATTGAGGAAATAAGAAAATATACAACCGCTGATAGTCTTGGATACTTAAGTATTGAAGGACTCAAAAGAATAATTCCAAACTCCCATCTTTACTGCATGGCTTGTTTTAACTGTAAATATCCTATTGAATTTCAAAGTAAAAAAATCAATCAACTGGAGCTCTTCGAATGAACACAAAAGTTCTTTTAGATATCTTCAAAATAAACCTTGGAATAAGAAAAACTGAAAGGGTTCTTCTATTCATAGACACCATAAAAAGTTCTGAAGTCATATCCTCAGAAGATAGAATTAGAAGAGAGAATAATCTCTCGATTGCAAAAACTCTATATGAATTGGGAAAGCCACTCTGTAAAGAAATAATATACATGGAATATCCTGCCCTTGGATCTCACGGAATTGAACCTCCACCAGAGCTCTGGAAAGCTGCCTTTGGAGAATCCTTTTTCAGAGAAATTGAAAAAATTTCGCTTTTTGATAAACTTCTTTCAAAAAAAATCTCAAAAGTAGAACTAAAAGAGATTAAAAACATAGCAAAAACATTTAAAAATGAAGCAGTTGATGCAGTGATTGCTCTATCAAACTACTCAACAAGTCATACAAACTTTAGAGACCTTCTTACCAAATGCTGCAAAACCCGTTATGCGAGCATGCCTTTGTTTGATTCTTCAATGCTCGATGGTGCCATGTGTGCAAATTGGAAGGAAATAGCAAAAAAGTCAAAAAAAATCAAAGAAATTCTTGATTTATGCCAAAAAATTTTTATCCAAACTCCAAATGGAACGCAAATTGAGTTTTTAAAGGGGAAAAGGAAAATACATATGGACACTGGAATTTTAACAAAAAAAGGTTCTTTTGGAAATTTGCCTGCAGGAGAAGTATTTCTTGCACCAATTGAAGGAACTGCGAAGGGTTCACTGGTTATTGAATGGGCACCTACAAGAAAACTCTCAACTCCTCTAATTTTAAAAGTAGAGGATGGGAAAGTTGTTGCTGTGGATGGCGATGAGCCCTATAGGGAAGAACTCGAAAGAAAGCTAAATGAAAGGAATGAAAATAGAAACATAGCTGAACTTGGAATTGGCACAAACGAAAAAGCTAAAAAACCAGACAATATTCTGGAATCTGAAAAAATCCTTGGAACAGTTCATATTGCTTTGGGAGATAATTCATCCTTTGGTGGCAAAATAAGAACCAACTTTCATCAAGATTTTATATTTTTCAATCCAACCCTTTATGGTATAGGCGAAAGAGAAAAAATAAAAATTCTCGAAAATGATAAATTTTTGATATAATAGTTTTTATGAAAGTTAATGTGGAAATCGAGTTCAAGGACTTATCTGTCGAAAAAATACAACAAACTCTATTAAATATCATCAGTGCACTTAAATCAATTGATATGATAGAAAACGCCTCCTTTCAGATACACACCCCAGATGGAGTAATAACTGAAAAGTGCATTGTAGAGAAAAATCGACTACTAGGTTGAAGAATACCTACTCTGTCGTAGGCAGAGAAGAAACTATCCATGTCAATTAAAGTAGTTTGCCAAAACAAAAAAGCATTTGCTGACTATCATATTGAAGAAACCTTTGAAGCAGGCATTGTGCTTACAGGCACAGAGGTTAAGTCTTTGAGAGAAGGTAAAGCAAACCTTAAAGACAGCTATGTGATAATTAAGGACGGAGAAGCCTATTTACTTAACTGTCATATTAGTCCCTACAGTCACGGGAATATCTTTAATCATGATCCTCTTAGAACAAGGAAACTTCTTTTACACAGAAAAGAAATAGAAAAACTCAAGGGCAAGGTTCAACATCAGGGTTACACATTAGTACCCCTAAAGCTCTACTTTAAAGGTCCCTATGTAAAAGTCGAAGTTGCTCTTGCAAAAGGTAGAAAAGCATATGAGAAAAGAGATATAATTAAAAAGAAGGAAGCTCAAAGAGAGATTGAGCGTGCCCTAAAGAATAATTGATCTTTTACAAGGGGGCGAAAGGACTCGACGGGGGTTGTGAGGGCTAAGCTGCATGCCGTGGCCTCAGCACCACGTAAAAAGCTGAGAAAAACACAACTGCCAACAACGAATTGGCACTCGCTGCCTAATTAAAGGCAGCCGTCTCCCTAAGCTCTGCTCTGAGGCTTAGAAGAGGCTTGATACATCAGAGCTGCTTCTGAGAATGCAACCCAATTCTCAGAGGGAGAATTTAGGGTTTAGGGTTTTAGAAAGCCTGTGGGAGGGCGAGCTAAAACCCGAATACCTAATACTCCCACTAAGCATGTAGATGTTTAGAAGTAGCACCTTCGGACGCGGGTTCGATTCCCGCCGCCTCCACCAATTCCCTTATCGATGATTATTAATGGCTCCATATGTTTGCAAATTTTTGTTGAATTTTCAATACCTTCCCCGAATCTATTCACCAAAATTTTCCATATTTATCCGTTGACATCCGCACCTAAAAACGGTATTTTAAACGGTAACGGTATCACTAATATATACGATACCGTAATCAGGAGTGAACATGCTTACTGATACTAAGATTAAATCCTTAAAACCTAAAGACAAAGCCTATAAAGTTTATGATGGAAATGGTCTTTACTTATTTGTTACCACTACCGGTGCCAAGTCTTGGAGATTTGATTATAAGCCCAACTTCATCACTAGGAACTTAAAAACCACTGTAAATCAATGAGTTATCATCTACAAATTAGTCTACATACCTTCCTAAGCTATTTTTATACCATCTGATTTTCCTCTAACTATCTATATTTTCCTCCTGCCTTGTTATCTCATTTGCGAATCTGATTCCTGACTTTGTCAGATAAAATTTGTAAGTCATTGATATTTCAATAAAATACCTTCAAAATCTGCTCATTTTTGCACTACAAATCTTCTACTTCTGTCTCTTGTTTGATCTGCTAAAAACTGAGGTCTCTCTCTGTGAACATATTTGGAAGGGATTTCATCTTGAGTTTTCTCATTATCATGTTCGCCATTGAATGTGGCTTGTTCTTAAGATACACTGTTTCGCCTTTTATGTTTATCTTTGTTACTGTTAAACTCTTTAAAGCTTCCCTTATCTTGTTTATCGAATATCCCTCCTCCTTTACAAGCAACTCAATCGCCCTTAACATCAGAAAAGATAAAAAACACATCACAAAATGCCCCCTTATTCTTCTTTCTGTCCAGTGAAATATCGGCCTTACCTCAAGGGTCGTTTTCATTATCCTAA
>Ga0209721_1000859_pt1 | contig 24932 bp, 22 predicted proteins | sample TshhotsprinmetaG_FD_184139 | JGI IMG/M metagenome (GOLD analysis project Ga0209721, IMG submission 184139) | Hot spring microbial communities from South Africa to study Microbial Dark Matter (Phase II) - Tshipise hot spring metaG (SPAdes)... | ecosystem: Environmental > Aquatic > Thermal springs...
CATGGCGATCCAGGGTGTGTGGGGTGAAGGCTATACTTACGGCCTGACCGGAGGCTTTCCAAGGGGTTCCCCGTGGCCATCGAGGCGTACCAAGGCATTGTGCCGAAAATCGGCCGCGAGGTCTTCATCCACCCTGCCGCCACCGTGATCGGTGATGTCGTCCTCGAGGACGGCGCGTCCGTCTGGCCTGGGGCGGTGCTGCGCGGCGATGTCAACGCCATCCGTGTGGGCCGGGCGACCAACATCCAGGACCATGCCGTGCTGCACGTCACCCACAAAAGCCCGCAAGACCCCGAGGGCGCGCCATTGAGGCTCGGCGAGCGGGTCACCGTCGGCCACGGTGTGATCCTGCACGGCTGCACGGTGGGGGACGAGTGCTTAATTGGCATGGGTGCAATCGTCATGGACCACGCGGTCATTGAATCCCAGGTGCTGTTGGCCGCCGGCAGTCTGGTCACGGAAGGCCAGGTGCTCACGAGCGGCTGGCTCTACCTGGGCCGACCGGCCCGGCCGGTGCGGCGCCTGACCGGCACGGAGCGGGAGAGGCTCGCCTATCAGGCCGATCGCTACATGGAACTTGCCCGGATGTATGCGCTCCCACTGTCGCCATGAACCTGCCGGCCTACCTCAACCCCGTCCTGCTGCAGACCGCGGTGCTGCTGGCCCTGTCCAACCTGTTCATGACCGTGGCCTGGTATGCACACCTCAAGCACTTGAACGACAAGCCCTGGTGGATCGCCGCGCTGGCAAGCTGGGGGGTGGCCCTGTTCGAATACCTGCTGCAGGTGCCGGCCAACCGCATCGGCTACACCCAGCTGACCCTGCCGCAGCTTAAGATCCTGCAGGAGGTGATCACCTTGACTGTGTTCGCCCCCTTCGCTGTGCTGTACATGAAGGAGGCCCTGTCCTGGAACTATCTCTGGGCCGGTCTGTGCCTCGTGGGGGCGGTCTATTTCATCTTCCGCGGCTGAGCACCGGGGCCGGAGCGCTGTGCATGGTAGTATCGCATCTCTTTAATGAGTGGACGTTTTCATGTTTACCGCCGATCACACCATCCAGAATGTCGACCCGGAGCTGTGGGACGCCATCCGCAAAGAGGCTGTGCGTCAGGAGGAGCACATCGAGCTGATTGCCTCCGAGAACTACACGAGCCCCGCTGTGATGCAGGCGCAAGGGTCGGTACTGACCAACAAGTATGCCGAGGGCTACCCAGGTAAGCGCTATTACGGCGGCTGTGAGTACGTGGACATCGTCGAGCAGCTCGCCATCGAGCGGGCGAAGAAACTCTTCGGCGCCGAGGCCGCCAACGTCCAGCCTAACTCCGGCTCCCAGGCCAATCAGGCGGTGTTCATGGCCTTTCTTGCGCCGGGCGACACCATCATGGGCATGAGCCTGGCTGAGGGTGGCCACCTCACCCACGGCATGGCGCTCAACATGTCCGGCAAGTGGTTCAACGTCGTCGCCTATGGCCTGGACGCCAACGAGGACATCGACTATGCGGACATGGAGGCCAAGGCGCGGAAGTACCGGCCAAAACTGATCATCGCCGGTGCCTCCGCCTTCTCCCTGCACATCGATTTCGCTCGTTTTGCGAAGATCGCCAGGGAGATTGGCGCCGTCTTCATGGTCGACATGGCCCATTACGCGGGTCTGATCGCCGCCGGCGTCTACCCGAGCCCCATCCCGCACGCCGACGTGGTCACCTCCACCACGCACAAGACCCTGCGCGGCCCGCGCGGCGGCATCATCCTGATGAAGGCAAAGCACGAGAAGGCGATCAACTCCGCCATCTTCCCAGGGCTGCAGGGGGGTCCGCTGATGCACGTCATCGCCGGCAAAGCTGTGGCCTTTAAGGAGGCCATGGGCAAGGAGTTTCGTGCCTACCAGGAGCAGGTGCTGAGCAATGCCCGCGTCATGGCGCGCGTACTCGGCGAAGAGCGCGGGCTACGCATCGTCTCCGGTCGCACTGAGTCGCACCTCTTCCTGGTCGATCTGCGTGCCAAGGGCATCACCGGCAAGGACGCTGAGGTCGCCCTGGGCCGCGCCCACATCACGGTGAACAAGAACGCCATCCCGAACGACCCGCAAAAGCCCTTCGTCACCAGCGGCATCCGCATCGGCACGCCGGCCATCACCACGCGCGGCTTCAAGGAGATCGAGGCCGAGCGTCTAGCGCACCTGATCGCCGACGTCTTGGATGCCCCCCAGGACGAGGCAGTGATCGGCCGCGTGCGCAGCGAGGTGGCGGAGCTCACCCGGGCCTTCCCGGTCTACGGTGGTCAGGTTTCAGCTTTTAGGAGTCAGTGAACGTGTGCGCGCCGAAGGCGCGGATTCTTCACTGAAGCCTGTAGCCTGTAGCCTGATGCGCTGCCCCTTCTGCGGCCACCCCGACACCCAGGTCGCCGAGACCCGGCTGTCCGAGGACGGCACCACGGTGCGCCGGCGCCGACGCTGCACGGCCTGCGACAAGCGCTTCACCACTTACGAGACGGCCGAGATCCGGCTGCCGGCGGTGGTCAAGCAGGACGGCGAGCGGCAGGACTTCTCCCGCGACAAGCTGCGCGAGGGCTTTCGCCGCGCGCTGCACAAGCGGCCGGTGTCCACCGAGCTGGTGGACGAGGCCATCGACCGCGTGGTGCAGAAACTGCTCGCCCTGGGAGAGCGGGAGGTGACCTCGCGCTATATCGGCGAGCTGGTCATGGCGGAACTCAAGCGCTTAGACAAGGTGGCCTACATCCGCTTCGCCTCGGTCTACAAGAGCTTCCAGGATGTGGACGATTTCCGCGATGCGATCCGGGACGTGGAGAAAAGCGGCAGCGAATAGGCAGGCAGAGGACGGGCATGCCTGAGCCGGCCGACGATCGCCCCCCTTTTTCGGCGGCGGACCATGCCTACATGGCGCGGGCGCTGCGGCTCGCCAAGCGCGGCCTCTATAGCACCAGCCCCAACCCGCGCGTGGGCTGCGTCATCGTGCGCGACGGCCAGGTGGTGGGCGAGGGCTGGCATGAGCGCGCCGGCGGACCCCACGCCGAGGTGCATGCCCTGAGGGCGGCGGGCGAGGCGGCACGCGGCGCGACGGTCTATGTCACCCTGGAGCCCTGCAGCCACCACGGCCGTACCCCGCCTTGTGCCCATGCCCTCATCGACGCCGGCGTGGCGCGCGTGGTGGCGGCCATGCGCGACCCCTATCCCCAGGTGTCGGGGCGCGGTATCGAGCTGCTCATCCTGGCCGGCATCCGGGCCGAGGTGGGGCTCATGCAGGCGGAGGCGCGCGAACTGAACGTGGGTTTCGTCAGTCGTATGACGCGCGGACGGCCTTGGGTGAGAGTGAAAACCGCCGCCAGCCTGGATGGCAAGACCGCCTTGCTAAGCGGGGCGTCGAAGTGGATCACGGGCGCGGCGGCGCGTGCCGACGTGCAGCGCTGGCGAGCTCGCGCCTGCGCCATTCTGACCGGGGTGGGCACGGTGCTCGCCGACGACCCGCAGATGAACGTGCGCGACCTGGCGTCCCCCCGCCAGCCCCTGCGGGTTATCGTTGATAGCCGGCTCGACACCCCGCCCCAGGCCCGCATCCTCGAGGGGGGTGGCGTTCTCATCGCCTGTGCCGTCGAGCACGGCGAGCGCCGTCGTGCCCTGGAGGCAGCGGGTGCAGAAGTGCTACGGCTGCCTGGCGGGGAGGGCCGGGTAGACTTGCCTGCCCTGCTCACGGAACTGGCGTATCGAGGTGTCAACGAGCTGCACGTCGAGGCCGGCGCGCGGCTCAACGGGGCACTGCTCGAGGCGGGGCTGGTGGACGAATGGCTGGCCTATGTCGCGCCCGTGGTGCTGGGTCATGATGCGCGCGGCCTGTTCCAACTGCCTGCCCTCACCGACATGGCCGGGCGGCGAAATTTCCTGTTGCAAGACGTCTGTCGGCTAGGCGCGGATCTGCGCCTCCTGCTGCGGCCCACGATTCCCTGAAACAAACGTTACTAGCCACCGTGTAGCCACACTCGACTGCTTAGACATATACAATCCTTAGACATATACAATCACGGATACGCAATCGACGCACACGCCATGTTCACAGGCATCATCCAGGCCGTCGGCCACATCCAGCACCTCACCGAAGCGAGCGGCGGCGACGCCCGTGTCACCATTGCCGGCGGCGGTCTGGACCTTAACGACGTAGCCATCGGCGACTCCATAGCCGTCAACGGCGTCTGCCTCACAGTCGTGGAACGGGGCCCCGAGCACTTCAGTGTCGACGTCTCGCAGGAGACTTTCTCCTGCACAGTCGGCTTCACCCCGGGCGAGGCGGTCAACCTGGAAAAGGCCCTGCGCCTTGCGGACCGGCTAGGCGGCCACCTGGTCTTCGGGCATGTGGACGGGGTGGGCGAGGTGGTGCGCTTCGAACCCATGGGCGACAGCATGCGCCTCGACATCCGCGCGCCCAAGGCCCTGGAGCGCTATCTGGCGCCCAAGGGCTCGGTGGCGGTCAACGGTGTGTCGCTGACGGTCAACCGGGTGCATGGCGCGGAGTTCTCCATCAACCTCATCCCGCACACCCTAAAGGCGACCATGCTGAAGCATCTCGGTGTCGGCAGCCGGGTCAATCTGGAGGTGGACATGCTGGCGCGCTACGCCGAACGCCTGCTCGCCTACGTCAACGCCACGGACAAGGACTGATGCTCGCCCCCATCGAAGACATCGTCGCCGAGCTCAAGGCCGGCCGCATGGTCATCCTGGTGGACGAGGAGGACCGCGAAAACGAGGGCGACCTGGTCATGGCCGCCGAGCACGTCACGCCCGAGGCCATCAATTTCATGGCCAAGCACGGTCGCGGGCTCATCTGTCTGGCCCTCACCGGCGCTCGGTGCCAGCAGCTTGGCCTCACCATGATGGTGCGGGACAACCAGACCCCCCACGGCACCGCCTTCACCGTCTCCATCGAGGCCGCCGAGGGGGTGACCACGGGCATCTCGGCGCAGGACCGGGCGCGCACCATCCAGGTCGCGGTGGCCAAGCATGCTAAACCTAACGACATCATCCAGCCTGGACACATCTTCCCCTTGCGCGCCCAGGAGGGCGGCGTGCTGGTGCGCGCTGGCCACACCGAGGCGGGCTGCGACCTAGCTGCATTGGCGGGGCTGGAACCTGCGGCCGTGATCTGCGAGATCCTCAAGGATGACGGCACCATGGCGCGATTGCCAGACTTGATGGTGTACGCGCGTGAGCACGGTCTTAAGATCGGCACCATCGCCGACTTAATCCGTTATCGGGCTACGAACGAGAGCCTGGTCGAGCGCGCCGGCGAACGCCAGATCGAGACAGCGTTCGGCCCCTTCCGACTGGTGGTCTACCGGGACAAGATCACCCGTGCCACCCATCTGGCCCTCACCCGAGGCGAGATCCGGGCCGAAGCCGAGACCCTGGTTAGGGTGCATGAGCCGGTGTCGCTCATGGACGTGCTCGAGACCCCGGCGCATGGGCATGCCTTTAGCGTGCCTCAGGCCTTGGGCATCATCGCCAAGGCCGGCGTTGGTGCCGTCGTCTTGCTGCACCGACCCGAGTCGGCCGATGAGCTGGCGCTGCGCGCCATGCCCGCGGATACCCCGCCACCGGCACGCAAGTTCGACCTGCGCAACTACGGCATCGGCGCCCAGATCCTGCGTGACCTTGGGGTCGGCAAGATGCGACTGCTCGCCAAGCCGCGCAAGATGCCCGCCATGGATGGCTTCGGCCTGGAGGTAACGGGCTATTTCCAACACGAGGGAGACTGACATGGCCCGTTACGACAACATCCTGGAGCTGGAGCCCAACCTCGACGGCAAGGGGCTCAAGATCGGCATCGCCATGAGCCGTTTTAACCAGGACGTGGGCGAAGGCCTGCTCGCTGCCGCCACCGCCACCTTAGTGCGCCACGGCGTCAAGGAGTCGGACATGGTCATCGTCACCGTGCCCGGCGCACTGGAACTGCCTCTGGTGTTGCAGAAGATGGCCCGCAGTGGCCGGTTCGATGCCCTAATCGCCTTAGGAGCGGTGATCCGTGGCGAGACCTACCACTTCGAGATCGTCTCCAACGAGATGGCGGCGGGCATCATGCGGGTCAATCTGGACACCGGCGTGCCTGTCGCCAACGGCGTGCTCACCACCGATACCGACCATCAGGCCACGCACCGCATGTCCGAGAAGGGGCGTGACGCCGCCCTGTGCGCCATCGAGATGGCGCGGTTGCTGCAGGTGCTATGACAACGCCGCACGATTGTCTCGAGGAGGGCGGGTGCGCTTGCCACAGAGGCGCCCGCAGCCTATGGGTGTGCGCTTAAGCAAGTCCCGCGGCAGCCGGCGTATCTCCCGTGAGCTGGTCCTGCGCGCCTTGTACCAGTGGCAGCTCACTGGTGATGACCTGGCCCGTCTGCTGGTCCAGGCGGAGGAGGCCGAGGAGTATGCCCAGGCCAATGAAGGCCTGTTGCGGGCACTGCTGGAAGGCATCCTGACGCAGGCGCCCGCCCTCGATGCCGCCTTAGCCCCCCATCTCGATCGTCCGGTAGCCCAGGTCTCTCCCATCGAACATGCGCTGCTGCTGCTGGGCGCCTATGAGCTCCTGCACAGTCCGGACGTGCCTTACCGCGTGGCCATCAACGAGGCGGTCGAGCTGGCCAAGCGCTATGGCGGTACCGATGGTCACAAGTACGTCAACGGCGTGCTGGACAAACTGGCCCGTGCAGCCAGGGCGGTCGAGATGCAATCGGCGCCCAGGTGAGCGGGCGGGGGATTTAGACTCCTCGCCGCCCAACACCCGTCGCTCGCTACCCGCTCATGCCCTCCGAATTTGAACTCATCGCTCGCTACTTTACCCGGCCGGCTCACGGCGCTCGACTGGGTGTGGGCGACGATGCCGCCCTGCTGGCGCTAAGCGCTGACATGGAATTGGCCGTCTCCACCGACATGCTCCTGGTTGGCCGTCATTTCCTGCCTGGTGACGATCCCAAGCGACTCGGCCACAAGGCACTGGCTGTGAATCTCTCCGACCTTGCGGCCATGGGGGCGCAGCCACGCTGGGCGCTACTCGCCCTGGCATTGCCGGAGTTGGACGAGGACTGGCTTGCCGCGTTCAGCCGCGGCTTCTTTACCCTCGCCGAGCAACACGGTGTGGAACTGGTGGGGGGGGATACCACGCGCGGTCCGCTCAATCTATGTGTCACCGTACTGGGCGAGGTGGAGCCCGGACGGGCCTTGACTCGCGCCGGCGCCCGTCCGGGCGACGAGATCTGGGTCTCCGGCAGTCTGGGCGGTGCGGCCCTGGGGTTGGCTAAGGTGCAGGGCGCACTGGTACTGACGCCCGCCGAGGCAGCCTCGTGTCTGAAACGACTGCATTCGCCGGAGCCCAGGGTTGCCCTGGGGCGCGCGCTGCTGGGTGTGGCCAGCGCAGCCATCGATGTCTCGGACGGTCTGCTGGCCGATTTAGGCCACATCCTCGAACGCTCCGGTGTCGCCGCCGAGGTGGATTTTCAGCGTTTGCCGGCCCACCCGGCCGTGGCAGCACGAATGGCGGACCCGCTCGTCCGGCGTTGCCTGCTGGCAGGCGGGGACGATTACGAGTTATGTTTCACGGCACCACCCGGTCGGGCCCAGGCCGTCGAGGCCGCCGGGCGCGCCGCCGGGGTGGCGGTCACGCGCATCGGTCGTGTCCTGGCCGGCGAGGGTCTCATGCTCGTCGGCGCCGATGGTGTGGCCATGCCCATCGTTGAGCGCGGCTATGACCACTTCGCCTGACCGGGCCTTCCTCCTCGCCCATCCCGCCCATTTCATCGCCCTGGGTTTCGGCGCCGGACTGGTGCCCAGGATGCCCGGCACCCTCGGCACCCTGGTGGCCCTGCCGATCCATCTGTTGATCGCCGATCTGCCGGCCGTCGCCTATTGGGGCTTGCTGCTGCTCGGTGGCGTGTTGGGCATCTGGGCCTGTGGACGCACCCGCAAGGCCTTGGGGGTACCGGACCATGGCGGCATCGTCTGGGACGAGATCATCGCCTTCCTCCTGGTCCTGCATTTCGCGCCGCAGACATGGTCCGGTTATGCGCTGGCCTTCGCCTTGTTCCGTCTGTTCGATATCTGGAAGCCCTATCCTATTGGCTGGTTCGATGCCCGAGTGCAGGGTGGGGTGGGGGTGATGCTGGACGACGTGTTAGCCGCGGGCTATGCCATCGTCTGTCTCATGGGGGTGACGGCATGGATGTGACACAGCAGGAACTCGAACATCTCGCGGCACAGGTGGGCGCTGCGCTGCAGACACGGGGCTGGCGCCTGGCCACCGCCGAGTCCTGTACCGGCGGCTGGGCGGCCCAGACCATCACCGCCATTGCCGGCAGTTCCGCCTGGTTCGATCGCGGTTTCGTGACCTACAGCAATGAGGCCAAGCGGGAGATGCTGGGGGTGCAGGCGGACACCCTGGCCATCCACGGCGCAGTCAGCGAGGCCACGGTACGGGAGATGGCGGCCGGCGCGCTCGCCCGCAGCCGGGCTGAGGTGGCCTTCGCCATCTCCGGCATCGCCGGCCCTGCCGGCGGCAGTGCGGACAAGCCCGTGGGCATGGTCTGTCTTGCCTGGGCACTGGCCGGTCACGCCGTCGAGACCGGCACCCGGCACTTCGACGGCGAGCGTCGCGCCATCCGGGCACAGTCCGTGCGGGCGGCGCTGCAAGGTCTGTTGGACCGTCTACAATAGACGCTGCCCACTGGTTACCGCGAAAGTCGCGACGGCGACTCTCGACGGCCCCTCCCCCTCGGGGGGAGGGGCTTAAGGAGAGGGACCGTCCATGGCTACAGTCTGCGTCTTTCATCGGCAGGGGCGGCCATTTGGCCATGAACGGTTGGCCGGGCCATCCTTCCTAAGTCACAATCGAACGACAGTTCGAAACGAGGGGATCCTATTCATGGACGAAAACAAGACGAAGGCGCTCACCGCCGCGCTTTCCCAGATCGAGAAACAGTTCGGCAAGGGCTCCATCATGCGCATGGGCGACGGCAGCGTCGCCGAGGACCTCCAGGTCATCTCCACCGGCTCGCTGGGTCTGGATCTGGCACTGGGCGTGGGCGGGCTGCCGCGCGGACGGGTGGTGGAGATCTACGGCCCGGAATCCTCCGGCAAGACCACGCTGACACTCCAGGTGGTGGCCGAGGCCCAGAAGCTCGGCGGCACCTGCGCCTTCATCGATGCCGAGCACGCTCTGGACCCGAGCTATGCCCAGAAGCTGGGGGTGAACGTCTCCGAACTGCTCATCTCCCAGCCCGACACCGGCGAGCAGGCCCTGGAGATCGCCGATATACTGGTGCGTTCTGGCGCCGTGGACGTGATCGTCGTCGACTCGGTGGCCGCGCTCACGCCGAAGGCGGAAATCGAGGGCGAGATGGGCGACAGCCACGTGGGCCTGCAGGCGCGGCTCATGAGCCAGGCCCTGCGCAAGCTCACGGCCAACATCAAGCGCACCAACACCCTGGTGATCTTCATCAACCAGATCCGCATGAAGATCGGCGTGATGTTTGGCAACCCCGAGACCACCACCGGCGGCAACGCGCTCAAGTTCTACGCCTCGGTGCGCCTGGACATCCGGCGCATCGGCCCCATCAAGAAGGGCGAGGAGGTGATCGGCAGCGAGACGCGCGTGAAGGTGGTCAAGAACAAGGTCTCCCCCCCGTTCAAGGAGGCGGTGTTCGATATCCTCTACGGCGAGGGCATCTCGCGCGAGGGTGAGATCATCGAGCTCGGGGTGAACCACAAGCTGATCGAGAAATCGGGCGCCTGGTACGCCTATCGCGGTGAGAAGATCGGGCAGGGCAAGGACAATGCCAGGGAGTTCCTCAAGCAGCACCCTGACATGGCCAAGGAGATCGAAGGTCTGATCCGCGAACGGGCAGGTGTGAGGCTACCCGGCGCCGTGCCTGCGATCGAGGAATAGGTCCGATGACCCTGCGCGAGCGGGCACTCAACCTGCTCGCCCGGCGTGAACACAGCCGGGCCGAACTGGCACGCAAGCTCGCGGCGCACGGGCAAGCCGAAGACATAGACGCCTTACTCGACACCCTGGAAGGCGAAGGGCTGCTGTCCGAGATGCGTTATGTAGAGGCCATGGTCCACGCCCATATAGGCCGCTACGGCAGTCTGCGGCTCAAGCAGACCCTGCAGCGTCAGGGGGTGGTCGGTGAGCTGGCCGACCTGGCCGTGCAGCAGGCGCGTGCCGCTGATCTGGCCGCATGCAGGGCGCTATGGCAGCAGAAATATGGCAAGCCGCCGGCCGATCTCAAGGAAAAAGCCCGCCAATACCGTTTTCTCCTGGGGCGCGGATTTCCGGCCGATGTGGTCGCCCGCGTCCTCGGAGGGGAGGAGTGCGATTAAATCCTTGCCGCCAGGATCTGGCCGATCTCGTCATCGGTGAGGACGACCGGATTGGGCTGCATGCTGCTGCCTCGACTGTTGGCTACGATGCGCCCGAAGTCCACCGTGCGGATGCCATAGGCTGACAACCGCGGCAGATCCAGCCGGCGCATCCAGTCCTTAAGCTGCGTGACCAGGGCTCTCGCCTCGCTGTCATCCAGCGCTTCACGACTGAGCAGGCGGCCGACATCCGCGTCGATGTTGAAGGGATGGATCAACGACGTGGGTCTCCGGGTTGCGAGCCTCATCCTAGCTCGGGCTGCGGGCGCCGCAAGCCCCAAGCATGGATTGCGCAGAAGGGTGTTGACATGACGAAATCAGGTCTGCATAATTTCAATCCTCTCGGACGCGGGGTGGAGCAGTCTGGCAGCTCGTCGGGCTCATAACCCGAAGGTCACAGGTTCAAATCCTGTCCCCGCAACCAACTGATCTTTAACAACTGAACAACCAGCCTCTGAAGTGTGGGCACTGGTTTTGTGCTGAGGGGTAGACTGACGTGAGTTGGGCTACCTGAGAGCGAAGGAACTGAAGTGCTTACGCTTTGAGAGTTAATTCTTGAAGAGTGAGCGGCCTGCTCTGAGCAAGAGTGGGAGTAAAACAGAGATTGAACTGAAGAGTTTGATCCTGGCTCAGATTGAACGCTGGCGGCATGCTTTACACATGCAAGTCGAACGGCAGCGGGGGCTTCGGCCTGCCGGCGAGTGGCGAACGGGTGAGTAATGCATCGGAACGTACCGAGTACTGGGGGATAACGTAGCGAAAGTTACGCTAATACCGCATACGCCCTGAGGGGGAAAGCGGGGGACCGTAAGGCCTCGCGGTATTTGAGCGGCCGATGTCCGATTAGCTAGTTGGTGGGGTAAAGGCCTACCAAGGCGACGATCGGTAGCGGGTCTGAGAGGATGATCCGCCACACTGGGACTGAGACACGGCCCAGACTCCTACGGGAGGCAGCAGTGAGGAATTTTGGACAATGGGCGCAAGCCTGATCCAGCCATGCCGCGTGCGGGAAGAAGGCCTTCGGGTTGTAAACCGCTTTCGGCCGGGAAGAAATCGCTACCTCTAACATAGGTGGTGGATGACGGTACCGGAAGAAGAAGCACCGGCTAACTACGTGCCAGCAGCCGCGGTAATACGTAGGGTGCGAGCGTTAATCGGAATTACTGGGCGTAAAGCGTGCGCAGGCGGATGTTTAAGCCAGACGTGAAAGCCCCGGGCTTAACCTGGGAATTGCGTTTGGAACTGGACGTCTAGAGTGTGGCAGAGGGAGGTGGAATTCCACGTGTAGCGGTGAAATGCGTAGAGATGTGGAGGAACACCGATGGCGAAGGCAGCCTCCTGGGCTAACACTGACGCTCATGCACGAAAGCGTGGGGAGCAAACAGGATTAGATACCCTGGTAGTCCACGCCCTAAACGATGTCAACTAGCTGTTGGGCGGAAAACCGCTTGGTAGCGAAGCTAACGCGTGAAGTTGACCGCCTGGGGAGTACGGCCGCAAGGTTGAAACTCAAAGGAATTGACGGGGGCCCGCACAAGCGGTGGATGATGTGGATTAATTCGATGCAACGCGAAGAACCTTACCTACCCTTGACATGGCAGGAATCCTGGAGAGATCTGGGAGTGCCCGAAAGGGAACCTGCACACAGGTGCTGCATGGCTGTCGTCAGCTCGTGTCGTGAGATGTTGGGTTAAGTCCCGCAACGAGCGCAACCCTTGTCACTAGTTGCTACGCAAGGGCACTCTAGTGAGACTGCCGGTGACAAACCGGAGGAAGGTGGGGATGACGTCAAGTCCTCATGGCCCTTATGGGTAGGGCTTCACACGTCATACAATGGTCGGTACAGAGGGCAGCCAACCCGCGAGGGGGAGCCAATCCCAGAAAACCGATCGTAGTCCGGATTGTTCTCTGCAACTCGAGAGCATGAAGTCGGAATCGCTAGTAATCGCAGGTCAGCATACTGCGGTGAATACGTTCCCGGGCCTTGTACACACCGCCCGTCACACCATGGGAGTGGGTTGCACCAGAAGTGGGTAGCTTAACCGCGAGGAGGGCGCTTACCACGGTGTGGTCCATGACTGGGGTGAAGTCGTAACAAGGTAGCCGTATCGGAAGGTGCGGCTGGATCACCTCCTTTCTAGAGCTTGTGGCACGGGATCAGTGTCCACACTTCAGGGGGCTTGTAGCTCAGTTGGTCAGAGCACACGCTTGATAAGCGTGGGGTCGTTGGTTCAAGTCCAACCAGGCCCACCATTATCAGGCGGCAGCGGACCAGACTAAAGCCTGTCACCTGTGACCTGATGCCTAGACGGGGGTGTAGCTCAGCTGGGAGAGCACCTGCTTTGCAAGCAGGAGGTCATCGGTTCGATCCCGTTCACCTCCACCACGACAGAGGTCAGAGGTCAGGGATCGGGGATCAGAAGAAACGTTCTGATACCTGATTCCTGATCCCTGTCTTCTGAGATAGGCTGGTTCTTTAACAATTTGGAAGAAGAAGTTTGACTCATATTGATGAGATATGAGTCAAGTCTGGGTTTGATTGCGTCAACTTTGCATTTTTAGTCGGATGCAAAGATGGCAAACACGCCTATGGTGGCGGATTCTTGTGAGAGAATCCAAGGCTATAGGGTCAAGTGACGAAGTGCATGTGGTGGATGCCTTGGCGATCACAGGCGATGAAGGACGTGCGAGCCTGCGAAAAGCCTCGGGGAGCTGGCAACGAAGCTTAGATCCGGGGATGTCCGAATGGGGAAACCCACCCCTTCACAGATGGCTTTCGCCGCGCGTGAGCGCGGCAAAACCCACACAATGGCAACGAGAGAGCCATGTGTGAAGGGGTACTCCCTCCTGAATACATAGGGAGGGTAGAGCGAACCCGCTGAACTGAAACATCTCAGTAGGCGGAGGAAAAGAAATCAACCGAGATTCCCAAAGTAGTGGCGAGCGAAATGGGATGAGCCTGCACAACTAAACCATCTTGTTAGCAGAACGGTCTGGAAAGTCCGGCGATAAAGGGTGATAGCCCCGTATGCGAAAACGAGGTGGTGGGTCTAGGTGTGCGACAAGTAGGGCGGGACACGTGTAATCCTGTCTGAAGATGGGGGGACCATCCTCCAAGGCTAAATACTCGTGATCGACCGATAGTGAACCAGTACCGTGAGGGAAAGGCGAAAAGAACCCCGGGAGGGGAGTGAAATAGATCCTGAAACCGCATGCATACAAACAGTGGGAGCCCCTGCTTCAAGCGCCTTCTATACCCAGAGGGTGTTTGAAGCAGGGGTGACTGCGTACCTTTTGCATAATGGGTCAGCGACTTACGTTCAGTTGCGAGCTTAACCGAATAGGGGAGGCGCAGCGAAAGCGAGTCTGAACAGGGCGTTTAAGTAGCTGGGCGTAGACCCGAAACCGGATGATCTATCCATGGCCAGGTTGAAGGTGGGGTAACACCCACTGGAGGACCGAACCCACTACTGTTGCAAAAGTAGGGGATGAGCTGTGGATAGGGGTGAAAGGCCAAACAAATCCGGAGATAGCTGGTTCTCCTCGAAAACTATTTAGGTAGTGCGTCGTGTATCACTCTCGGGGGTAGAGCACTGTAATCGTTGGGGGGGTCGTCTAGATCTACCCCGCGATCGCAAACTCCGAATACCGAGAAGTGCGAGCACGGCAGACAGACATCGGGTGCTAACGTCCGGTGTCGAGAGGGAAACAACCCAGACCGCCAGCTAAGGTCCCCAATGCGTAGCTAAGTGGTAAACGAGGTGAGAAGGCATAGACAGCCAGGAAGTTGGCTTAGAAGCAGCCACCTTTTAAAGAAAGCGTAATAGCTCACTGGTCGAGTCTTCTCGCGCGGAAGATGTAGCGGGGCTCAAGCTACGAACCGAAGCTGCGGATCTCGCAAGAGATGGTAGAGGAGCGTTCCCTAGGCCTGCGAAGGTGCACTGAGAGGTGTGCTGGAGGTATGGGAAGTGCGAATGCTGACATGAGTAGCGATAAAACGGGTGAAAAGCCCGTTCGCCGGAAGCCCAAGGTTTCCTGCGCAACGTTCATCGGCGCAGGGTGAGTCGGCCCCTAAGGCGAGGCTGAGAAGCGTAGCTGATGGGAAACAGGTCAATATTCCTGTACCTTCGTTCACTGCGATGGGGGGACGGAGAAGGGTAGGCCAGCCGGGTGTTGGAAGTCCCGGTTTAAGCGTGTAGGTGTGCCCCTTAGGCAAATCCGGGGGGCTAAGCCAAGGCGTGATGACGAGGCACTACGGTGCCGAAGTGGTTGATCCCATGCTTCCAAGAAAAGCCCCTAAGCTTCAGGTGGATGAAGACCGTACCGCAAACCGACACAGGTGGGCAGGGTGAGAATCCTAAGGCGCTTGAGAGAACTCTGGAGAAGGAACTCGGCAAATTGACACCGTAACTTCGGGAGAAGGTGTGCCCCTGGTAGGTGAAGGCCCTCGCGGCCGGAGCCCAGAGGGGTTGCAGTGAAAAGGTGGCTGCGACTGTTTAACAAAAACACAGCACTCTGCAAACACGAAAGTGGACGTATAGGGTGTGACGCCTGCCCGGTGCCGGAAGGTTAAGTGATGGGGTGCAAGCTCTTGATCGAAGCCCCGGTAAACGGCGGCCGTAACTATAACGGTCCTAAGGTAGCGAAATTCCTTGTCGGGTAAGTTCCGACCCGCACGAATGGCGTAACGATGGCCACACTGTCTCCTCCAGAGACTCAGCGAAATTGAAGTGTTTGTGAAGATGCAATCTCCCCGCGGCTAGACGGAAAGACCCCATGAACCTTTACTGCAGCTTTGCATTGGACTTTGACGGGACTTGTGTAGGATAGGTGGGAGGCTGTGAAGGCGAGTCGCCAGATTCGCTGGAGCCGACCTTGAAATACCACCCTGGTGTCGTTGAGGTTCTAACCTAGACCCCTGATCGGGGTCGGGGACCGTGCATGGTAGGCAGTTTGACTGGGGCGGTCTCCTCCTAAAGCGTAACGGAGGAGCACGAAGGTTCGCTAGACACGGTCGGAAATCGTGTTGATAGTGCAAGGGCAAAAGCGAGCTTAACTGCGAGACGGACATGTCGAGCAGGTGCGAAAGCAGGTCCTAGTGATCCGGTGGTTCTGTATGGAAGGGCCATCGCTCAACGGATAAAAGGTACTCTGGGGATAACAGGCTGATTCCGCCCAAGAGTTCACATCGACGGCGGAGTTTGGCACCTCGATGTCGGCTCATCTCATCCTGGGGCTGTAGCCGGTCCCAAGGGTATGGCTGTTCGCCATTTAAAGAGGTACGTGAGCTGGGTTCAAAACGTCGTGAGACAGTTTGGTCCCTATCTGCCGTGGGCGCTGCAAGTTTGACGGGGGCTGCTCCTAGTACGAGAGGACCGGAGTGGACGCACCGCTGGTGTACCGGTTATGACGCCAGTCGTATCGCCGGGTAGCTAAGTGCGGAAGAGATAACCGCTGAAAGCATCTAAGCGGGAAGCTCGCCCGAAGATGAGACTTGCCGGAGGCTAGACCTCCCTGAAGGGTCGTCGAAGACTACGACGTTGATAGGTCGGGTGTGGAAGCGCAGCAATGCGTTAAGCTAACCGATACTAATTGCCCGTGCGGCTTGACCCTATAGCCTTGAACCAGGTTACGGGTTAAAGGGTACTGGTTTCAGAAAAACCATGCCTATGACCCCAATCAAATCCAGTTTCTACAACTTCTTCTTCCCTCTGTTGAAGACGCAACGAATTGCTCAGGCGTCCGCTTCCAGGTGCTGTAACCCGTAGCCTGTAACCTGACGCCTGAAACCCGTTTCGTCTGGCGACCATAGCGGAGTGGCACCACCCCTTCCCTTCCCGAACAGGACCGTGAAACGCTCCAGCGCCAATGATAGTGGGCAGCTCGCCTGCGAAAGTAGGTCATCGCCAGACCCCCCTCCAATCAACGCCCTGCACTCAAATGCAGGGCGTTGGCTTTTTGTGTGCTCCTTCGGCCCATCCCTCCCTGCGGCTGCCAACCAGCGCTGCGCACTGTCATGAGGACAAAAGTCGCTGCGTTGAGCAGATAGACCGATGCGGGTACAATCCAACCTACCTAAGGCGGGATGGGCGTAAGCCTGTCCCGCTTGTCATGTCTAGCCCAGGAGTTGCCTTGTCATCGCTGCCACCTGCCATCCTCGCACTGGCTGATGGGACCGTCTTCCGTGGTTATTCCATCGGCGCGGAGGGAATGGGCATAGGGGAGGTGGTGTTCAACACCTCTATGACGGGCTATCAGGAAATCCTGACCGATCCGTCTTACTGCAGACAGATTGTCACCCTGACCTATCCCCATATCGGCAACGTGGGCACCAACGCGGAAGATGAGGAGTCGGCTCGTGTCCAGGCAGCGGGTTTGGTCATACGGGACCTCCCGCTTAGGCCAAGCAGTTTTCGCATGGCTAGACCTTTGAACGAGTACCTGCGGGCCCATGAGCTGACAGCCATCGCCGGTGTCGATACACGCCGTCTGACGCGCTTGCTGAGGGAAAAGGGTGCCCAGAACGGTTGCATCATGGCAGGCCGTATCGACGAGGACGAGGCGATTGCCCGGGCGCGTGCGTGTCCAAGCATGGCAGGCCAGGACCTCGCCCGGGTTGTAAGTTGCACGCAGCCTCATGTCTGGGGAGAGGGCGAGTGGGCCCTGGGCAAGGGATTCCGGCCCGCCCCAAACCCGTCGTTTCACGTCGTGGCCTATGACTTCGGCATCAAGCGCAACATCCTGCGGATGCTGGTCAGCCGTGGCTGCAAGGTGACCGTGGTGCCTGCGCAGACACCATCGCGTGAGGTTCTAGGCATGCGGCCGGATGGCGTTTTCCTGTCCAATGGACCAGGGGATCCGGAGCCGTGCGGCTATGCCATCCAGGCGATCCGGGAGATCCTGGCGGCAGGGCTTCCCACCTATGGCATTTGTCTGGGGCATCAGCTGCTCGGATTGGCCTCTGGCGCGAAGACGGTGAAGATGAAGTTTGGCCATCATGGCGCCAACCATCCGGTCCAGGACCTGGATACCAAGCGGGTGATGATCACGAGCCAAAACCATGGCTTTGCGGTCGATGCTGCAACGCTGCCCGCAAACCTCAGGGTCACGCATGTATCGCTGTTCGATGGCTCGTTGCAGGGGATCGCACGCACAGACGTCCCGGCCTTCAGCTTCCAGGGTCATCCCGAGGCAAGCCCCGGCCCGCATGACATGAGCTATCTGTTCGACCGTTTCATCCGGCTCATGCAGGATCACAAGACACGACATGCCTAAGCGCACCGATATCCATTCCATCCTGATCATCGGTGCCGGCCCCATCATCATCGGTCAGGCCTGCGAGTTCGACTATTCCGGGGCTCAGGCCTGCAAGGCACTGCGCGAGGAGGGCTATCGGGTCATCCTGGTGAATTCCAATCCGGCCACCATCATGACCGACCCGGAGATGGCCGATGCGACATATGTCGAGCCCATCAACTGGCAGACCGTGGAGGCCATCATTGCCCGGGAACGCCCGGATGCCATACTTCCGACCATGGGCGGTCAGACCGGTCTGAACTGCGCCCTGGACCTAGCCCGTCAAGGCGTTTTGGAACGTTACGGGGTCGAACTGATCGGCGCCTCCCGCGAGGCCATCGACAAGGCGGAGGACCGGGAGAAATTCAAGCAGGCCATGACCCGCATCGGCCTCGCCACAGCCCGCTCCGGCATCGCCCACAGCCTGGAAGAGGCCATGCAGGTGCAGGCCGGCATCGGCTTCCCGGTGATCATCCGGCCCTCTTTCACACTGGGCGGGAGCGGTGGCGGCATCGCCTACAACATGGAGGAGTTCGTCACCATCTGCGAGCGCGGCCTGGAGGCCTCGCCGACCCGTGAACTGCTGATCGAGGAGTCCCTGATCGGCTGGAAGGAATTCGAGATGGAGGTGGTGCGCGACCGCGCGGATAACTGCATCATCGTCTGCTCGATCGAGAACCTGGACCCCATGGGCGTGCATACCGGTGACTCGATTACCGTGGCGCCCGCCCAGACGCTCACCGATCGTGAATATCAGATCATGCGCGATGCCTCCATCGCTGTGTTGCGCGAAATCGGCGTCGATACAGGAGGCTCCAATGTCCAGTTCGCGATCAATCCGGCGGACGGGCGCATGATCGTCATCGAGATGAACCCGCGTGTGTCCCGCTCTTCGGCCCTGGCCTCCAAGGCGACCGGTTTCCCCATCGCCAAGGTGGCAGCCAAGCTCGCCGTGGGCTACACCCTCGACGAACTGAAGAACGACATCACCGGTGGGGTGACCCCGGCCTCGTTCGAGCCCTCGATCGATTATGTGGTCACCAAGGTGCCGCGCTTCGCCTTCGAGAAGTTCCCCAAGGCCAACGACCGGCTCACTACCCAGATGAAGTCAGTGGGCGAGGTGATGGCCATCGGCCGCACCTTCCAGGAATCGCTGCAGAAAGCCTTGCGCGGCTTGGAGACGGGGGCGGACGGACTGGACGAGAGGTCTAGCGACGAGGACGAGATCGAGGCCGAGCTCGGCAATCCCGGTGCCGAGCGGCTGTGGTATGTGGCCGATGCCTTCCGATTGGGGATGAGTCTGGAGACGGTGCACGGCTATACCAGGATCGATCCCTGGTTCCTGGCACAGATTCAGGATCTGGTGCGGCAGGAGAACGAACTACGCGGGCGGTCGCTCGACAGCCTCGCGCGCGACGAGCTCTATCGTCTGAAGCGCAACGGTTTCTCAGACCGGCGGCTGGCGCGGCTGCTGGGCACCGATGAACATGCCGTACGCCGGCGCCGCTGGGAGTTGGACATCCATCCGGTCTACAAGCGGGTGGACACCTGCGCGGCCGAGTTCGCCACCTCCACCGCCTACATGTATTCGACCTATGAGGAGGAGTGCGAAGCCCAGCCCACGGACCGCAAGAAGATCATGGTGCTGGGGGGCGGACCCAATCGCATCGGCCAGGGCATCGAATTTGATTACTGCTGTGTGCATGCTGCCCAGGCCTGCCGTGAGGATGGTTTCGAGACCATCATGGTCAACTGCAATCCCGAGACGGTATCCACCGATTATGACACCTCGGATCGGCTCTACTTCGAACCCCTCACCTTGGAGGATGTGCTGGAGATTGTGCGCATCGAGAAGCCGTGGGGGGTGATCGTGCAGTATGGCGGCCAGACCCCGCTGAAACTGGCACGAGACCTTGAAAAGAACGGCGTACCCATCATTGGCACTAGCCCGGACGCCATAGACCGTGCCGAGAACCGGGAGCGGTTTAAGCAACTCATCAACGAACTGGGCCTGTTGCAACCGCCCAATCGCTGCGCACGTGACCCGGACGAGGCGCTGGCCATGGCCGCCGAGATCGGCTACCCGCTCGTGGTGCGCCCTTCATATGTGTTGGGCGGCCGCGCCATGGAGATCGTGCACGAGGAGGCCGACCTGCAGCGTTACATGCGCGAGGCGGTCAAGGTGTCGAACGATTCGCCCGTGTTGTTGGACCGTTTTCTCAACGATGCCATCGAGGTCGATGTGGACGCCATCTCGGACGGCGAGCAGGTGGTCATCGGCGGCATCATGCAGCACATCGAACAGGCCGGCGTGCATTCAGGCGACTCGGCCTGCTCACTGCCGCCCTACAGTCTGTCAGCCGCACTGCAGGACGAATTGCGTCGGCAAACCGCAGCCATAGCCAGAGGCTTGGGCGTGGTGGGGCTGATGAACGTGCAGTTCGCCATCAAGGGCGAGCAGGTATATGTCCTGGAGGTCAACCCTCGCGCCTCGCGCACCGTGCCCTATGTGTCCAAGGCGACGGGTAGGCCTCTGGCCAAGATCGCCGTGCGGTGCATGACCGGGCGCAGCCTGCTGGAACAGGCTGCCGATACCGAGGTCGTGCCGCCCTACTTCTCCGTCAAGGAGGCGGTCTTCCCCTTCCGCAAGTTTCCCGGCGTCGACCCCTTGCTGGGGCCGGAGATGAAGTCCACCGGCGAGGTGATGGGGGTGGGCGAGACCTTCGGCGAGGCCTTCCTGAAGTCCCAGTATGCAGCCGGCGTCAAGCTGCCGCGTGCCGGCAACGCATGTCTGTCGGTGCGTAACCCCGAGCATCCACAAGTCGTGGCCATCGCCCGTGAACTGCATGAGCTGGGATTCAAGCTGCTGGCCACCAAGGGTACGGCGGCGGTCATCGCTTCGGCCGGGCTGCCCGTCACACCGGTGAACAAGGTGGCGGAAGGGCGTCCCCACATCGTCGATGCCATCAAGAACGGCGACATTCAGCTGATCGTCAACGTGGTGGAAGACAAGCGGGCGATCAAGGATTCCTTCTCCATCCGTACAGCCGCCCTCTCCGCCAACATCCCCTATTTCACCACCCTGGCCGGGGCCATGGCCGCCTGCATGGGCATGAAGGGGCGGCGGGACATCACCGTCTACAGCCTGCAGTCCCTGCATCGGCGCCTGGTCTGAGACATCGCAAGACACATTTGGGAGGATCATGAGCAAGGTTCCCTTGACCGTCATCGGGGCGCAGAAGCTGCGCGACGAACTTAACCGTCTGAAGACCGTGGAACGCCCTGCGGTCATCGCCGCCATCGCCGAGGCGCGCTCCCACGGCGACTTGTCCGAGAATGCCGAATACGATGCCGCCAAGGAGAGGCAGGGCTTCATCGAGGGGCGCATCAAGGACTTGGAGCGCAAGCTCGCCAACGCCCAGATCATCGACCCGAGACATCTGGATGCAGACGGCCGGGTGGTCTTCGGTGCCACGGTCGATTTGGTGGACGCCGAGTCGGGCGAGGAGGTGCGCTATCAGATCGTCGGTGACGACGAGGCAGACATCAAGGAAGGCAAGATCTCGGTGAGTTCCCCCATCGCCCGCGCGCTCATCGGCAAATATGCCGGTGATGTCGCCGACGTGCACGCCCCGAGTGGACTGCGCCGTTACGAGATCCTCGATGTCCACTACATCTGACTGGAAGGGTGAGGTTGATCCGCTGATGAGCGCGGCGGCGACGGCATCAGGCTCGCTGATCACTCACCCCGCATGCCCGACGCATGAAACGGCTGCCTGGGCCGTTGCCCTGTGGGTGGGGGGCTGTTCGCCATCGGCTATGTGGCTGTGCCGGTGCCGTTTTCTCAGCTGGAGGACCGTGCCCTGGCCGGGATACTGGCGGGCCGGATGTTCAGCCTCATCGCTTACGTGGGCATGGCCTGCGGCGCCTATCTGCTGTTGCACCGACTCCTCCGCCATGGCGGTGGCAGCCTGATACAGCTCTTTTTGGGTCGCGTTGATCATGCTCTTGCTGACTTTGGGCCAGCACTTCGGCATCCAGCCCATCATGGAAGGCCTCAAGGCCCAGGCGCTGCCGCAGGACGTGATGGACAGCCTGTTCCGCAGTCGCTTCCAGACCTGGCACGGCATATCCAGCGCGGTCTATCTCGTCCAGTCCCTGCTTGGGCTGGTCCTGGTTGCCAAGGCCCATTCAAGGTAGCTGGATGCGTGGCGGCTCGGCTGGCCGATAGAGCAGCAGCAACTTGCCGATGTGCTGCACGGGGGCGGCCCCCAAAGCCTCGCAGAGCGCCTGCATGTGCGACTCCCGTTCCGCACGGTCGTCGTTGAGCACGCGTATCTTGATGAGTTCGTGGGTATCCAGACTGCGGGCCGCCTCCCGCAATACCGCGTCGGTCAGTCCGCTCGCGCCGATCATCACGACGGGTTTCAGGTCATGCGCCAGCGACCTGAGGAACTTGCGCTGGGCGGGGGAGAGCTGAAGCATGGAGTGTCCTTGCAGATACAAGCATGATATATGAAGCGACAGGCCAAGTCCCGTGCATGGCACTCTAGACATGTGCACGATCCCTATGTGCGGCAGGCCACGGAGCAGGGTTACCGCTCCAGGGCCGCGTTCAAGCTGATGGAGATCGACGATCGTGATCGCCTACTCCGGCCTGGGATGACCGTGGTCGACCTGGGCTGCGCACCCGGTGGCTGGTGCCAGGTGGCCGCGCAGCGACTCAAGGGGCAGGGGCGCATCGTCGGCATCGATCTGCTACCCATGACCGGTCTGGCCGGCGTGGAATTCATCCAGGGCGACATTGCCGAACAGGCCACGCTGCATCGAATTCAGGCCGCATTGGGCGGCAGGCCGGCCGACCTTGTGATTTGCGACATGGCCCCCAACATCAGCGGGGTGGTCTTGGCGGATCAGGCCAGGATCTATGCCCTGGCAGAAATGGCCCTGGATTTTGCCTGTCGGTGTTTGCAACCCAGGGGCGCCTTCCTGGTCAAAGTTTTCCAGGGCAGCGGCTTTGAGGATTATGTGCGTGTGTTGCGCGGCCGGTTCAAATCCGTTCAGGTGCGCAAACCAGGGGCCTCGCGGGACCGCAGCCGTGAGGTCTATCTGCTGGCGCGGGAATTGCGCGATGTTGATCGTGCGGTCGCTTTGGAATAAGTTTGGCCTATGGCCACGTGTGGGTCGGTAAAGGAGTCGAATTGAACAATCTATTCAAGAATGTCGCCATCTGGCTGGTCATCGCCCTCATCCTCATGACGGTGTTCAACCAGTTCGGCGCCCGTCAGACCACCCAGCCCCAGGTGGATTATTCCCAATTCATTGAGGAGGTGCGCCAGGGCCAGGTTGCCAAGGTCACCATCGAGGGCCATGTCCTCAAGGGCGTGCGCGCGGACGGCCGGCGCTTCACCACCTATGCGCCCTCCGATCCCTGGCTGGTTTCGGACCTGCTAAAGAACGGCGTGGTGGTGGAGGCCAAGCCGGAAGAGCAGCCCTCCATGCTGATGAGCATCTTCATCTCCTGGTTCCCGATGCTGCTGCTGATCGGCGTGTGGATCTTCTTCATGCGCCAGATGCAGGGCGGCGGCCGCGGCGGCGCCTTCTCCTTCGGCAAGAGCCGGGCGCGCATGCTGGACGAGTCGAGCAACCAGATCACCTTCGCCGACGTGGCCGGTTGCGACGAGGCCAAGGAGGAAGTGGGCGAGCTGGTCGAGTTCCTGCGTGACCCCTCCAAGTTCCAGAGGCTCGGTGGACGCATCCCGCGCGGCGTGCTGATGGTCGGCCCGCCCGGCACCGGCAAGACCCTGCTCGCCAAGGCCATTGCCGGCGAGGCCAAGGTGCCCTTCTTCAGCATCTCTGGTTCCGACTTCGTCGAAATGTTCGTCGGTGTGGGTGCGGCGCGGGTGCGCGACATGTTCGAGCAGGCCAAGAAACACGCCCCCTGCATCATCTTCATCGACGAGATCGACGCCGTCGGCCGGCAGCGCGGTGCGGGCCTGGGAGGCGGCAACGACGAACGCGAGCAGACCTTGAACCAACTGCTGGTGGAGCTGGACGGCTTCGAGGCCAATGCCGGCATCATCGTCATCGCTGCCACCAACCGGCCCGACGTGCTCGACCCCGCGCTACTGCGGCCCGGCCGTTTCGACCGACAAGTCGTGGTGCCACTGCCCGATATCCGCGGCCGCGAGCAGATCCTGCTCGTGCACATGCGCAAGGTGCCGGTGAGTCAGGACGTGAAGGCGGACATCATCGCTCGCGGCACCCCCGGTTTTTCCGGTGCCGACCTGGCCAACCTGGTCAACGAGGCCGCCTTGTTCGCCGCCCGCGCCAACAAGCGGGTGGTGGACATGGACGACTTCGAGCGCGCCAAGGACAAGATCATCATGGGCGCCGAGCGCCGCTCCATCGTCATGTCGGAGGAGGAGCGCCGCAACACCGCCTACCACGAGTCCGGCCACGCCCTGGTGGCGAAGATGCTGCCCAAGACCGACCCGGTGCACAAGGTCACCATCATCCCGCGCGGGCGCGCGCTGGGCGTGACCATGCAGCTGCCCGAGACCGACCGCTACAGCATGGACCGCGACCGCATCCTGTCGACCATTGCCGTGCTGTTCGGTGGGCGCATCGCCGAGGAGGTGTTCATGAACCAGATGACCACCGGCGCTTCCAACGACTTCCAGCGCGCCACCGATCTGGCCCGGCGCATGGTCACTCAATGGGGCATGTCCGAGGAGCTCGGGACCATGGTCTACGGCGAGGAGGAGGGCGAGATCTTCCTGGGCCGCTCCATCACCACCCACAAAAATGTCTCCGAGGAGACCATGCGCAAGGTGGACGCCGAGGTGCGGCGCATCATCGACGAGCAGTATGCCCGCGCGCGCAAGCTCATCGAGGACAACCGCGACAAGATCGAGGCCATGGCCGCCGCGCTGCTCAAATGGGAGACCATCGACGCCGAGCAGATCGACGACATCATGGCCGGGCGCGAGCCGCGCCCGCCCAAGCCGGTGACACCACCGCCGGCCACGCGTGATAAGACACCCAGCGCCCCAGAGGCGACCGCGACACCGGCGGAAGAGGCCTGATATCAGGCATTAGCCCTCAGCGCTCAGACTTGTGTGACAGCGCGGCCTTAAGTCGCGCTGGTTGTTTTCAGGGGGGTACATGTTTCGCTGCGGTCGCCATACTTTCAAACTCGACCGTCCGCTGGTCATGGGCAT
>Ga0209721_1000862_pt1 | contig 24904 bp, 20 predicted proteins | sample TshhotsprinmetaG_FD_184139 | JGI IMG/M metagenome (GOLD analysis project Ga0209721, IMG submission 184139) | Hot spring microbial communities from South Africa to study Microbial Dark Matter (Phase II) - Tshipise hot spring metaG (SPAdes)... | ecosystem: Environmental > Aquatic > Thermal springs...
CTGGTGCGCCACTACGGGGCCGATCCCGCGCGTATCGTGGTGGTGCACCTTGGTCGCAGCAACCTCTTTCGTCCACCCGACGATCCCGGGCAGATCGCCGCCATCCGCGCCCGCTACGCGCTCGAGGCGCCGTACTTCCTCTACATCGGCACCATTCAACCGCGCAAGAACCTGACACGGCTGATCGAAGCCTTTGCGCGCGCCGGGGCCGACGATGCCCTGCTGGTCATCGCCGGGCGGCGTGGCTGGCTCAGCGAGCCGATTGTGCGTCGTGTCGCCGAACTCGGCCTTACTAACCGGGTGCGCTTTCCCGGCTACGTGCCCGATGCCGATCTGCCGGCGCTGTTGAGCGGGGCGCTGGCCTTTGTCTTCCCCTCGCTCCACGAGGGTTTCGGGATGCCCGTGCTCGAAGCCATGGCCTGCGGCGCCCCGGTGCTGACCTCCACCACCTCGGCCCTGCCCGAAGTGGCCGGCGACGCCGCGCTGCTGGTGGACCCCTGCGACACCGATGCCATCGCCGCTGCCCTCAAGCGCCTGGCAGCCGATGCGCCGCTCCGCGCCAGCCTCCGCGCCCGGGGGTGGGAGCGCGCCGCCAATTTCACCTGGGAGCGCTGCGCCCGCGAGACCCTGGACGCGCTGCTGGGGTGCCTCTAATCCGCAGCACCGCGCAGACCAGGCGTGGATCACCCCGCGTTTGCGGCGAGCACATCGGCCGTTGTGGCGATCACCGCATCGCACTGCCCGTAGCGGAGATGGGCGCGGTCCGACATGGCAAGACTCCGTAGCGCCACTCTACGCCCCGAGCAGACTGTAGAGAGGAAACGATCCGGTTACGCGGTACGCATCACAACAGGTGCAGAGCTACCAGCTCAACCTTTGGTTAACCAGAGACCTCTTCCAATATTCCACCGGGTAACGTTCTACCTCATACCAGCAATTAGCAGCCCTCAAAGGTATACGGTTGAGATCAGACTGATCCGGTTGGAGACCGTAGGTCTTCGCCCCCTCGTGGCTGAGCTCCAGGTTGAACCAGCCAGCGCTGGTTGAAGCTTGCGCCCCATCTGCCGCACATCTCTGACCAGATGAAAGATGTCAACCCCGCTTTGCGGCTCTGCATTAAGCCCACCGGTGGCGTTGCTGATGACCAGGCTGATAAGGCACTGTACCGAACAGGAGGCGTCTGATGAACGGATCACGTCCGAAGGTAAAGGCCGAGAGCGAATTTGTCTACACGAACAAGTTTACGCAGAAGCAAATTCGCTTCGCGCCCAAGGCCGATGAGCTTATGGCCACGTTCGAGCCAGTGGCGGAAGGCGACGTCGTCGCCAGCGTGATGGAAGCGGCGGGCATGTCTGTCAGTGAAGGGATTAACCTGGAGCGTGGCTTTGCAGTCTTCCGTGTGCCGGCGGGGCAGGACCTCGCTGCCGCCAGCGCCAGCCTGGAGTCCCAGCCGGCCATCGCCAATACGCTCCCGGTGATGATCGACGACGAGGGATTGACGCGCTACTTTCTTCCCGACGAGTTTACCGTGCAGTTCCGCGAGGGGGTGAGCAAGGAAGAAGCCGAGCGTATCATCGTCGCACAGGGCAGCCGCATCATCGCTGAGCAGCGCACGCCGGGCTACTACACGCTGGCCGTGCCCGAGGGCAAGGGCCTCTTCGAGACCTTGCGCGTTTTCTCGGACCTGCCCGAAGTGGCCTTTGCCGAGCCGAGCGAGGCCGGCTTTAACGACGACCTGTACCTGCCCGACGATCCTGATTTTTCCCGACTCTGGGGCCTGCACAACACTGGACAGAGCGTCGAGGGCGTCGCCGGCACTCCCGACGCTGACATTGACGCACCCCAGGCCTGGGACATCACCCGCGGCAACCCCAACGTGATCGTGGCGGTGATCGATACCGGGGCCGACCTGAATCACCCCGACCTGGTAGCGAACTTCCTGCCGCGCGGCTCTGAGGATTGGGACTTCGCCGACGGGCCAGACCCCTCACCCGACGACACGAATGGCCACGGTACCCACGTGGCCGGCACCGTCGCCGGCGTTGATAACACCAGCGGCGTGATCGGCGTGGCCCCCAACTGCCGGATTATGCCCCTGCGCGTCAACCTGACCGCGGGCATGAATCAGAACCGTGCCGATGCGATCAACTTCGTAGCCAGCCATGCCGTCGCCAACCCTTCCCGCCGCTACGTTATCAACTGCAGTTGGCGGATGAACGGCGACCACGCTGGCGTGCATAGCGCCATTCAGAACGCCGTGAGCAGGTCGGTGGTGGTCTGCTTTGCGGCAGGTAACAGCAATGTAGACATTGACACGACCCCCCAGTATCCAGCGGTGTACCCTGAAGTGATCGCGGTTGCCGCAACCGACAACCGGGACGTGAAGGCCTCATTCTCCAACTACGGCACGAAGGTGGATGTGTCGGCGCCAGGCGTGAATATCTACTCGACCTACCCCGATGACACCTACGCCTACCTGAGTGGCACCTCGATGGCCTCGCCCCACGTCGCGGGGCTGGCGGCGCTGATCTGGTCGCGCAATCCTACGCTAACCAGTGCGCAGGTGCGAGCAATCATTGAAAGCACATGCGACAACATCGACGCCAAAAACCCCGGTTTTGTCGGCAAGCTGGGCAAGGGCCGCATCAACGCCTTCAAGGCGCTTTCGGCCACGCCCCTGCCGCCGATCGGCTTCCAGCTCGTGCGCCGTTTCAGGTTTCCCCAGCCGAACAACGGCTCGAGCAGCGCTCTGGCCTACGCCCGGCGCCTGCGTGTCGCCGGCGCGCTTCGTCCGGCGCTGCTCTTCCTGACCCAGCAGCCCTTCTCGGAGAACATCTACTTTCTGAACCCCTCCACGGGTGCGGTGCTGGGAGCGATTGATCCGGTGGACAACGACACCGTGGGCAGTATGGAGTGGGACGGCGTCAACATCCGCGTGGCGAATGTCACCGTTGGGGCTGGCAGTATCAACAGCATCAACCCCCTGACTGGCGCTCAGGTCGCTTCCATTCCCGCCCCCGCTGGACGTGGCGAGGGTCTGGCCTTCGACGGTAGGCACCTCTACTACTCGACGATCAATCGCATCCACGTGCTGAACCCGGCGACGGGCGCCGTCCTGCGCTCGTTCCCGGCTCCGGGCGGCCAGTGCCGCGGCCTGGCCTTCGGACGGGGCTTCCTCTTCTGCGGGAACTCCTCGACAGGGGTGATCACGGTGATTAATCCGGTAACGCTGGTGGTGCGCGGCACCATCACCGCGCCAGGAGGCGGCGCGGAACGGGTCGAGGGACTGGCCTTCAACCCTGCGACCAACGAGCTGTTCATCGCCAACCAGAGTGAGAACCTGATCTACGTCGGGGTGGTTACGTTGTAGCTTGCGAAGAGGAAGGATATTGTCGGCGCGATTGGTCCGCGGATAAGTCCAGGTGCAAAACTATAATCCGGGACTTGTTTGCGCCAACGGGTCACTGCGCGGAGGGGTCAACCCCTCCGCGCATATTTGCCGATGGTGCGGTTACTCAACCATCGCATCTACCGACGGGGTGACCGTAAAGGCCTGCGACCCGGCACCGCCGAGCAGGCCGTTGGCCCAGGCGGTGTAGACCTTGCCGGCCTCCACCGACAGGCTGGTGGTGAAGATCGGACTGCCGCCCGTAGGGGCGATGCCGACCGTATAGGTGCCGGCGGGCACCTCGAGGTAGCCGGTGGCCTGCTTGAAGCTCAGGTTGGTGATCGCCCGCGCGCCATTGACAAAGATGTCCACCGCAGGGGCATCCGGCGAGAAGTGAGCCGCGCGCAGGCGCACATTGCCGCTGGCCGGCAGCGTGTTGTCATCTTCAAGCACGGTCGCGCCGAAGTCGCCGCCGGTGCCGCGGGCGATGACGCTGTAATCCTTGCCGCCCGTTACCCGCACGGTCGCCGCAATCACTGCCTGAGTCTTCGGATCGCCGCCCGCGGGCACGACGCAGATCTTGTATGTGCCTCCCGGGACGGCAATATAGTCAGTCACCGAGAAGAAGTCGAAGGTGACGACCTTGACATCGTTCACATACACGTCCACCGGCGAACCGGCGATGTCGGGCACGGCATGGACAGCGCGGATACGCGCCGGCTCAAACTCAGCATCAATGGAGGGTCGAACATCAAACGCCTGCGCGCCCGCGCCACCAAGCAGGCCACTGGCCCAGGCGGTGTAGACCTTGCCGGCCTCCACCGTCAGACTGGTGGTGAAGATCGGGTCGCCGCCCGTAGGGGCGATGCCCACCTCGTAGGTGCCGGCGGGCACCTCCAGGTAGCCGGTGACCCGGCGGAAGCTCAGGTGCTCAATCGCTTTCTCGCCATTGATGAAGATGTCCACCGCGGGCGCATCGGGCGAGAAGTGAGCCGCGCGCAGGCGCGCCGAGCCAACTGCCGGTTCGCGGTTGTCGTCGCGGAGCAGGGTCGGCCCCACTCGCCCCGAAGCGACGCTCCCCCGTGCCACCAGCGTGTAGTCGCGGCCAGGCTTGAGATTATAGCTGCGGTTGATCACGAACAGGCTGGGGTTGGAGAGGCTCTCGCCGGCAGGGATGACCTGTACCTTGTAGCGACCCGCGGGCACTTCCAGGTACGGGCTGACCGTGAAGAACGTAACGTCACTCAGAGCCTTGTTGCCGTTAACGTAGATATCCACCGCTCCAAAATCGGGCACCGCGTGGATCGCCCGCAGTCGGGCGGGCGCATCAGAGGCGCGGCCAGCCTGCGCCGCCGAGGGCAGCAGCGACAGGGCAACGAGCGCGGCCAGTAAGGCCAGGATGATCGGGTGAACACGACCAGGCGAGCGAGTACTCATCAGGCGATCCTCCATACGCTTACGTACTGGTAACGACCTTTTCTGGACACAGCAAGGCCAGCCCATGCCGGGGATCTTTCCCCTCGGCGCCTCCGGAGCAGTATCCGGTGGGGGCGCCTGTGCGCGCGTCTCGCAATTGCCTGCGAACAAACGCGCTGGTCTCGAGTTGGCGGGTTGCCTGTCCGCCTATCTCTACGGAGCAAGACAGCCGGTGGATGTACGGAAGATAACCAGCAGTGGGCGGCTACGATTTTGTCGGCGAAGCCTGGAGCGGCGGCGCCAACAGCCCGCCCCTGGCGCCCGATCCTAACCCGATCGATTTTGAGGGCCACGGCACCCACGTCGCCGACATTATCGCCGGCCGGCCCTTTCCCGACCCCGAACGCGCCCGGGTGCGCGCCGTACACGCCGCGCCCGATGCACCGCCGGTAGATGTTCTGGTGAATGGTGTGCCGGCCTGGACGAACGTGCCGTTCCGGGCGGTCAGTTCTTACGCCTCGCTGGCCCCGAGGGCCTACAATATTCGCATAGTGCCCGCCGGAGCAACCGCGCCGGTGGTGATCGACGCCGATCTGACCGTGGAAGCCGGCAAGGATTACACGCTCGCTGCCACCAACCGACTGGCAAGTATTGCCCCGCTCCTCCTGGTGGACGACAACCGCGCGCCTGCTGCGGGCCAGGCCCACGTGCGCTTTGTGCACGCCTCGCCTGATGCGCCAGCCGTGGATAGCCCCCCGGGCCCTTGCTGCCGGGAGGGGTGTGGGGAAACCCGCTTTCCCCACCGTAACCAAAATCTTTGTAGTTTCTCCGTTACGGGTTCTGTCCGCCCCTGAACCCCAGCCGGGCAGGCGGCACAAAGTACCAGCGGTAGCCCTCCAGCGTCTCGCCGCCCAGCACGCGGCGCCGGGGCAGGGCGTCGAGCCGCTCCAGGCGATCGCCGGGGGTCGCGGTGACGGCGCTGGTGAAGCCCGCCTCGCGGATGAGCCGCGCGACCGCCGGTGTGTAGCTGCCTGCCGGGTAGCTGAAGCTGAACACCTCGATGCCCAGTCGCTCCTCCAGCGCCTCGCGCGAGGCGTGGATCTCGTAGCGGGCTGCTTCCAGATCCAGGGCCGCCAGGTCAACATGGCTGACCGTGTGCGCGCCCAGCTCCATACCACTGTCGCGCAGCAGGGCCAGATCCGCCCAGTCCATATACCCTTCACGCCCCACAAAGCCGGTCACGATATAAAAGGTCGCCGGGAAGCCATAGCGCCGCAGCAGCGGCAAGGCTGCGGTTACGTTGTCGGCGTAGCCGTCATCGAAGGTGAGCGCCACTGCGCGCCGTGGACAGTTGTTGGAGCGGAGACAGGCGGCCACTTCGCGCATACGCAGTCCGACGTAGCCGTGCTCGCGCAACCAGGCCAGTTGTTCGGCGAAACGCTCAGGGCGCACCGAGAGACGGAAGCCGAGCGGGTCGGCCTCGGGGTCCACCTCGCGGATGTAGTGGTACATCAGGATGGGGAGGTACGGCGCCGCATCGCCGAGGGCGTAGCGCAGCGCAGGTGTGGGAACCGGCGGCGCCGGTGTCGGCGTCGCCGGCAGTGGCGTCGGCGGAACAGGCGTAGCTGCCGGGGTTGCCACCATCGCTGGCGGCGCTACCCGCAGCGGCACCGAATGGGCCAGCGCCGGCACGGCGATCAGCAACGGCGCCAACCGCAAAGCCACGAGACCCAGAACTCGCCGCAGCACGCGCAATGGTTTCACGGTGTTCTCCGGGCCTCGTTATAGAACACTAGCAGGGCATTGGCCACATAGCGCTCACCCGTCGTGTCCGGGGGCCGGTTGACCACCCGGTTCTCGATGACCATGGTGGACGATCCGCCGCCGTCCAGCTCCATGGCCGTATCGGCGCCGAACTCGCGCAGCAGGTCAGCCAGTTCCCGCTGGGTCATTCCACGGCTGTACCCACGCTGGTAGCCATCCACCACCACCAGGATGAGCGTTTGCCGGGCGCGGTCGAAGCCCACCGCAGTGCGTGGCATCCGCACGTCGAGGTAGTGCTTGAGCTTCCAGTCGGTCGAGAAATCTTCGCACTGCAACACGATGTGGGGCCGTCGGGTCTGGCTACAATCACGCAGGGCGCACAGACAGTCCTGCACAAAGACCCCGTCGCGGAGAATGATCGGCCCACCGCTGATGGCGTGCTCGTAATCGGCAAGCGGCGGGTCGGTAGTTATCGAGATGCGCAGCCGGGCGCCGACCACGGCGTGCTCGCGCAGCCAGGCGGCGCCCGCGCCGGTGCCCTGAAGCGCCTGTTCGCCAGGACCGAGCTTGAGTGGTTGCCCGCGCACAACCTGGCGCACACGCCCATCGCGGCCCAGCAACACCTTCACGTCGCCCTCGCGACCCGGAACCTGGCGCGCAAACTCGTTGTAGAGGCAGATCTGTTGAGGCGGGCAGCGGGTGTTGAGCAGCGAGAGCGGCGCCCGCGCGCCGCCGGGCGCCTGCACCTCGGCCTGCCAGGTCCATTCACGGGTAAAGTAGCCGATGAAGGGTCCTTGCGCGCGGCTCCAGGCAAAGGTGGCGCGGTACTTGGGCGCCATCAATACCTGGCCGTCGATCATCGTCAGCCCCTGGGGCGTGCCTTCGTCCACCGAAAAGAGATCACCGTTGACACCCGCCAGCGCCCCCGCATCCTGCACCAGCATCGAGGTGCGGTACAACCCGAAGAAACGATTCTGGGGCACCGTGACGCCCAGCTCCAGGTTGGGATTGGTCAGGTCGAGGAGCAGCGCGTTGATACGTAACGGGTCATCGGTAACGCGCCGGAGATGCACCACTCCCGGTCGCAACAACCGTACCCGGTCACCAGGACGGGCGGCGTAGCGAGCCGACAGGGGCGGCGTGGGCCGCGCAGTTGGCGCAGGCGTGGGCACAGGCGCAGGTGTGGCGGACGGGACGGCACTCGCCGTGGGCGCGGCGATCACGGCAGGTAACGCAACGACCACCGGCGACGGATCGACGATTGCTGTGGGCAACAGCGCCGCGCCATCGCGCCGGCCCGGCGCGCAGCCCACCGCGGCAAGCGCGGCCGCGACAGTCAGAAGCAGCATGGCAACTCTGAGCATCCTGGCTTACCCGGCAATGGTGAGACACACACAGATCCCCCGAGCAGGGGATTGGAGAACCCTGGTTTACCCTATGTTTGCCTCAGGATAGCGCAGCCCGATAAACTGCCCTTTAACCCTGGATTAAGATTTGAGCCAGTGCGGAGCGTAACAGTGAAACGATCGCGTTGGCCACGGGCAGCGTCGCCGGGGCAACGGAGCGGCGGGGCGCCCCCGTAGGGCCGACGCATGCGCCCGCGGCGCGTACCGGGCACAAACGCCCCTGCACGGCGCATGCGTCGGCCTGCCCCCGCCGCGGGCCAGCCCGGCAACCCGGGGCAACGGGGGCAACCTCGCCGCGGGGCGGCAGGGCATCCGCCGATGAGCCGGTGCTTCCACGACGTTACGCCGCACCCCCGGATCTTAACCTTCCCTTGACAATCGCCTCCATCTCTGGTATCCTTTGTACCATCCTGATGAGTATTCCAAACGCATTGCGCCACGTCTGCGGCGTTCGCGGCGAGGAGGGGGCCGCCCACAAGGGGGCAGCGTCTTCTTCAGCGCGTGGGAGCCGCGCGTCGCGAAAGGCCGCTTATGCCCGCGACCTGGAGCCTGGCTGAGTATCTCAAAACGTTACTCTTGACAGCTCTGATGAGATAAACTATCATTACGAATAATCAGCTTGAGGTTGCGGCTCAGTGAGCCGCTTCTTTTTGGCGTTTCGTAATGATAGAATATCTCATCTATACGACGGGCAGCAATGCTCGAGGATGCCATCCCTGATCACTCGGCAGAGGAGGCGCTTTTTTTCCACCGTATTGTTGTGCGGTGCAGCCGTAAGGGTGTCTACTTTGAAGTCGTGCGGAGCATTTGTATGGCCAGACGCTGTGATCTCACCGGTCGAAAGCCGTCTTACGGACACAATGTTTCGTTCTCCCAGCGCCGCACCGGGCGGCGCTGGGAACCCAATCTCCACTACCATCGCATCTGGATAGCCGAGGAGCAGCGCTTTGTGCGCCTCAGGCTTTCCGCAGCAGCTCTGCGCGAGATCCAGAAGAAGGGATTGCAGGCTGCCCTGCGTGACCGGGGCCTGCGGTTAAAGGATCTGGAGGGTTAGAGTGCTCGATTGGCTGATTGTCGGTGGCGGGATCCACGGTGTGCACCTGGCATGCGTGCTGCTGGGCAAAGCTGGCATTGCGTCGGAGCGATTGCGCATCCTTGATCCACACGAGACGCTCCTGGCCCGCTGGGAGACCTGTACGGCAGCGACAGGGATGGAGTTCCTGCGCTCGACCTCGGTGCATCACGTGGCTCTCGATCCACACGATCTATGGTACTATGCCAAGCGCTACGGCTACGGTGAGCGCGCCTTTTTCGGGCGCTACCAGCGCCCTGCGCTGAACCTGTTTCGTGATCACTCCCGCGCGCAAGTCGCCGCCTTCGGTCTCGACCGGCTGCACTTGCGCGGGCGGGCGACCGCGTTGCAACGCACCGAGACCGGGTGGGGCGTCGAGTGCGATCAGGGGCGCCTGGAGGCGCGCCGGGTGTTGCTCGCGATCAGCGTGAGCGAGCAGCCGCGCTGGCCGGCCTGGGCTGCGACCCTGCGCGCCGCGGGCGGCCCGGTCTGGCACCTCTACGAGCCGGGGTTTCACCCGGACGCGCTGCCCCGAGAGGGCGCCCTGGCGGTGATTGGCGGCGGGATCAGCGCCGTGCAGGTTGCTCTGGCCCTGGCGCGCAACGCTCCCGGGCGCGTGACCCTGCTGATGCGCCACGCCCTGCGAATCGCCGATTTCGATAGCCCCCCGGGGTGGATCGGTCCCAAGGAGTTGCGCAGGTTCCTGGCCGAACCAAACCTGGAGCGCCGCCGGGCTATGATTGTCGGCGCGCGCCAGCCGGGTAGCGTCCCTGACGATGTAGCTCGCAGCCTGCGCCGGGCTGAGCAGCAGAGTCTGCTCCAGGTCCGGCTTGACCACGTGCAACGCGCTTATCTGCAAACCGATGGGACGGTGGATCTGGAACTCACCAGGGGAGTGCTGCGGACCCACGGGGTGCTCCTGGCAACGGGGTTTGAGCAGCACCGACCTGGTGGCGCCTGGCTGGATGCGGCCATCGCCGCAAATGACTTACCCCTCGCGCCCTGCGGCTATCCGCGGATAGACCGGGCACTCCGCTGGGCCCCGGGGCTGTACGTGACAGGTGCTCTAGCTGAGCTGGAACTGGGACCAGTAGCGCGCAACATCGTTGGCGCGCGCCATGCCGGAGAGCGACTGGCCGCAGCGGCAGCCGGTTGATGGTCTGCGTCGGCTTACAGCCTGACGCGCCGGGGATTGGAGTCTACAATCTGAAATGGTATAATACCGCCCGCGGGAGGGTTTGGGCGTAGTAGGGGCGCGGCACCGCCGCGCCCCTACCCCCTCCCAGGAAACACCCCGCCAGCGGGGAGGGTTGGGGAGGGCTGCGCCCTCCCAAAAGAATCTCTTTTCATTCCTGTGGGGTGCAGCGCAGCCGCATGGGCGTCTGGAAAGGCCCGGACCTGGCCGGCAGGAGTGTGGAGATCGTGGCTTTCCCTACCTTCCAACCGGTGTTCATACCTCTGGTCTCCCGGTGGACCACTGTGTGGGGACGCCTGGTCCCCCATCTGTTTATATCCGGGGTATTGCCCGGCGCTTCACCCCGTAGCATCCGCGCGCGCATCGCGGCAGTCATCCTGTTCTGGAGCATTGCGACTATCGCCATTCTCAACCCTCTACTGTGTCTGGCGCACTGCACGCTGACCCGCCGGCATGCGACGCTCTCCGCAGAGCAACGGCTCTTCCTTTGCGACCTCGGCAATGTCGCTGAAGAGCATATTTCTGGCCCCTTCACCGCCGTCTGGAACGGGCCACGGGCAGTCTACGAAGCTCTCCCGTTAACCACTCTCAGCGTTGCCATCGTCATCGCGCTTGTGGCAACCCTCGTCACCATCTCCCTCAGCCTGCGCGAACATATCCCCCTTCTCGATCGCCCTCCACCCAGAGTGCTGCTTCACGCTCACCTGCGGCGAGCAGCGTGACTGTCGAGGCGTGACCGTGCCGACAGGGCCTTGCCCTTCCGGTCGCTCCTCCCGCCGCAGCCGCCGCTGCCAGGTTCCCCTCTGCGTCAAGCAAGATGCGCACCGGCAAGAATTGCCATCTGATTGACCGTGAGCACACGGTCGAAAAGGTGGTGGGCGGGAGCACGCTGCGCTCCCGCTGGCACTGCAACATAACTACGGAGGACGATCATGCTCAGACATGTACGGCATTCACCGTTCGACCGTTCGAGCAGGGGGCGGCGGATGAGCGAGGCGCTAAGCTGGCGCCTGACCGTGGCCCTGGCACTAATCGGCCTGGGGTTACTCGCAGCCTGCGGCGATCAGAGCGGCTCAACTGCCAGCGGTCAACCCACCGTCGCACCCACGGCTGCCCCTACAGCCACCAGAGCGCCGACGGCCGTCCCGCCGACCAGGGTCCGGCCCGGCGCCCAGGTTCCCACCCCTGAGCCGCTCACCACTGAAGAGATCGGCCCTGCCGAGAGCAGTGGCGACCCGGTGGCGGGCGCTCAGCTCTTTGCCAGCCTGCCGCCCGAGGCGCTATCTGCCGGAGCAGTGACATGCAGTTCGTGCCACCACGTCGAACCAGGCAGCGGGACCCTGGTCGGGCCGAGTCTCAGCGGTGTGGGCGCGCGAGCCGCAACCCGCGACCCGAACCTCTCGGCGGCCCAGTACCTGCGTGTCTCGATTACCCATCCCAACAATTACATCGTCGATGGCTTCACGGCAGGAGCTATGCCCGCTACCTTCAAAGAGGCGCTTACACCTGCGCAAATTGAGGATCTGGTCGCTTACATGCTGACCTTGCCCTGAGGTGAAAATAGCCCCCCGCGGGAGGGTTTGGGCGTAGTAGGGGCGCGGCGGCGCCGCGCCCCTACCCCCTCCCAGGAAACAACCCGCCAGCGGGGAGGGTTGGGGAGGGCGCAGCCCTCCCAAGAACAATACTATGTTCATTCCGGCGTTGTGCGGCGCAGCCGCATAGATGTCTGAGGTGAACATAGCCTGCCCGCGGGAGGGTTTGGGCGTAGGGGCGCGGCGGCGCCGCGCCCCTGCCCCCCCAGCAAACAACCCGCCAGCGGGGAGGGTTTGGGAGGGCGCAGCCCTCCCAAGAACAATACTATGTTCATTCTGGCGTTGTGCGGCGCAGCCGCATGGATGACTGAGGTGAAAACAGGGGAACCCCGGGTTTCCCACCACCCGGCCCTGCGGGGATTCTTCGCGCCTTTGTGGCGCCTGTTCATCTCACACCAATTTCTGTTGAACACTCCGCATAACCCGAGCTGCGATAGCGCACGGTAATGCCCGGGATCGCAATCCGCAATCCAAAATCGGCAATCTAAAATGGTATCACCCCGCTGTCCCCTGCGCTCGCAGCGTATGGATCATCCAGGCCAGACCGAAGAAGGCGGTGCAGGTCAGGACAATCGCCGCGCCCGAGGCGACATCCGCGTAGTACGAGGCGTAGAGGCCGATGAGCGATGAGCCGATGGCGATCAGGGTCGCCAGTCCCATCATCCGTGGCAGGCGGTTGGTCAAGAGCGCCGCCGCCGCCGCCGGGGTCACCAGCATTGCCGAGGTGAGAATGACGCCGACGATCTGGATGCAGGCCACCACCGTGAAGGCCAGTAGCACCAGCAGCACCATGCGCATCCGGTCGGCGCTCAACCCGATCACCTCGGCGTAGGTCGGGTCGTAGCTAGTCAGCTCCAGTTCTTTGTGCAGCAGGAAGAGCGTCAGCAGCACGCCAGCGGCGATGGCCGCCATCTGCACGAGATCCACCGTCCGCACCCCCAGAACGTTGCCGAAGAGGATGTGGCTCAGGTCGCGAAATGACCGTACCCGGCTCATCAGCAAGATCCCCAGGGCGAACATCGCCGTAAAGAGCACGCCGATGGCTGTATCCTCGCGCACGGCGCCCCGCCGCGAGACCCAGCCGATGCCCAGGGCGGTGAGCAGCCCGGCCAGCAGTGCGCCCCCAAACAGGCTCCAGCCGCCCAGATAGGCCACGACCAGCCCCGGCAGCACCGTATGCGCCAGCGCGTCGCCGATGAAGGCCATGCGACGCAGCACCACGTAGGCGCCCAGCGTCGCGCAGGTAATGCCCACCAGGAGCGCTGCCGTCAGACCGGTTTGCATGAAGCTGAAGCGGAACGGTTCGAGCAACCAGTCGATCATACGCCCTCCAGGGTAGGCAGCGTCTGGGCAACCTGCTGGAGCGTGCCGTCTTGCAGGGCAAAGGCCAGATCAAACTCCTCGTCGATCCGGTCCAGATGATGGGTGGTCATCAGGATGGTCTTGCCCTGGTTACGCAACTCGTTGAGCGCCTCGTCAATGATGCGCCGGCTGGCAACATCGACTGCGCTCAGTGGCTCATCGAGCAGCAGCAGGTCTGCCTCCTGCACCAGGGCGCGGGCCAGCAGGGCGCGTTGCTGCTGCCCGCCCGAGAGCTGGCTGATCTGGCGCCTGGCGAGTTGCTCCAGCCCCAGCTTTCCCAGCACTGCCATCACCCGCTCGCGGTCCTCATCACCCGGTCGCCGGAGCCAGCCCAGGTGTACGTACCGCCCCGCCAGCACCATGCGCTCCACCGTCACGGGGAATCGCCAGTCTACGTCTCCGCGCTGGGGCAGGTAGGCCACCCGGTGATGGCAGGCGCCCACTGGCCGCCCGTAGATCCGGATCGTCCCCGAGCGCGGTCGCAAGAGCCCCGCCACGGCTTTCAACAGGGTTGACTTGCCGGAACCGTTCGGCCCGAGCAGAGCGGCGCGCACGCCGGCAGGCAACACCAGGCTCACCTCGTGCAGCACCGGCTCCGGCAATCCCGCATAGCCCACCGTCAGCCGGTCAATCGCCAGGGCCGGGGCGTCGGGGATCATCTCTACGTAACGGCGGTGACCGTAGAACAGATTCATACCTTCCCGCGCTTGCAAGCCGCGTTTGCGGCATCAGCCGTCCACGCGGCTGCGCCGCAGAACAAGCGGATGGCGTCCTGATGGGCGGCTGGTCCTCTCAGGGTTTAAGGGCGGACAGACCATCCGAGCCAACGTGGCTTATACCGCATTGGAACCCCCCGCGCGCGGCGCTGGTCTCCCCGCTTCGACAGGCTCAGCGCAGGCTCTCCAGCGAAGCTGGAGCGGCCCGCCCCTTCGGGCTGAGCCTCAGGGCGAAGCCTGAGCCTGTCGAAGGGGGCCGGGGGTGAGGACCACCCAGCGCATCCCCACGCCATACCGCCCGTCGGCGCCCATAGGTTCTGTCCGCCACCGTGAGGGCAACGCCCTCCCTGTGCCCCACGCCTCCAGCGGGCGCGCAATGGCGCACGCTACGCTGCCAGCGCCTCGACGATGGTTCTAACATTGTAACGCATCATGCTCAGGTAGGTCTCACCTGCGCTTCCCGGCTGCCCCAGGGCGTCGGTGAAGAGCGGCGGGGCCAGCGCTACCCCGGCCTCGCGGGCAATCGTCTCCATCAGCGCCGGATTGCTGACATTCTCGACGAAGATCGCCGGCACACCCGAAGCGCGAATGTCTTCAACCAGGCGAGCGATCTCTCCGGCTGAGGGATCGGCCTGCTCGGTAGTGGCGCCGAGCGCGGTCCCCACAATGGTGAAACCGTAGCGATAGGCGAAGTAGCCGAAGGTGTCGTGGTTGGTGACCAGCTTGCGTCGTTCTTCCGGTAGTTGCGCCACCTCCTGCTCGATGTAGGCATCCAGCTCCTGGAGTTCGGCCAGATAGCCGGCCGCATTGGCCTCGTAGGTCGCGGTATTGGCCGGATCGGCGGCCACCAGTGCATCACGGATAGCCTCGACCATGAGCCTGGCGTTGTTCGGGTCCTGCCAGACGTGAGGATCGTATTCGCCGTGGCTGTGGCCGTGGGCGTCCTGTTCCTCACCATGCATATGCTCACCGGCGCGCTCCCACACCAGCGCCACCTGCTCGCCCGCGCCGGGGCCGAAGCGCACGCTGTAGTCGCCAGGGGCCAGATCGTAGGTGTACGCCATAGCAATAGCAGCGCACACCTCGCCGATGGTTCTGGTCTGTTCGGGGGCGAGGGGTGAGTCGCCGGCCAGCAGCGCAAGGGGCACATCGGCGCCCAGGTAGAAGGTCACCTCACCTTCTTCGTCGAGCTTTAGCTCGACGGCGGCCGCGCCGCCCGGCAAGGCGATCTGATAGTGGGTATGATCGTCCGGAATAGCGGCGCCGGGTCCTGCGGTCACCGCCGTGGGAGGGTCATCAAAATGTTCACAGGCGTGCTCCAGCGCGTGGTCGTTCGCGGGCAGCGGAGTGATGCGCTCGCTCACCACTACCCGCTGCGCCCGGGATTGCGAGGCTTCGTACAACTGGTCAATCCACGTCTCGAACTCCAGACCGTTCTCGAAAAGAAGGTCCGCCTGAGCCAGCGCCGCGCTATCGCGAGGGATAGGTTCGTAGGTATGGGCATCGCTGCCGGGGCCGACCAGGGTGGTTAATGCTACCCGATCACCGGCGACTTGCTGCACAAAGTCGCCCAGGATGCTGAAGGTTGCCACGACCTTCAAGGGTTGAGCATCTGGAGCCGGAGCAGCGGTCGGCTGCGCCGCCGCGGGGGCCTCGGTTGCCTGCGCGGCCGGCGCAACGGTTGGCTGCGCCGCCGCAGGGGCCTCGGTGGGCCGCGCAGCGGGCGCGCCACCACAGGCCGCCAGGAGCAGGCTCAGCACGGTTATGATCAGCAGCGCCGGCAGGCGTACCGGAATGTGTTGGTTCACGCTTCAACCTCCTGATGTGAAAGTAGCCCGCGCGCGGGAGGGTTTGGGAGGGCTGCGCCCTCCCAGAAAACAACCCGCGCGCGGGAGGGTTTGGGAGGGCTGCGCCCTCCCAGAAAACAACCCGCCCGCGGGAGGGTTTGGGAGGGCTGCGCCCTCCCAAGAAAATTATTTTCATTCCGGCGTTGTGCGGCACAACCGCATGGATGCCTGAGGTGAAAATACGGGGAAACCGGGTTTCCCCATACCCCCACCCATCGGGGCGCCAGGCCCTCCCAATCCCTCCCCGCGAGCCGGGGCACTGATACCTCCTCTCTGATGCGATAGTCTATCATTCAGTGAAACGTTCGTCAAGATTGCAAGTATCTATCATTAAAGGGTACAGGAAACCGGGTTTCCCCGTAACCCCTCCCTGATGAGGGGTTTATCCCGGCAGGGTGCGGCGGTTTGCCGTGGGCGATGCCTCACCCTGACGCGCAATCGCGCGCCATGGTACAATCAGGAACCTGACGGTGAAGGCCGTTGGCAGAGGGAGAGCAGTGTATGAGCCGTTACCTGGATGCGCGCCGTGATATCCTTCCCCAGGCCGTTACCGGCCTAGCCGAGCAACTGGCCGAGGCAGGGTACAAGGTCACCGGGCCGCGCCTGGCGGTGCTCAAAGCAATCGTCGCTCACCCTGGCGCCTTCAGTGTGCACGAACTCGAGCAGTGGCTCCTCGCCCGGGGCGAGTCGCCGGGGATCGCCAGCATCTTCCGCACCGTGCGCCTGCTGAGCGACCTGGGGCTGGTTCAGCGCATCCACGGCCTGGAGGAGTGCCATCGCTACACCCTCGGTTCAGGTCACGGGCACCATCTGATCTGCACCCGCTGCGGCAGCATGGTGCGCTTCGACGACTGCGGGATGCAGGCCCTTGTCCAGCACCTCGAACAGCAGACCGGCTATCGCATCGTTGCTCATCTGGTGGAGCTTTTCGGCCTCTGCCCGCGCTGTCAATCTGCTATGGCGCCCTGAGGTGAACATATGGGAAACCGGGTTTCCCCACCTGCGGTGAGCCTGTCGAACCGCATCCCTGCCTGTGGGGGCGCCAGCCGCTCCCACCAGCGGTTGGGAAACGGGGAAACCGGGTTTCCCCAACCCCCTCCCTGAGGGGAGGCTTTGGGAGGGCGCCGCCCTCCCAGGAAACAACCCGCCAGCAGGGAGGGTTTGGGAGGGCGAAGCCCTCCCAAAAAATAAACCTGTTTGTATCTTGTCTATGTGTGGCGCAGTCGTATGCAAATATCACACTGGTTATGGAGGAGACAATGGATACACAACCTCGACCATCGGGAGGGCGGGGCTGGCTCATCGCCCTTTCGATCATCATCGGTGTAGTTCTGGCCTGCGCCATTCTGCCGCTGGGCGGGCTATGGCTGGTGCTGCGCGCGGGAGGCGGCGCAGCCGGTGTGGCAGGGCCGTTGCCCTCCACCCGCTGGGAAGAGCAGATCGTCGAGGGAACGGGGCAGGATCGGATCGTGATTATCGAGGTGAGCGGCGTGATCGGCGCGCCCGCCGACGCCTTCAGCCTGCAACTCTCGCAGGAGCAATTGCTCAGCCAGATCCGCCAGGCCGAGCGTGACGGGCGGGTAAAGGCCGTCGTGGTGCGGGTGAACAGCGGCGGCGGCGGCGTCGTGGCGAGCAGCGAACTCCACGCCGCTTTCCGCCGCCTGCGCGACGCAGGCAAGACCCTGGTTGTCTCGATGGGCCCTACCGCGGCCAGTGGCGGTTACTACATCAGCACCCCGGCCCAGCGCATCTACGCTAACCCCGACACGATCACCGGCAGCATCGGCGTCATCTTCTCGCTGGTAAACTACGAAGAGGCCTTCGACAAGCTCGGGCTACGCACCTTTGTCTACAAATCGGGCGAACTGAAGGACATCGCTTCGCCGACCCGTCCGCCAACCGACGAAGAGCGGCGCGTGCTGCAATCCATCGTGGACGAGGCCTTCGACGGGTTCATCAGGGTGATTGTCGAGGGCCGGGGGTTGCCGGAGGCGCGGGTGCGTGAAATTGCCGATGGGCGTATCTACACCGGCTCGCAGGCTCTGGAGCTGGGACTGGTTGATGAGCTTGGTAATCTCGAGGAAGCCATCGCCGGGGCAAAGGACCTTGCCGGCCTGCAAACGGCGCTGGTGGTGCGCTACACCCGAAGCAGTTCGTTGCGCGCCTTGCTGGCCGCGCGCCTGGCCGCACCTTCGAGCCAGGCCGATCCCCTGGGCCTGCGCGCCATCACCAACCCGCCCACGCCATACCTGGAGTACCGCTGGTTGCCATAAAGATACAGCGGGGCGACCGGTTCAGGTCGCCCCGCTGCGGTACACACCCCGGCAGGCCGGGGCGAAAACGTACCGGTCCTAGAAGTCCATCCCGCCGCCCATGCCGCCAGGCATACCGCCGCCGGCAGGAGCCTTCTCCTCGGGCATATCGGTGATCAGCGCCTCGGTGGTGAGGATCATGCCCGCAATCGAGACCGCGTTCTGCACGGCGCTGCGGGTCACCTTCACCGGGTCGATGATGCCCTGCTCGATCATGCTGCCGTACTCGCTGGTCAGCACGTTGTAGCCGATGGTCTTATCGCCCTTCTCCTCCTGCATACGGCGGACATTGGCGATGATCACCGAGCCGTCCTCACCGGCGTTGCGGGCCAGCACGCGCAGCGGCTCTTCCAGCGCCCGGCGGAGGATCTGCAGGCCGACCTTCTCATCCTCGTGCTCCACCTTCACGCTGTCCAGGGCCGGAATGGCGTTGATCAGCGCGACGCCGCCGCCGGGCACGATGCCCTCCTCAACCGCAGCCCGGGTCGCCGAGAGGGCATCTTCGACGCGGTGCTTCTTCTCCTTCAGCTCCGGCTCGGTGGCCGCGCCGACCTTGATCACCGCCACACCGCCGGCCAGCTTGGCAAGGCGCTCCTGCAACTTCTCACGGTCGAAGTCGCTGGTGGTCGTCTCGATCTGGGCGCGGATCTGCTCGATGCGGGCGCGAATGGCCGCCTCGTCGCCCTTACCCTCGACGATCGTCGTGTCGTCCTTCGTCGCCACCACCTTGCGGGCGCGGCCCAGGTCCTCGATGGTCGCGCTATCGAGCTTGCGGCCGATCTCCTCGCTGATCACCGTACCGCCGGTGAGGATGGCAATATCCTGGAGCATAGCCTTGCGGCGGTCGCCGAAACCGGGCGCCTTCACCGCCAGGGCGTTGATCGTGCCCCGCAGCTTGTTGACCACCAGCGTCGCCAGGGCCTCGCCGTCCACGTCCTCGGCGATGATCACAAAGTTCTTGGTAACCTGCAGGACCTTCTCGAGCACGGGGAGAATGTCCTGGATGCTGCTGATCTTCTTATCGGTAATGAGAATGTAGGGGTCCTCGAGTTCAGCTTCCTGGCGCTCGACGTTGGTGACCATGTAGCCCGAAATGTAGCCCCGGTCGAACTGCATGCCCTCGGTGTACTCCTTCTCAAAGGCCACACCCTTGGACTCCTCGACCGTGATCACCCCGTCCTTACCGACCTTCTCCATAACCTCGGCGATCAGGTCGCCGATCTCGCTATCGGCAGCCGAGTTCGTCGCCACGTGGGCGATGTCAGCACGGTCACGCACCGGCGTAGCGCTGGCCTTGATCGCCGCGACCAGGGCCTCGGCGCCGCGGTCGAGGCCGCGCTTGAGCAACATAGCATTGGCGCCCGCGGCAACGACCTTCAGCCCCTCGTTGACGATCGCCTGGGCCAGCACGGTTGCGGTCGTGGTACCATCACCGGCCACGTCGTTGGTCTTGGTTGCCGCCTCCTTGAGGAGCTGGGCGCCCATGTTCTCGAAGGGGTCCTTCAGTTCGACCTCTTTCGCTACGGTCACACCATCGTGGGTGACGGTGGGGGCGCCGAACTTCTTATCGATCGCAACATTGCGGCCCCGCGGACCCAGGGTGGTCTTGACCGCCTCGGCGATCGTGTCAACACCCCGCTTGAGGGCGCGCCGCGCCTCTTCGTTGAAGGAAAGCTGCTTCGGCATAGACCGGTTATCTCCTTATGGTAACAAAGCGGTGGAAACGTCGGATCGGCGCTCAGTCCTGGATGATGCCCAGAACGTCCTTCTCCGAAAGGATGAGGTACTCGACATCGTCAATCTTGAACTCGGTGCCGCTGTACTTGGCGAAGAGCACCTTGTCGCCAACCTTGACGTTCATCGGGATCAGCTTCCCGCTGTCATCCCGGCGGCCTTCACCAACGGCAAGCACGGTGCCCTCCATCGGGCGCTCCTTGCTGGCGGTGTCAGGCAGGAAGATACCGCCCTTGGTCCTCTCCTCTCGCTCCATCGGCTTGACCACCACACGGTCGCCGAGGGGCCGGATGCGGAAATCACCCATAGCTGCAATCCCTCCTACACACTCTATGGTGCGACACTCCACTGGATTGTTAGCACTCACGACGCGAGAGTGCTAACCGCGGAGTATAGTACCAAAGGGCGCCGGGTTTGTCAAGTCGGGGAATGCTAACAGAATGTTGGAATCTTCAGGGGGTTAGGTGTTCACCCTTCGCCCGGGAGCGCGGGCGGCGTGCCCGCATCCGGGCCATTGCAGGCGGGACGCCCGCGTTCCCGGGGTGGCGTACCCGAAATGTGAACAGGTACGTCAGGGGTGGGGGGGAGACTTTCACGGGTAGATGTTTTGGGCCACGGCCTCTCCACAAGGGGGCCTGGGGGTGAGGGCTCGCCGCAGCCATGGCTTCTTGATGCGCTCCGCAAAAAACGCTATCCCTGAGAGTGGGGTGGAGGGAGAGGCCGGAGACCGCTCCACGGGCCTCGAGCACGGGGGGGAATGCCGGTTTCCCCCCGACTACCCGATCCAACCCGCCAGGCCCTCGGCAATCAGGGTCTGCAATTCCTCATGATCCTCGCGCTCGTAGGGGCCGATCACCGCCAGGTGCAGGGCCTCGTTCCGCAGCAGGCGCCGGGCAACCCGCTGCACATCGGCGGCGCTCACCGCCTCGACCTCGGCAATCACCTGCTCGACCGGCGTCACGTGCCCGTAGCGCAACAGGTGCGTGCCGTTGCGCGAGGCCACCGACCACGTGTCCTCCAGCGAGAGCAACAGCCCGCCCTTGACCTGCTCTTTGACCATTGCCAGTTCATCGGCGGTCACGCCGCTGCGGGCCAGATCACGCAGGATCTCCAGGCAGAGGGCCACGGCGTCGCGCAGGGCCTCGGGTTCCACGCTCCCGTAGATCACCCACATCCCGGCGTCGGAGAGATCGTTGTGATAGGAACCGACGCTGTAGGCCAGCCCGTGCTCTTCGCGGAGGATCTGGAACAACCGCGAGGACATCCCCCCGCCGAGGATCGAGTCGAGCACCTGGAGCGGGCGCCGGTCGGGATCGGTGTAGGCCAGACCGGGCAGGCCCAGGCAGAAGTTTCCCTGTTCGGTATCGCGGCCCAGGAGAGACAGGCGCGGGCCGGGGCGCGGTACGGGGCGCGGCTGCAGCGGCGTGGGCGGGCCGGCGGGCAATCCATCGAAGGCGGCGCGCACGGCGTCATACGCCTCGGCCACCCCGATCTTGCCGGCCACCGAGACGACCAGGTTCGAGCGGTGGTAGTGGCGCTGCCAGAACGACGCCAGATCCTCACGCCCGAGCGCGCTCACCGTTTCGACGTTGCCGGCGATGTCGCGGCCCAGAGGGCTACCGGCCCACATCGCCTGTTGCAGCAACTCGTGAACCCAGTCGCCGGGCGTGTCCTGGAGACCGCGGATCTCCTCGATGATCACCCGACGCTCTTTCTCCAGTTCCTGCAGATCGAACAGCGGGCGACGGATCATCTCGCTCAACACGTCCAGTGCCCGATCCACGTGCAGGGTGGCTACCTTCGCGTAGTAGACCGTGGACTCGTAGGCGGTTGAGGCGTTGAGCAGGCCGCCCACACCCTCCACCGCGTGAGAAATATGGCGCGCCGAGGGGTACCGTTCGGTGCCCTTGAAGAGCATATGCTCAATAAAATGCGCCGCGCCGCCCTGCGGATCGGGCTCGTGGCGCGCGCCCGCCGCCACGAAGCAACCCACCGACACCGAATAGGTGTGTGGTAGCTCTTCCACCAGTATGCGCAGCCCGTCAGGGGTGGTGATCAATTCTGGCATACCCGGTAGCATACCACAAGTCGGGCGCGCATGGAGGCAATTGTCCGTGCAGTTGCGTCGCGCTAAGGTTTGGGAGGGCTATGCCCTCCCAAGCTTTCCGGCAGCGGCCTGCTTGCCCCGCGCTACTTGACCGTGGCCTTCAATTGCTCCACCAGGGCAATATAATCCTGCATCGCCTGATCCGAGCTGAGGCCCTTCAGCTTGGCCCAGGCGTCGTACTTCAGACGCCCCTGCATGTCGAGAATGCCCGGACGGCTGCCGGTGACGTCGCCACTGGTGGCCTGCTTGTACAGGCCGTAGAGTTTCAGCAGGGCATCATTATCCGGGCGTTTCGGAAGCTGCTGGACCTCCTGCGCTGCCTGCTCGAATCTGGCCTTCAGGTCGCTCATCGCTGCTCTCCTTGTGCTCATGAACTGATGCGCCGAGCGCATCCTAGCATCAGCCGCCGCGACGCGCAAGCGAGAGGGGCGATCCGCCCCGGGAGGACCATGCCCTCCCGGATCCTGTCAGTCGGCAGGGATGAACACCCCGAAGTCATCCCTGATGCGCGTTTAATTCAGAAGGGCCTGGTGTGAGCATAGTCCGTGCACGGGAGGGTGTGGGAGGGCTGCGCCCTCCCGGGAAACAGCCCGCTGGTGGGGAGGGCTGCGCCCTCAAAAATAAACCTGTTTTCACCTTGTCGTTGTGCGGCGCAGCCGCACAGGTGACTGATGGGAGCATTCGAATGATTGCCCAACGTATCTCCGCGGCGGTGGTCGCCGCGTTGCTGTTCTCTGGCGCGCTGAGCTTCGTCGCCCTGCCGCCCGCTGGCGCCCAGCCTCCCCCCGCGACCGCCGTACCCCGCGAGATGATCGGCATGGTGGTTCGCGATCCCTGGTACGAGTTTGGCACCCATCCTGCCTACCCCAACCAGCCCAACTACATCGCCCAGGAGCGTATGGGCCAGATCCTGGCCGAGGCGGGGGTCCGCTGGGTGCGGGTGGAGTTTCTGGTGCGTGACCGGGGCGCGGGCACGGTCGCCGAGCAGATCGCCCGCTACGACTACTTCATCAACGACGTGGCCCCCCGCTACGGCCTGGCGGTGATGGGCCTGCTCGGTTTTGGCCTGGTGGACATTGACCCGCGCGACCCTGCCTACGGCTTGATCGCCAGGACCGGGACGGACCCGATCTACGGCGGCGGGGTCAACCCCTACATGCGCCTCTGGCTCGACCGGGCGCTCCAGATTATGAACCGCTACCAGGGCCGTGTACGCGCCTATGAGATCCTGAACGAGCAGAATCGCCTGCCGACGGGGCAGGGGTTCGCCGGGGGCGAGGGCATTGACCCCGTATTGACTGGACGGCTCCACACCAAGCTGTACCGCTGCTTCAAGCGCAACGAGTGCGATCACCGTTCCGATGATCCCGCCTGGCGCGCCGGGGTCACCCTGGTCATCGGCGGCCTGCACCCACGAGGCAGCGAAGTTCTGCTGCCGAGCGAGCGCCGCTTGATGAGCGACCGTGACTACCTGGTGGAGTTGTACACCACCGAGCCGTTCAGCAGCTATTTCAGCGCCACCGGAGCCTATCCTGCCGAAGCCCTCGGCTACCATCCCTACCCCGCCGAGATCCGCCTCGCCGCGGCGGTCGAAGAGGAAGTCGGGCGCATTGATCAACGCCTGGACCTGCTGCGCCTGCGGCTGCGCCAGGCCCTTCAAGCAACCAGTCCCGCAGCAGCCGACATCCCCCTCTGGATCACCGAAATCGGCTACAACGCCGCCTATCTCCAGCAGACCAGCGCCGGGCAGGCCGCCTTTCTACGCGCCGTCTACCGGCAGATGGCAGCTCGCCCCGATGTTGCGGTGGTGTTCTGGTTCAAGTACGAGGATTTTCCGCCGCTCAGCGGGTCAGACGCGCAGCACTGGGGCATTGTGCGCATCCCCTTCATCGAAGATCCGCGCTGCCCGGGTGGCGCCTGCTACGATCCTGGCGGCGAGCCGGCCTTTCGCCGCGGGTCCTACCTTGCGCTGCGCGAACTGGCCGGGCTACCAGTCGAGCGCCGGTTCATGCCCCTGGTCGGGCGATGATCCCTGGCGGCGCGTTCGATTGGCTGGTGAACGGCAGCGTTCGGGCCATACGCCCAACCTCTGCACAGGAGATCTCAGATAGATGCAACATCCCGAAGTAATCAAGGGATGCTATACTCTGAGCAGGTTGCAGGCGCCACGTGAAAAAGGGGGAGACCGATGGACACGCTCGCCGCTACCCGGCTGGTCAATCAACTCACAGCGCAACAGAAGCAGATCTGCCAGAACGTCGCGGGACGCCTGCTGCGCGCCTATCCTGAGTTATCGCGCATGCTGCGCCTGGAAGAGAACTACACCGCTTCGGAGCGACTCGCCGCGGTCTCGGTGGAGCGCTTGAGCGAACTGGTGCGTTCGGTGCTGCTGTTCGAAGCGCCCACGCTCGCCGATAAGGAGATTGCCTGGGCTCACGGGGTGCTGCCGCGCCACGGGGTCACCTACCAGCATCAGTCGGCGATGGTGCGCTGGTTCTTCGAGGAGGTGCGTAAACTGCCGCTCACCCCTGAGGAACTGGCCCTGACGGCGGAGATTGAGCAGCATTTTCTTAATCTTGTGAGTAGTGTCTACCGGGTGAACTGAGGCCCGGGTAGATGCCTCACTGCGAGGGGCGTGGGGAAACCTGGTTTCCCCACGCCCCTGCCGTTTCTGGGGGCGCTGGGCAGGGGCAAGCCGGTTGCCCCCTGTTTTTCACCTCACCCTCCCCACAGGCAGGGGGATGGGGAAACCCGGTTTCCCCAGTTCCCAACCGCTGGTGGGAGCGGCTGGCGCCCCACCGGCAGGGGTGCGGTTCGACCGGCGCACCGCAGGCGGTTCGACCGGCGCACCGCAGGTGGGGAAACCCGGCTTCCCCATGTCCCAACCGCGGGTGGGAGCGGCTGGCGCCCCACCGGCAGGGGTGCGGTTCGACCGGCGCACCGCAGGCGGTTCGACCGGCGCACCGCAGGCGGTTCGACCGGCGCACCGCAGG
>Ga0209721_1000864_pt1 | contig 24837 bp, 29 predicted proteins | sample TshhotsprinmetaG_FD_184139 | JGI IMG/M metagenome (GOLD analysis project Ga0209721, IMG submission 184139) | Hot spring microbial communities from South Africa to study Microbial Dark Matter (Phase II) - Tshipise hot spring metaG (SPAdes)... | ecosystem: Environmental > Aquatic > Thermal springs...
CGCTGCGTCCGGATGGTGAGAAACTGCTAGAGCGTGCCAGACGGCCTTGATGTGAAGACCGCCGTGTGAGATGCCGCTTGCAAAGGACTAACCTGATGCGCCTTGAGTACCGGAGCGAACGACGCGGCTATAGCGTGAGCCTGGAGCGCGATCTTTTCGGCACTTGGCTGCTTGTGCGCTGCTGGTATGGCTTAAACAGCCGGCGCGGTGGTCTGCTTCGCCTGCCTTTCGAGGATGAGGCCTCAGCCTTGGCCGAGATGAATCGGATCGATGCGCGCCGGCTGCGCCGCGGTTATCGCCGAGTTCAAGGGAAGGCTAAAGCCTAAGGCGCTGGCTGAGCCGGTCGGCATGATCAATGAATAGGCCACCCATGCAGTGGTAGCAAACAACAAGTCGCCAAGCAAGAAGTCGCTTGGCCGGCGGGCGGCGACACGTCCTGGTGAGCCCCACTACCCCGTAAGCCGTCGGCGCGTCAGGCGCCGGTGAACGATGAACAACGGAAAGGAACCGAAACATGAACTTCTACGCATGGACCGGAAACCGCCTGGGCGGCCACGCCCAGGCCCTGATGATCTTCGCCAACGCCGTCGGCATCGGCGCGGCGGGGCTTGCCTTCGGCTGGCCAGGCCTGGCCGCGGCCGTCGCCGCAAGCCTCGCCCTGTGGCTTGGCCCATGGCCGCGTCTGGCGCGCGCCTGTGGCCGCAAGCTCGATGCCTGGCTGTTCGAGCCAGAGACAGCGCGCCTTGCGCACGAGAGACCGCCGCGCCGATCGAAGCGGCGGGGCGATGCCCATCTGCCGCTCTACTACCGGATCAAAAACCGCCATGGCGAACACGCGGCGGCGCTGCTCGTCGGCGCGACCGGGCTGGGGGTGATCGCCCTGGCTGTCGCGGTGTGGGCGCTGGGCGCGGCATGGGGGCTCAACAACCCCGGCTCCAAGGCCGCGGCCACCCTGCTCTTCGGCGGCATCCTGGCCGTGGCCCTGTGGCGGCCTGATTTGGAGTGGAAAGACATCTGTGACGATAACGATTGGTGGCATGGAAGCAACCCTGTTACCTCGATCTGGTATGCCGGACTACCAGATAATATCCACACCGGCATCTGGGACAACGACGACTGATTACCCCTTCTGCCCCGGCGCCGGCTTGAACGTATTCGGGCCAGTCGGGGCGGGCGCCTTGATCTGCGGCCGGCCGCTGTCCCAGGTCAGCCCCTCTTTCTCGAGCCGGATGCCCGCCTTACCCTGAATCTGCTGCAGGCGCACGCCGGGCAGGTCGCCATCGCGCTTGCCTTCGTTCTCCAGCCACACCCGCAGCTGCGGGTCACCCGCTTTCTCCTGACGCTCCGCCTCGGTGAGCAGACGGGACTGGATCTGGCCCAGGCGGCGCGGATCGAGTTTGTCGAAATCCTTCCCCTCGTCCTTGAGCTCCTGACGGAGCAGCTCCACGGCGACGCGCGTGGCGCCGTATTCGACATAGGCCTGGCGCTGTTCGGCCATGTTCATGTTCTTGACGCCGCCCATCTCGGCCTTGAGCCTTCGGGCCAGGGCCGCGGCGCCCACCCTGCCGTCCGGATCCGGATCCAGCCCGGTCATGGCGCGGGCGAGCGGCCCGTAAGCGGCCCGGTTGGCGGCGTCGCGCGCGGTCACCGCGTCGCCGGCGCCGGCGGCGTGGTCGCGCACGACGGTCTCGCCTGCCTCGCGCAGCGTCTGCCTCGTGTCCTGAGGACCCTCGCCGACGGCGGCCAGCACGCGGGCATCCGCCGCCTTGTCCCGAGCGCTGTCCAGGATCTGCTGGGCGGCCTGGGGATGGCGGCTGACGAACTCGGCCGCCACCAGCAGGCCCTGCGGCGATTGAGGGTCATGTCCCAGTGCCCGGGCGATGACCTGGTAGGCCGCGAGGTTCGACGCGGCGCTCGCCGTCACGCCCGCGCTGCTGGAATCGCCCTTCGTCTCCGTCACGCTGTACGTGTCGGTGAGCGCCCGGTTCTCCTGGCGGGCGGCCGAGAGGGTCTTGTCCAGGGCGCGCGACAGGTCCTTCGCCGCCTCCCGCACCCCGCGCCTCTCATCGGGCGAGGCGGCGATCTCGTCCAGATAGCGTTTGGCCTCGCTCACTTCCCGGTAGGCCTGGCGCGCCTTGTTCGCATCGCGGGAGGTGAGGGCGTTCAATGTCTCTTTGAAGGAATCTGTATCCTTATGATTCCAACCACCCTGCAATAATTGCAACAGCATGCCGGTCCAGCCGCCCCTGCCGGCAAGCCGGGCCGCTGGGGCCTCGCCGCCCGGAGCTGCAGCCGCCGCGGCAGAGGGGGGTGCGCCTTTTGGCCCGCCACTCGGAAGAGATCTGGGCGATTGCACGCCATATTGAAGGCTATCTTGCCGCTCATTACCTGTGGAGGCGCTCGCATCCCCACTCGCCGACACCCCAGCGCCCACATTCCGACTGCTGCCCGTGCCGTCCTCGGCGGTGTCGGCCCGGCTCATACGCCGGGTGATGGCCTCGGCCAGCAGCTCGCCCACCCGCGCCTGGGTCCCCTCGCTCGAGCGCGCAGCGATCTGATCGACCACCGTGCTCGCCTGGCCGATGGCGAGGCTGGTCTGGCCGGTCTGGGTGACGCCGATGGTGCGCCCCGTGGCCGAGGTAGCGGCGACCTGGGCGCCGCCGCCCGATGGCTGGACGGCTACGGGGGCGCCCCCCGTGGTGAACACCTTGCCTGCCGCCCCTGTGACGGAGCCCATTCCGGGATCGGTGTAATCCACTCCGCCAGCCTGGCCCGGCATCGGGCCGGATGCAATCGTGTCGCGGGACTTGAGGCTGTTGGCATCGTAGTTGCGCGCCGCGAAGGTGTCGTAGCGCACGTTGCCCATGTTGATGTTGCCTACCCCAGCCTCGCTGCCCGCCTTCTGGGCGGCCGACGTGGCGGGGGCCATGATCTGGCTGGCCAGGCCGGACATCGCCACCTCGCCGCCCTTGATGATGGCGTAGGCCATCAGCGGGATGAGCAGCGAGAACATCCCGGCCACCGCCTCGTCCCTGAGCAGCGTGTCCTCGATGTTGAGGCTGTTGAGCAAGGAGAGGCCCGGCCCCGACGGCGCCGCGGCCAGGCCGCCGATCAGGCCGGAGGATACGCCCGGGGCGGCGGCCAGATGGCCGACATAGGAGGTGACCGCGTAGAGCACCGGCCACAGCTCGATCCAGACCATGGCCATGACGTAGGACTTGAGCACAAACCCGCCCTTGTGGCCCGCCATCAGCACGAGGATCAGTATGATGGGGAAGATCGAGATGATGATGATCTGGACCACGTTGCGGATCTTGGGCAGCGCCCCTTCGGCGATGGCCGCCATGGTGAGATAGGCGGAGTTGGCCGAGGCCTGGGCCTGGCTCTGGGCGATGGCCAGCTGCGCGGCCGTGGTGTTCTCCACAGCGTTGGCCAGGGACCCCGGCGCGTCACGCCAGAAGTTGACCATGATGGCCTGGCGCACGAAATCGAACGAATTGGCGGTGGACACACGCATGAGCACGTTGGCTGCAGCCGGGATCTGAGCCGACAGGGCGGCATTCAGGGCGGCCGGGCTGGCGGTCATGGCCAGATTGGGATTGATGAGGCGGGCCACGTTCAGGTGAGCGGCCTGCAAGGCGGTGGGTAGCCGGCTATTGAGATTGTCATACCCCTGAGGGCAAGTCATGGCTCTTCCGTCGATCCATACCGCCCGGGCCGGATTGGTGTCGCCCATGTAGCCCCAGATGTTCTCGGTCTTCATGAGATCTTCCAGGCTCTTGTAACCGGTGAGCAGATCGGGGGCCACGCAGGACCTGACGTATTCCGCAAGGTCCTGGTTGAACTGCACGTCCAGCAGGTGGGCAGCCATGGCGCCGCGGATGATGCGGCTGCCGAACAGCATGCCGTTGCCGGTGAAGCGCACCTCGTTGGGCAGGGCGAACACCGTCTCGAAGGCGCGCGTAAGCCAGTCGCCAACCTTGCTGGTGGTGTGGGCGAAAAAGGCCAGCCCCAGGGGCACGTTGTCCACCACCCTGGGCGCCGAGGTAGTGGAGGTGCGGTCGATGATGACCACGCTGTCCTTGGGCACGAAGAGCACACCGTAGAAGAAGGTCAGGAAGAAGATCCAGACCATGGGCTCCTCGGCCCGCAGCCTGGACACAGCCACCCCCATGACGATCATGAAGCCCAGCAGGACCAGGGCGAACGTCAGGGTGGAGTAGGCATCATCCCCGGTGATGGCGGCCACCCCGTTGAAGATGGCCTCCAGCTGCTCGACGTTCCAGTAGGCATAGACCTCCCACATGGCCGACCCCTTATCTCGTCTGGCGCATGGATTGAGCGAAGCGCAGGTTGGCGGCCACGCCTTCGGAGAGGTTGCCGAACAGGGCCTTCTCCAGGTGATGCAGCTCGACCATCATGCTGTAGATGCCGGTCGCCTTGGTCGTGATCTGGCTCATCTCGCTGTGGATGGTCCTGCGCCTGTCGCGCAGCTTGTCGATGATGTCCTTGATGGCCTTGGCCTCGGCCTCTGTACTCACCTTGGAGCGGTGCTCCAGGGCCCGCTCCGCCTCGTCCAGGGCCTTGAGCATGAAAGCGGCGGCCAGCTCGGCGCCGATCACGTCGGCGTTCTTCTTGATATGGTCTCTCGCCACCGCCTGCGTGTGCATGGAGGCGGCGACGGCCAGGATCTTGTACACCGGCACGCTGGTGGCGTTTATGAAGTCGATATCGGCCTGGGTCAGGGCCGGGCCGCGGCTCACGATCCTCTCGTAGATGGCATACATGCGCTCGTAGGCCAGCTGCGAGAAGGGTTTGCCATCGAACGGCTCTTCGCCCAGGATGGTGCATTCATCCGCTCCGTGGCCGTCCAGGCAGGTGAGGATCCGCGGTTTGCTGCTGTTGTCGCTGTCATCGATCTTGCCCACCAGCCGCTTGAAGCTGAGCGTCGCATCGCGGAAGCTCGGGACCGGCTTGCCATCCGCTGTCTTGTTCACGACCACGGCGCCAATGGCGGACATCACCATGCGCCGTTCCTTCTCGCTGAGGTATTCGGGCAGGCTGCCCCTGTTGATCGCCTTCCAGACCAGGTTGCCCTCGATCAGCTTCAAGGCCAGGTCCTGATCGGTGGCTTTCAGGGAGTCGGATTTCTGTTCGACTTCCTTGTCGTCGCCGAACATCTTGAGCCGCGCCTGGGCCCAGTCCGAGAACAGCCCGCTTTTAGTCGCCGACAGGGCGGCGTTGTTGGCGTTGGCCTTGTGCCACATTTCCGGGAAGGTGCCGGCGACCAGATTCTTGGCAATCTCGCAGGAGTTGATGTTGAAGTTGTTGATGTCATTGACCAGGTTGTTCAGGTACTTGATCATCTCCATGATCTCCGGCGCCATGGCCTGGAGCGCCGTCATGAAGAAGATGCCCAGGGCGTTCTGCCCGATGTTGCGCAGCAGGGCCACGAACTGGTCGGTGTTGATGAAGGAGAATGAGCCGCCGAAGACATCGATACCGCCGCAGCCTGCGCGTAGTGAAGGGGCGGCTACGTTGAACAGCTGGTAGTTACGGTTGGGGGTGCGCATGAACAGGCTCCCCCCCGTGTAGACGTTCATCACCTGCCCCTCGTAGGCCTGTGGGCCGGTGACGTTGTTGTAGGCGGACACCGAGTTGTAGAAGTTTTCCAGGCCGCCGCCGGTGGCCACGGGCGCGGCGATGAGCGCCGAGGCCAGCATGCAGCACAGCGCGATCCGGCTGGGTTTCGCGGTCAGTCTCGTCGTCCGGGGCGATGGGCGCATCATGACGCTCTCCTCAAATATCCTCAGAAATCCTGTCCAGGCTTCAATTGGGTCAGCACATGTATCCGGTTCACGATCTCGGCCGCGGACAGCATGCCGAAGCCGACCGGGATGGGCGCGTCGCCGGAGACGGGGTTGCGCGGCATCAGGTAGAGGGCGGGCACGGTGGTCACGCCAAGGACGCGGGCGATGCCGTTGTCCGGCCGGGGCGCGGGATAACCCGGCACGCCCGCGCCATCGAGCGACACGGGAAACACCTCCAGCCCGTAGGCGGACTCCAGGTACTTCAGCACCGGCCCCATCTGATGGCAGTAAGGGCAATCGCCGCGCATGAAGAAGTACAACCCGTGGGTGCGCATGGCCGCGAGCACGGCGGCCTGCTCGTCGCCCTTGCGGATGTCCTTGTAGGTATGGATGGCCGCGTTGACGGTCGGTCTGCGCAGTGAATAGTCCAGCTCCGGGGTCGCCCACACCACACGCCGGGCCACGTCGGCGAACATCGCCCCCTTCTCCATGACGTACTGCTGCGCCTCCAGGAAGCGCTGGACATTCCGTGGCGTGGGGGTCATGACGGCCACGTCCCTGAGCCGCTCCAGTTCTTCCTTGATCTCCTTGACCGTCTTCAGCTCGCGAATGTCCTTGGGCTTGGGTTTTTCCGGCTTGGGGACCGCCTCGGCCTTGGGCGGGGGGTCCGGCGGATACCACTGGTAAGCGCGCGCGGGGTCCTCCCAGATGGAGCGTTCCCACCAGCCGACGATGCCGGACTCTGGCTGCGTCATCGCACAGGCGCTCGACGCCGCCAGGAGCAGGGCCGCGCAAAGCAGCGGGGCGATCCTCACGATCCGCCCCCGGTCTGCCCGCCGTCTTCCCGGGGCCGGGCCCCAGACCAAATGGACCAGGCGATGGCCGGCGGCACGATGAACAGAATGTCGGCCAGCACGATGGCCGCGCACAGCCACCAGAGGCCCATGAACAGTTCCATGGGCGGGAAGGGCAGCCCGAAAGTGCTGGCACCCAAGGCCAAGACCAGGGAGAGCAGGAAGGGCACGATGGCGTGCAGGGCGGACACCCCGTCCAGCGGCCGTGGACGCAGATAGCCTGCGGCGAACTCCTCGCTGTGCCTGAGCCACATGTCGCCATAGGCCAGCCCCAGCACCAGCAGCCCCCCCGTCACCGCCCGGAATCCGAGCGGATGGAGCAATGCCACGACGGCCGCGGCCGACAGCGTGGCCGTCCACATGGTCCAGCCGCGGGGCGCTTGCATCGATGGCAGCAGATTCATCGCCGCCCCCTCTGAGCGCCGGACGGCTCATCCGCCGGCCGGGCGCCCTCCTCCGACGAGGGCGGGCGCCCGCCCTCGCACCAGTTCATGGCGAATTCCGTGTGACGGTCGCGCGGCGCCGTCTCTCCCGGGAGGACCGCGTTGCGCTGGTGGAAGCTCACCTTGACGCGGGCGCAGCCCGGATCCTGCAGCCTGTAGAGCCGGGTCGCCTTGACCTCCACCGGCTGGTGGATGCCCATCGCCTTCATGCGCGCGGCCACCTGCCCCCCTAGGATGGCGGATGCCGAGCCTTCGAGACGGGCGGTCTCCAGGAGCGGGCCGATGCTTTCGACCTCTGCGGCGCAAGTCCACCCGCAGACCAGGAAGACAGGGATGGCGGAAAGACGCGACATGAGGACTCAGCGGGCGATGTACATGGCGAGCAGACGGTTCGCCGCCTCGGTCATCATGCGGTCCGGGATCATGCCATCGGCGATGCCGTTGACCCGCACCGTGGCCCGCGTCTTGCCGTCCTGATCATGGCGGTCGAGGGCCAGCACGAACTGCTGGTAGCCGTACTTGGCCTGCAGGTTGGCCCGCTCACAGGTCTTTTCCGTGTCGCAGAACAGGGGCCCGCGACCGCTTCCAAGCGCCGACGAGACGGCGTCGCGCACCCCGGCCGCCTTTGCGATCCCCTCGAACGCGGCGCCCATGGTCGCCGCCACCAACAGCTCGGTCGGAGTGGTGACGGCGCCGGAGATCGCCAGGCTGGAGACATGCCCGAGCGTGTGGCTGACCACGCCAGGATCGCCGGCCCCACGCCAGCGCACCTCCATGGCCCGGGCCAGCTCCTCCAGGTTGAGATTGCCCTGCCTGCGTCGGTCGCCGGAGACGACCCTGTAGTAGCCGGCGAAGCGCAAGGTGACGGCGCCTTCCTCCTGCCGGTTTACGATCCGGTAGCCCGCCTTGGACAGCACATCGCGCGCCGCCTGGGACAGGGATGGCATGGGCTGGGGATCCACCCAGATAGCCTTGGCCCTGAGATCGGCAGGCGGCTCGTCTCCGCCGAGCACCTCGGCCTGCATCCAGGGCAGGGTGTGATACTTGGGCGGCCCCGCCTCCAGCTGCGCCGGGTTGTTGGACACGCACCCGCCCAGGGCGAGGATGGATAGCGTGATGATGAGCGTGCTCAATTTTTTCATGGACGGACTCCGTAGTAACTCTTGGTCGGGTCTGCGACGACCCGGTTCTTGATGGCGTTCTGGATGGCTGCGGCATCCAGGGTCTTGGGCTGGATCTCGGAATAGAACTCGCTCAGGTCCATCTTGCCGAAGTCGAGCGATTGCAGCTCCTGCGGCGTGAAGCCCGTGCAGTTCGGTGATTTGGCGCTGCCGAAGCTCTTGCCGATCTGCCCGCGTCCCTGTTCGTTGATGATCCTGGCAAGCCGGGAGTTGTAGCAGCAATAGCTTTCCTTCTTGGCCAGACAGACACCAGCGACTTTAGTGCTGCAATAGCTGCCCACATGGACACAGAGCCGGTTGCTTTTGCGCATCGCCACCATCTGGTCGTCTTGGTCGCATGAGAGCAGGGCGGACATGGCAAACTGGATGGCGATGCCCACGGCGAAGCTCACCGGATCGAAGGCCACCACGAAGTTGCCGGTATTTTCCAGGATGATTGCCGAGGAGGACAGGGACGCGGCGTTGAAGGTGCCGGTGAAGCCGTAGTAGCTGAAGCTGGGGTTCAGTGATTGGCCCGCGCCGCCGCCAAAGAGCCCCTTCAACACCCAGTCCGGGGCATCGCTTTTGAACAGGGCGTCGTACATGTAGGTGGAGCGGGCGTAGTCGTAGACAAATCCGGCGGCCTCGGACACCGCCTTGAAGGCCTGGGCGTTGGTCGGCGCACCGCCGGATTTGGCCTTGCAGCAGTTGACCAGCCCACCCAGCTTGTGCGTGCAGGTGCCGGCCTTGCCATTGAACAAGGTGAGGCTGCCCTCGTCCAGGTACATCCCGGCCTCCCGCGCCGCCTCCATGAAGGCCACCACCCGAGCGAAATCGGCGTCATTGGCATAGCCTGCATCGAAACAATTGCCGTCCAGACAGAAGGTCTGGCTACCGCAATCGGCCACGGTCGATGTCTCGGCCGGGGTCGCCACACACTGGAAGCGGTTCTCGTAGTAGGAGCAACCGGTGTCCGAGGTCTGCACACAGGCGGAGGAGATCTGCCCGCACCCGCGGGCGCGCAGCTCATCGCACTCGCTGGTGTTCATGGTCTCGGACATGCAGTTGTAGCGGGCCTCGAACTTCCAGCAGTCACGATAGACGGGCTGGCCGGAGATCACCTTGGTGGACGGACCGTCGATGCAGACTTCGGAGAGCTTCACGCATGTGGCCGCCTGCACGGCGACCGGCACGCTGCAGGCGAGCAGCGGCAGAAGCAGACCCAGGAGCCGCGTCATTTCGTCTTTGCCTCCAGCGTGGCGCAGCCGTCGGACCAAGAGTCGGACGTGGTATATATGACGCGCGGGCGCTGAAACCGAAGCGTGGCGGTGGGGACGATGGGCGAACACGTCATACCTGAAGAGAATTCATCCCAGTAGTAGTCGCATAACATGGGAGTCAAGGATCCAGGGCCGGCATACTGGCAAGTGACATACGGCCATCTGTTTGTGTATGACACCGTATAGCAACCGTTCTGGTTGACGGTACAGCCGTAGTCGTTCCTAGCCTCCTCATGAGTGATCTGACCGGATGGGCAGGTAAAGATATCGACCACATCACTGGTCGTAGACAAGACATCCAAGACGCAATCGATCTGGCCAGGCGGGCATCCTCCACGGATGTAGAGCTTGCTCCAGCCATTGGCGACTAGCTGCCAATCGTTGCGATAGGCATTGACAGGTCTGTAGGGCAGCAAGTCGGGATTGGGCGCCCGATGTGGTTTACAACCCGAGGCGCCATAACTGCCCTCCTGGGCCTCTGTTAATGCGGCGATATAAAGCCTGGTCTGGTCGTATGGGTCACACCTGACCCTCAGCACCCCTGGCCCATACCACCAGTCGGGACCATCCTGCCTAGAGCAGTAAAAGCCCCCCCAATAGGACGCCATAACGGAGCCTGGGCTGCAACTTGTGGTTTCAGTGACCTTGACGGTCAGGGTCTTGTGGCAGACATTCTCTTCCAAGGTCCTGAACTCGTTGCACACCTCCGTCTCATAGACGGCGGGCTTGGTGACGGTGGTGGTCTTGCATTCCCCGTAGGCGCCGCCGAAGGCCTGGGCTATGGCGGCGGGGTTTGCCTTCACCGCCGCCCCCTTCACCAGGATGGGATCGTTGGGGGCGATGACCAGCGGCGGCCGTCTCAAGCGGTTCTTGGCCACGTCGTTGATGGCGTCGCACTCCACCTGCTGTTTGGCATCCTTGTACACCACGTTCGAGCACTCGGTCACCCGCGCGTTGCCGGGTGTCAGGAGGTCGCCGACGCCGCCGCCGTAGTAGGATGAGTTTGGATGGGTGGTGCTGTAGTGGGGCACATTATCCGCGGCCGAGGCGCCGGTGATGGCCTTCATCACCGCCTCCACACCATGGGGAGACAGGCCGAAGGCCTTGCCAGCCTCGAAGGCCGCAGCCGGCGTCATGCCCTCTGCCCAGGACTGCGCGGCCGTGAGCAGGAGGGCCGTCGCCAGCGCCGGCCTCCTCATCTGCCCCCCCGCAACCGCATGAGCCGCGCTTCGGCCTCCCGGCCCATGGGACTGCGCGACAAGGCCATGCGCTCCAGGGCGTACTCCAGGCTCACGTCACCGGCCAGTCGCAGGGGGTCGCCGCAGGCCCCGGCAGCCTCTTCGCAGCCGCCAAGGGTCGAACTCAAGACATAGACCGGCACCGACTTCACGTCATGGCGCGTGAAGGCCTCGGGATGGAGGATGGCCCGGGCGCCCAGCCTGGCCAGCGGCTCGAAGGCCTGGAGGGTCTTCCTGAGCGAGCCGTCCTTGGGCCCGCGGAACACCAGCACCGCGTCCGCCTTGCCGGCCTCGGCGGCCACCCGCTTGAGGCTCGCCTCCGGCATGGAAAACGACACGAACACCAGGAGGTCGGGGCCTGCATGCGCCTGTGCCTCCTGTGCCCCGGCGCGCCGGTAGCGTTCGGCCACCGCCATCGGATCGGTGCCGGTGGTGACCACGGCACCGGGCACCCTCGGCGTGGACTGCACGGGCCGGCCCGGGTCCGCCCGGAAGTTTTCATCCGCCCTGCGCAGCAGTTCCTGGACGCGCATCCTCTGGCGCGCCATTTCCTGCTCCAGCGCGGCGTCCCCCGGCATGGCCGGCGGAGCGCCCCAGGCGGACAGGCTAAGGAGCCACACTGGCAGCAGAAAACACCGACGCACAGCAGTTCCTCTTGCGGAAGATGAGATAGGAGAAGTCCTCGCCCTTGTAGGGGAACGACCGTCCCGCCCCCCAGAGCGCCGTAGTGCGGCCGTAGGGCTGGCAGCACCTGCCGGCGATCTTCTTGGTCTGCGGGATGGGGTAGAGCATGGCCATCTTGTAGTTGCGCTTGTCCATCACCGGCTGGGGGTAGTAGCCGCACTCGCCGCTCTTGCCAGACGCCCCCCAGACCAGCAGTTCCCGGTGCATCTTGGCGGTCATGCGCTGGGTGATCAGCGTGGAGGCCTGCACGCCGCCGATGTGGGCCGCCACGTTGCCGTTGAGCGGATACATGGAGCCCTGGCAACCTGCGCACCAGTAGAGCTCGGAAAGGGGGAAGCCCGCCGTGGCCGCGACGCAGTCGGCGGCGCACACCGCCTGGGCGACCGGGTTGGCGAACAGGGCGACGTCCGGGTTGAGGATGAAGGTGAGCTCCGACTCGTTCCACAGCGGATCCACCTCGGTGATGTAGGCGATGTCCAGCCCGCCCGGCTCCAGACAGTCGGATTCCAGCAGCGCCTCCAGCACGTAGAGCACCGGGAAGGTGTACCAATGCGCCTGGTAGACGCTGGAGCCGTGGCTGCTGTGGGTGCCCTTGCCGCGCCCGTGGGCGGGGGCATGGATGCCCAGGTCCATGGACAGGCCACCTAGTGTGGGGAAGCAGTATGGGTGGCGCACCACCTCGGTGATGCGCACCGGCTCCCAGAAACCGATGGAGACCCCGACGCGGGGAGGGTTGCTGCAGCCGCAGATGGCATCCCGGGGATTGCTGCCGTTGTCCTCCTGGTCGAGAGAGGCCAGCTTGGCGCCGCCCAGGGTGAGCGGCATCATGCAAGACCAGCAGATGTCGGTGACGGGGTTGGGGAACCGGCCAGGGCACTTCGCTTTCGAGTCGGCCCAAGAGGAGAGGGAGGATAGGGACACCACCCAGACGGCCAGGAAGGCCAGCGTGCGCCGCATCATCCGAACAGCCTCCCGAACAGGCCGCTCTTCTTCAGGCGCTCATGCAGCAGGGTATCGGCCTGCCGTCGGTCCAGTCGGGTCTCGCGGCCCGCTTCGCGCCACAGCAGGCTGATCTCGTAGGTCTCGTGCATCCATCCGCTGGTGTCGGACCTGGCGATGCAGCGTCGTTCCGGGGTGAGAACCGCCTTTTCGCCCAGGGCCTTCTTCAGGCTCTGATAGAGCCGCCAGAAGGTCCAGTCCACCCTGTAGTCCTCGAGGTGGACCCCGTGCAGCATGGTGGCCCCGACGCGGTGGAAATCGAACCTGGCGATACAGGTCCGGTGGTTGCCGTCGCCGGCCACGTACCACCGCAGCCCGTCCAGGGACACGTAGTACATGGACGGCTGCTTGACGGCCGTGTCGAAGTAGTAGTCGCGGTTCACGGCATGCAGCCGCAGGTTTTCGCGCATGCGCTTGCCGCGCTGAAGGAACTCTAGCCAGGTCAGACCGATGTAATCCGGGTGCTGGGTGCCGACGACCGAGAACACGTTGATGGAGTGCTGGCCGCTCCAATATTTGTCCGTCACGAAGGCATGAACCCGCTGGAACAGCCCCTCGTCCCAGGGCCGGATCACCTCGCTCGCCCAGTGGGGGGGATCGCTCAGGGCGGCGTCGAGGAGGCCGGGACGGTGGTGGATGCTGGGCAAGGCAGTCATGGCTATTCAGACCTTCCTGACTCAAACGGCGAGCTCGTCGATCCTCAACCGCTTGCCATCCTGGGACACCAGCGCCGGCACCTGGCGGATGCCCAGGCGTTTCACCAGCAAGCCTTGCTGATCGTAGTACACCCGCATGTCGTGGCGCCTCATGAAGTCGATGTAGCTGCCGCCCACCAGGATCAGCCGCACCCTCCCCTGATACTGGCGGTGCAGGTCCAGGGCCTTCCTGGTCTGGGCCCGGTCGCGGGCGTCGAAGAAGACCAGGTGGTTGGATAGCGAGACGTAATCCAGCGGGTTGACGCGGGTACCGGCCGCCACCAGAACCTTGCCCTCGTGGTCACGCACCGGATCCTGGACGGTGATCGACGGGTCGTAGTGGTAGGTGCGCGGCGTGCGGGTTCGGGCCAGGCCCTCCACCGGCCGGGGCGACTCGATGGCCTGCCGCGAGCGATCCAGGAATTCCCGCTCGATGCGGGCGAGCTCGCCGCTTTCCTGCTTCGCCTTGAGACGTGCCTCGATCAGCTTGAGCAGATCGGGCTCGGCGACGGGATAGACCGGACCATGCTGACCCAGGTCCTCCGGCCAGACCGGCAGCGCAGCCGCCAGCCCGGCGACGGCGGCCCAGATCCGGGCGACCCTAGAAGAGACCATAAGCCTTGCCCAGGATGCGATCATGGGGGACATACCCCGTGGCCGCGTAGCGGGAGTCCAGGGAATCCTTGTGCGGCGCGTAGAGGTAGTAATGCGAGGGCGGAATCGTGCCCGGCTCATTGGCCGCCAGCGGGTGGCCATAGCGGGAGACCGTCTTGGCCCGGCCCAGGTATTCGCCGTTGATGAAGAAGTCGCGCCCGACGCGGGTCACCTCGTCTCCCGGCAGGCCCTTCACCACCTTGAGGAAGACCGCCCCCTCCGGGTAGATCAGCCCCCCCGGCCAGCGCCAGGCCACCAGGTCGCCGCGCTTCAGGCTGCCTGGCGCCGGCGGGGACTTCTCCACCAGCACCAGGTGGTATGGCATGCTCTCGGTCAGGGTGAATCTCAGCCAGTAGTAGTGACTGAACACGAAGCCGGCGACGGCAAACAGGGCGAACGCACCCCAGGCGCGCGGATGACGCCTGAGCGCGGCCCAGACCAGGGCCGCGTAGGCACCGAGCCCCACCTTGGGCCGAATGGCGAAGATCAGGCGCTCAATCATGTGCATGGACAAGCTCCCTCAGTCTGGGTGTGAGGTCCTCGGCGCCGGCCACCACGGCATCGGAGACCAGGATCACGCAGCCGCACTCCTGTGCCAGCGCCTTCACCGCCTGGGACAGACCCTTGCCCGTCCGGGCGGCGTAGTCGTAGGCCAGTTGACCGGAGCCCTTTTCCACCAGGTCGGCGAAGCCGCGTTGCCGCTCCTCGATGATCTGGGCGATGTCCACCCGGCCGAACTTAGGCATAGGCGGCGGGACGAGAAAGTGATAGGCGGTGATCATGGCCGTGGAGACGGCGAAGGCGAGCGCGCCGGACAGGCCCCAGCCCAGCCCGGCCCCCGCCGGCATCGAATGTTCCGGGGTTTGTGCGCCTTCATGCTCGACCGCCGCGTTTTCAGACATGGGCCAGCCCCCGCTCTGCCAGCACAGCCTTGATGGCCTCGTCAATGCTCATCCCGGCCCTGGTGTGTTCCCGCACGGCGGTAAAATCCTCGGCACGGGTGGAGGCCAGCAGCAGGGAGTAAGGGTCCAGCACCAGGCGGCCGATGCCGTGCCCGACGGGGGTGTACACGAAGACCTCGGAATACAGCCCAGCCTCGGTGTTGAGGGTGGTGATCTGCTGCCGCATCCCCGCGGAAAGCGCCAGGCGGTTGTTGGCCTCCAGGGCCTTCACCGACTCCGGCTTCTGCCGCAGCATGAATAGCCAGTCGGCGTTGTTGAGCGCCGCCGTGGCTGCCTCGTTGCGGTAGTAGTCGTCTATACCCTGGGTGCCGGTGACGAAGGCCCCCTTGTACTTGCGCGCCCGGCGGTAGCCGGCCTCGATGAAGTCGCCGCTGGTGCCGTTCATCAGATCCCAGGCCTCGTCGATGATCACCACCTTGCGCCGGCCATCTTCCCGCGACAGGTAGATCTCGTTGGTGATGAGATACATGAGCAGCAACAGGATCACGCTCTGCAGGTCCTTCTTGGCCTTCAACTCCTCCAGCTCGAGCACCACCAGGTCGGCGTCGAAGCGGATGTTCGCCTCACCGTCGAACCAGCGGCCGTAGTTGCCGTCCTGGGTGTAGGGGAAGAGCTGGATGCCGAGGTTGCGCACCCGAGGGTCGCATTTACCCTCTTCATCCATGCAGGCGGTTTTCAGGTATTCGGCCAGTTCGGTAAGGGTGGGGCGCCGTCCCTGAGCCTGGGCCTCATACCATACCTGGCGGATGGCGATGTCCAGCTGCGACAGCTCGTACTGGGGCAGGGCCTCGTTGGGGGAGAGCATCTGTGCGATGACCGGTTTAAGCATCTCCATGTCCTGGTCCAGATCGGAGACCAGGGAGAAGGGATTGATGCAGAGGCCAGAGTCCGCCGTGAACTCGATGTACTGCCCGCCCAGCAGTTTGCACAGGTTCTCGTAGGATCGGCCCACGTCGATGATCCAGACCCGGCTGCCGACCCCCAGATAGCCCAATGCCATCTCGTTCATGAAGACAGACTTGCCCGAGCCGGACGTGCCCACTATGCAGGCGTTGTAGTTGCCGGAGGGGTTGGCGAACAGATCCACCCCCATGGCCTGCCCCCGGCGCCCGAACAACGGGATGACCGGCTCGCCCAGCCCCTCCCATTCCGCGAGCAGGGGGGCCAGATGGATGGCATTGGACGTGGTCTTCAGCCCATCACGCCCGGCCATCCTGGCCTCCTTCTGCATGGATCGGGTAAACCCCATGGGCAGCGACAGGAAGAGGCTTTGAAGGTTGAGGAAGGTGTCCTCCTGCAGGTCGAAGCCGAGGCTTCGCCACACGCCACGGGCGGCCAGCTCGTCCCTGGCCGCCTGGCGCGGCAAGGAAAACAGGACCAGCTGATGGTAGAGATAGACCAGGCCGCCGCCGCCGGAATAGGCCGCCATGGCCACGTCCCAGTCCAGCTTGTTTTCCTGCCAGTCCGGCATGAAGGCGGCCATCTTGCTCTGGGCCGCCTGGGTGGCGCGGGCGCTTTTCAGGGTGGCGAAGGAACGGGTGGCTTCGTAGTCCGGGATGCGCAGCCCCAGGGTGATGAGGAAAGGACAGGAATAGGCCAGGTTGCCCTGCAGGAAGTCCCCGATCATGGCGCCCATGGCCGACAGGTGCAGATCCTTGGGGTATTTGCGCACCGAGAAACAGCGCATCACGGCCTCGGCACTGTCGGACGGGCTGCCCACCACTATGCCGGCGCGGTCCACCCGGGTGAGCGTGTCCAGGGCGATGATCTGGTCGCGCAGCAGGCGGCCGTCGTCGTAGCACAGGCGCTGGGCCTCGCCCTTGAGTAGCCGATTGGCGTTGAGCATCTGGGCACACCAGTTGATGAGCTCGTCCGGCCCCCACTCTCCGCCGAAGAGGTAAGCGCTCTTGAGCACGGTGGCGAGGGCGTCGCGCAAGGCGACGGCGCTCTCGATGGCGTCCCGGTCCGCCATGCCCTGGGCCGGCAGGGTAACGGAGACGGCTGCCCTGAACTCCCTGGGCATCCAGGGATATCCTGGGAAGGGCGGACGAACCGCGGCGCGGGCCAGGTATGCGGCGCGGCGCCGGGCGGACTCCGCATACACCCCCCCGGCCGTGCGCAGACGCTGATAGCGGCCCAGGAAATCGTGGATGTCCGGCGTGCCGAACAAGTGGAACTGGAGGCTGGCGTCGGTGGGCAGTCCGTTGAACATCGACTTGAGCACCCCGGTCATGCGGTCGTCGGCGCCGGTCTGGGGCGTGATGTCGAGCACGAACCCCACCGCCTCCACGGCATCGCGGGTGCCCCCTCTCGCCTCGGGCGAGCGCTCCAGCAAGAACAGACGCTCCTCCGGCATCCAGCCGGAGTAGGGCAGCCAATCGGCGAGACGGTCGAACACCGGGGCCGGCGAGGGATGGGCCAGGACGGAGGGCACGTAGTCGGAGTCCGCAAACTCGGGCCGCGGGGTTCGGAAAACCTGGCGCAGGAAGGCCATCACGTCAGCGATCATCGCCGCCTCCGTCGGGTTGTCCCTGCCGGGCTGTCTGCATGACCACATCCCGCGCATCCTGGCGCACGTCGTCCTTGCGCGCCGCGGGATTCGACGCGCCGTAGCCGGCTGGCGCCGCCACGGGCGCGAACTGGCGCTGGATCTGGCTCCGGGTGTGTTCGATCTGCCATTCGCCCCGATGCCACATGACGTACATATATGACTGGTCGTGCAGATCGCCGTCCTCATCGACCCAGGGCGCGAGCCAGAGACGCAACACCTTGGGCGGAGAGAGCAGGGGCGTGCCAGGCGCGGGCGCGGCAGTGGTCGGAGGAGTGGCGCCGTAGGGCCTGGGCTCCGAGACACCCGCGCCCGACGCCTCTGAAGCGGCCGCCTTGCGACCATAACGGGGAGTCGCCTTGGCCTTCTCCGGGTCCTGGGCAGGCAGCGCCCCCGCCAGGGAATTGGCGTAGATGCCTGAGACCGAGGTGCAGACCACCCCATCCGGCGCCTTGCAGGCGAACTCGCTCCCACCGTCGAGACCGGACATACTGACACAGCCCGCCAGGGCCGGCAGCAAGAACAGAACGGCGAATCTCATCGGCTCGCCCCCTTGGCCAGGAAATCCTCGATGTCCCTCGCCGGCGCGGCCCCCGCCAGGCGGCGGCCCTTGACATCGAACAGTACCGGCGTGCCGCTTATGCCGAGCGTGTTGGCCAGTGCGATATTCCGGTCGATGGGATGGGCGCAGTCGGCGTGTCGGGGCGCCTTGCCGTCCAGCATGAGGGCCTTCCATGCGGCGGCCCGGTCCGGTGCGCACCAGACCGATATGGCCTTGGCGCGCGATTGGGGATGGATCGCCTCCAGGGGGTAGAGGAAGGTGTGGATGGTGACGTTGTCCAGTTTGGACAGTTCCTGTTCCAGTTTGCGGCAGAAGGGACAGTCCGGGTCCGAGAACACCACCAGCACCCGGGAACCGTCACCGCGCACGGTGGTGATGGCATCCGACAGTGGCAGACTGGAAGGGTCGATACGGCTGATCTGCTCCAGGCGCTCCGCCGTCAGATCGCGCTGCTCCCGCATGTCATAGAGGTGGCCGAACAGGAAGAAGCGCGCATCGCTGCCAACATAGGCAATGTTGCGGCCCATGGTGACCTCGAAGATGCCCGGCAGTGGCGTGGTCCGCACGTCGCGGAACTCCGTGGCCGGATAGGCGGCTTTGAGGGTGGCCGCCATGCGGGTCACCGGATCCTCTGGAGCCTCCGCGGACCATGCCGGGAACGCAAGACCAAGAAGGGTCGCGGTTATCAGTCTCATGGGTCTCATCTTCTAACGCGCTCCGTAACGTCTGCCGGTGATCTCGAAATCGTCCCGCCCACTCGCCTCGCCCATGGGCAGCATCGCCCCCTTGGTGATGACCACGTCCACCATGCGGCCGGCATCCACCTCGATGACCGGGTAGAGCTTCTCGGCCAGCGAGATGTAGTACTGGGCGAGGCGGTCCATGGCCTTGCCAACCCCGGAGGCAATGCCGGCCTTGAACTCCTCGCCCGGCTTCACCGTGCTGGTGGAACCCAGGGGCGAGGTGGAGACGGTGGTGGCGCTCTGCTGGAAGGCCTGGCCCAGGCCCGAGCCGATGCCGGCGATCAGCGCATTGGCCAGCACCTGGCCCTGCTTGGTGATGAGCCGGCCCATCACCCCCGCCTTGCCGTCCTCCCCGGCCACATAACCCTTGATGGGCATGTCGAGCGCCTCGCCGTTCGCCGAGACGCAGGAAAGGGACTCTGTGCGGATGTAGGCCCGCTCGGAGGACAGGTCGCCGTAGCCGGAACCGACGATCAGACAATCCTTGGCCTTGAGGCGGAACTGGTTGGGCAGCTGGGCGTGGTCCACCAGGCGCAGCAGGACGGGGTGCGGGTTGCTCTGCGCCTGGCCGCCAGTGGGGGCATTGAGCCCCGCCAGCAGCACCGCCCGGACGAAGGAGCCGGAAGGCAGATAGGTCCCCGGGGTCTTCGCGGGCTTCTTGTCACCGGAAGCCGCTCCGGTCGTGGCCGCCGACTCCGGTGGAGGCCCCATTTCTCCGGAATCGATGCCCATCTCCTCCACGACGGCCGTCTGGCCGGGGGCAGGTTGCCCTGGCACCGTAGTGGGCGGCGGCAGGTTCACCATGGAGACGGGCTTGCCTGGAGGAGGCGGCGGGGGAGGGGGCATGGCCGGCAGCCCGGCGGCGGGAGTGCCGGGCGGGAAGCCGGGCAGCTTGGCCGCGGCCTGTTTTTCTGCTTCCTGGCGCTTCATCAGGTCGGTCAGCTCTTCGACCGAGCGCTCCAGGCGGTCGATGCGGGCGCCCTCCTGCCCGCGCCAGACATCCTTGGGATCCACCGCCGACCCGGCCGGGGCGATGGAGAGCGAGACCGGTTTTTCGGGTACGGCCGCGCCGGTTTGGGGCTTGTTCGCCCGCATGAAGGCAATGGCCCCGATCATGGCCACGCCAACCGCGATCAGCAAGCCGCCGGCCACCATGGCCTGTTTGCGCTTGACGGCGGCGGCCGCCGGGGAGAACGAGCGTTTCTTGCCGTTCGGCTGGTCGAACCTCATTCGTCGCCCTCCCGGTTGCGGATGATGAAGACGCGCGTCGAATCACCGGGGCGCAGCACGAGGTTTTCCACCGCCACGCTCAGTACGCCGGGACGGTACAACTCCGGTTCCGCCACACGCATCTCACTGTGGCCTGTATTGGTGAGCTGGTAGAGGTCGGCCGCCACGGCGGAACCCAGCCAGGAACGCAGCCAGACGAACCGGGAACCCTGCCACAGGCGAACTTCCTCGCCCCGCTCGCGCACCTCCATGTCGGCAGGCAGGCGATCTGAGGCCATCATCAGCGCCAACTCCTTGATCATCTGCTGGCGCGAAGCGGCCCGCTCCGCGGCCGAAGGCCTGGACGCCCGACTGACCTGATCCTTGAGGATGAGGCTTTCTGCCGGCACATCCACCGGTTGCAGGGTCAGGGCATAGGTGGCGCCGGAATCGGAGGTCAGGAATATGGAGACGGGCTCACCCCGCTCCAGCGGGCGGACGTATATCTGTCCCGTCTTGGCGTCTTTTGCGATGGACAATCGGCCCTTGAGGGTGTGCCAGGACTGGATGCGACCACCCTCGATGGCGATGCGCGTGAGGTCGTTGGCAGCGATCTTGGCGAAGGCGGTCACGCCTTCCCGCACCGGGATGATCTGCAGGGCCCAGGCCGGCACGGCCAGCAGGGCGGCGCTAAAGGCCAGCAGCCGCCTTATCGCCGAAGGGGTCATTTTCAGAGGTCTCCTTGAGGGCTGTAACGAGGATGCGCCCGCCTTCGTAGCGGAATGCCACAAGCACGGTGATGGGGCGTGGCGGCGAGGCCTTGTCTGTCACGTATGTGGTGAGACTGCCAGTGAATGCCAGGCGCATCCCATCCTTCTTGTCGTGCAATACGCTGCGGGGGGCGATAAGGGTGGAGATCTGATCACGCCTGATACGCTCGGCGGAAAGCCGGCCGGCCTTTTCGAGCGCGCCATGCGCCTCCGGCGCGGCATACTTGAGCAATACCGCGTTCTGGTAATCCACGGATGTCGGCGTCACGTTGTAGGCCAGCTGCAGGATGAACAGGCCCATCTGTTCCAGGTATTCACGCGATACCTGTTCGGACTCGATCCAGAAACCCTTGTCGATCTGGGGAGGAAGGAAGACCACGCGATCCCGGTCCTGATGCAGTAAGACGTACAGGGCGAGGAACATGGAGGTCAGCAAAGACGCGGCCAGCAGCAGCTGGAAGGCCTTGCCGATGCCGGTCCGTGCCTCAAGGTCGGCGCTGATCTTGTGCGGGTTCATCCGATGAACTCCCGCAGATGGGATGGCGGTGTGCGGCTGAATCCGGAGCGGAAGGGCAGGTGCCAGTAGCACCAGTGCAAGAAGTACCGCGGATGCTTGCTGCCGGTGAGCTTGCCGAACAAGTAGGCCAGCGCCAGTCCTGCGGCGATCCAGGTGATGGGGTCCCGCATCAGGATCCCCATGATGACGAAGGCCAAAAGCAACGCGACCTGTGTCGAATCCCACATGAGGATGCGCGCGGGCGCATCCAGACTGGTTGGGATGCGTGTGTCGAGGTTGCTCATGGCCTTCAGTCGTCAGATCACGGCGCCGATGATGCCGGTGATCAGACCCGCACCCAGGGAGAACATGATGGCGAAGACGATGGAGGTCAGCGCCGGCATGGCGGTCACCCGAGCCAGGCCGACCACGGCGCCGATGATCAGCGCGCCGATGGAGATGGAGATAGCGAGGTTTCCGGTCGCCCAGTTGGTGATACGGGTGGTTAATGTGGCGAACTCAGGGTCGGCCGGAGTACCAGCCAGCGCGCTACCAACGCCCAAGATCAGTAGGCCCATAAGGGCGATGAGTTTGCTCAAGACTTTCATGGAAGTGGCTCCTCATAAAAAGAACAGGGAAGTGTTCACGTCGTCTCAGGGTCTCGTCGTCTCCAAATCCAACAGCACGATGTCCTTCACCAATGCCAGGAAAGCGACTCTGGCGGTGGGATCTGACAGGCAATACTCGATCGCGGCGGTCGCCAGGCGCCGCTCCTGGTTGAGGTCCCGGTCGGGCAGTGACCGGCGGAACTGCTGCAGACGCAGCTTGGTCTCCTCGCGAATCAGTACGGCCTTATAGCCGGGTTCCTGTGTGTTATGGTTGTTGCTCATGGGGCACTCTCACGATCAGCATTTCCACATCGCTACGGCGTGCAGGCGGATTGACGGGGGGCGGATCCTCGATGCAGCACCGGGCATCGACCCGGACGATCCGCTCCTCCGGTACGCCCATGTCCAGCAGGGCCTGTCGGACGGTCTGCGCGCGGCGCATGGCCAAGCGCCGGTTGAAAGCGAGTTTCCCAACACGGTCGGTATGCCCGGTGATGGTGATGGATTTGGCCTTAAGCAACATGGGACGCATTGCGTCGAGCGCCCGCCGACCCTTGGAGACCAGCTTTGAGGAAGCCAAGGGGAAGTGAACCGAGCGCGTCATGCGCTCCTCCATGGATAAGGACACAGGACCCGGCTTGATCTCGGCGAGCATGAGGGGGGCAGGCGCAGGCGCCAACACCTTGCGGGCAGGAGAGGGGCACTCGTCGCACAGCACAAAGACGGCCTCACGGCCAAAGCCGGACTGGGCGATCCCCAGCCGCGGAGCAGCCGTCGCAGGCTGTTGCGCAGACTGTTCATGAAGCAAAGGTGCCGTCGCCTGCGTGGCACAGCCACCCAGCAAAAAGGCCAGGAGCCAGAACCAGGACCTCACTGCGCAGCCCTCTGAATGGCCCGGTACACCTTCCAGGCATAATTCATTCGCGCACGGCGGCAGGCCGAGCCTTTCAACTGGGTACAGGCGGCGTTGTAGGCGCCGACAGCCTCCCAGGACACTCCATGGCGATCGAACTTCTCGCGCAAGATGCGCGCCCCGGCATAAATGCTGGTGCATGCATCCCAAAGATGGTCCGGCGCGATCCCCATCACCGCAAGGGAAGGCAGGTTGCGCGAGTTGATTTGCATCAACCCTATGTCATAAGAGCCGGTGCGCGCCAGGTGGGACAGATTGACCGCACGTGGATTGAGACCGGACTCCACCACTGCGATGCCGTAGAGAAGCCATGGATCCACCCCATAGGCGCGTCCCGCCTCCTCCCAACACGCCATGGCAGGAGCGATGCAGGCGGAGAACAGGAGCGGCATCAACGCTCCAGTACGAGTACGAGGCACGGGGATAACTAGTTACACAACGCAGAGGAGTCATACATGGCCTTCACGCGCCACCCCTTGGCGTAGGCCTCGCTAATCTTGATCTTCCCCAAGCCGGCGCCGCTGCAGCTGAGCACCGTTCCTGTCTTATCCGTCATCAAGGGCTGCAAAGCAGCGGTGCAGACCTCGACCTCGGCAGGCTTGACCACGGGATCGGCGGCGTGCGCCAGCGAGCCGGCCAACGCCAGAGGCAGAAACCAGAGAATAGAAGACGTTTTTTTCATGGACTCTCCCGGTAATGGATACAAGCTGCCGCATCCCCAAAAAGAGCCCCGCAAGGGGCACGATGGAGGAGACGACAACGGGAGGGAATGCTATGGATGCGTGAGCGGGATTGTCACGCCGAAAATCAAAAAACTTTTTTTCCTTATATACGCGACAGAATCCGGAAAACAGGCGATAATGTAAGGTTGCCCTACAACCACAGCAACGAAGAATCAAAGGGTTAGCAGAGATAAAGGCAGCCAAAGGCGGGAAATGGCCGTCCGCACCAGAGGCAAGTGCGGACGGCGAAAGAGAAGGGGAAGGGCCTTATCCAAAGGGCCTGCCCTCATGGACGGGCAGGAGAAACGGCCTTAAGGGATAAGCATAAGCCCTTGAATGGGAATGGAAAAAAGGTGGTGGAAAGGCGCGACACGAAAGGGCGCAAGTGCCCCTGCCGCCGCAGCACAAAAGCACGCTCCGCGGGAGTATACCATGAACACAGCGCCGAAAATGAAAAAATCTTTTATGAATTTCCGATGGCGGCACAGATGACGCTTCGATAATGTTCAACCGTACCGATAGACCCCACGAGGCAGGTACGTGAACACAGGCAAATCGATGACTACCGATAGCGGCATATCCCAGATCGCACGCATCCTAGCCAGACAAAACAGACCGCGCTGGATACCCGTCATTGAACGCTGGCTGGATCAGTACGATGGATTGGAGCAGTACATCCCCTGCGAGTCGGAGCACCCCCGTCAATTGGTGCTGACCGCCCTGCAGGAGCTGCCTGACCAAGCCGACGATCGGCTTCTGGCGCACCGGTTGGCTCGCCTGGACTTTCTGTGCTGGCGTGCCCGCCATGCCGACGGAGAGCGATGGCATCCCCTCCGGGAATCCTTCCGACACTTCGCCGCCCGCGCTCCGGCCATTTGCTGGCAATGGGACACGGAACGTCCGGAGCCGCACGAGACGGAAGCCTGGCTGCTTTCCCGGTTGCGCACCGGGCAATGATCAAACATTGAACCAGCGAGGCCGCGAAGCTTGCCCACTTCCTCCATCCCAAGTATCGACCTCGCATGGGGACGCGCGACCATCACCTCGCTGAAGCTGGCCGCCCATCTCGGGATCGAACATGACGCCCTGACGGGTGCCATCCGTGCCTTGCGCTGCGGGGAGGACTTTCACAGACGCTGCCTCATCCCTGCCACCCGCAAGCGCCAGCCCATCTTCAGGATCACCAAGGACGGATTCGTTCTGCTGGCCCTCGCCCTGGAGCGGGCTGGCGCAGCGTCGCGTCCAGACTGGATCGAACCCTTGCTCGATGCCTTTGCCGAAGCCGAGGCCAAGCTGTCCGGGCCGGCAGCCCCCAAGCGACGACAGCGCAGCGTCGCCTCGGCGGTGGTGGAACCTAGCACTGCGCCAGCCGTCAGGCCCGTCCCGGGGCAGCCCATGCCGGTGCCCTTCCGGGGGGCGACGCTCTACGTGGTGGAGCATGAAGGGGAGCCCTATGTGCCCATGCGCCCGGTGGTCGAGGGGATGGG
>Ga0209721_1000865_pt1 | contig 24837 bp, 19 predicted proteins | sample TshhotsprinmetaG_FD_184139 | JGI IMG/M metagenome (GOLD analysis project Ga0209721, IMG submission 184139) | Hot spring microbial communities from South Africa to study Microbial Dark Matter (Phase II) - Tshipise hot spring metaG (SPAdes)... | ecosystem: Environmental > Aquatic > Thermal springs...
TCTGCACCTCCGCTCCTCCGCCCCTCCGCTCCTCCGCTCCTCTGCACCTCTGCTCCTCCGCTCCTCCGCTCCTCTGCACCTCCGCTCCTCTGCACCTCCGCTCCCCCGCTCCCCCGCTCCTCTGCACCTCTGCTCCTCCGCTCCTCCGCTCCTCCGCACGCGGCCAACTTGCATTTTCTGGAGAGTATGTCATAATATCTGCCTGGTTCACGCGCCCTTCTAACCGAATGTCAACCCCCAGCAGGAGGAACAGGTATGTCCACCCATCCGCGCGAGGCTGTCATCGTCTCCGCCGCCCGCACGCCCATCGGGCGTTTCCAGGGCACTCTCGCTCCTTTATCTGCTCCGGAACTGGGTGCCGTCGCCATCCGTGTGGCAGTGCAACGGGCCGGGATAGACCCGACAACGGTGGATGAGGTATTGATGGGGCAGGTCATTCAGGCCGGGTCAGGGCAAGCGCCTGCCCGCCAGGCGGCGATCAAGGCCGGCCTTCCCCCGACCGTCGGCGCGACGACCGTCAACAAAATCTGCGGCTCCGGCCTCAAAGCGGTGATGCTGGCTGCCGCGATGATCGCCACCGGTGACGGGGACATCTTCGTCGCTGGTGGGATGGAGAGCATGAACAACGGCCCCTATATGCTGAAGCAGGCCCGCTTCGGCTACCGCCTGGGGGACGGCAAACTGGTGGACGCCACGGTCTACGATGGCCTGTGGTGCGCGTTCCAAAACTGGCATATGGGCAACGCCGCGGAGTGGATCGCCCGGGAGTACGGCCTGACCCGCCAGGAACTGGACGAATACGCCTATCAGAGCCATATGAAAGCCATCGCCGCGATAGACGAGGGCCGCTTCAAGGACGAAATCGTGCCGGTGGAAGTGCCGCAACCCAAGGGCGCGCCCCTTCTCTTTGATACGGACGAATGCCCCCGGCGGGATACGTCTCTGGAAGCCCTGGCCCGCTTAAAGCCCGCTTTTCAGCCCGACGGCATCGTGACGGCGGGGAACTCCCCCGGCATCACCGACGGCGCGGCGGCGGTGGTGGTGATGAGTCGGGCAAAGGCAGAGGAGTTGGGGCTCCGGCCGCTGGCCCGCATTATCGGGTACGCTCAGGCCGCGGTGGAGCCGCTCAAAATCTTCACCGCGCCCATCTTCGCCGTGCGCAAACTCTGGGGGAAGACCGGCACATCAGTGGACGATTACGACCTGTTTGAAGTCAATGAAGCCTTCGCCGCGCAGGTCCTCGCCGACGGGAGAGAACTGGGCCTCCCGTGGGAGAAGGTGAACGTGAACGGAGGCGCCATCGCCCTGGGGCATCCCATCGGCTGCTCCGGCGCGCGGGTGCTGGTCACGCTCATCTACGCCCTGCGCCAGCGCGGGCTCCGGCGAGGCCTGGCAACCCTCTGCCTGGGCGGCGGCGAGGCGGTAGCAATGGCGGTGGAACTTGAGGATTGAACGGAAATCTATGAACGCCTGGACAGCGGACAGGTGAGTGAATAAGGGGATTTTGACCTCTGGCCCGTGCGGGCGCCAGATGTGGTGTCGGCGCGGGAACAGGTCGCGTCGTATAGTTCTTTGACGGCGACCGACGCCGGGGTCCCCCTCCTCAGGAGCCTGTCGGTTCCCTGGGGCAGGGGGGCTTCCCATGTAGGGCGTGTGAGGGGGTTTGCGGTGGCAGAGCCACCGTAAACCCCTTCCGCTTGTTATATCTACATCAGAGGAGGGAGGTGAGATGCCCGAATACGCGGTGGAACTGCGGGGAGTGAGCAAGTCCTTCGGCCCCGTGGTGGCCGTCCACGACGTGACCCTTGCCGTCCGCGAGGGAGAATTCTTCGCCCTTCTGGGGCCCTCCGGCTGCGGCAAGACGACCACGTTGCGGCTTATCGCCGGGTTTGAGCAACCTACCAGCGGGGAAATCTATATCGCCGGTCAACCCCAGCGGGAAATTCCCCCGTATCGCCGCCCGGTGAACACCGTCTTTCAAAACTACGCGCTTTTTCCCCATATGACCGTCTACGAAAACGTCGCCTTCGGACTCCAGATGCAACGAGTTCCCAGAGCAGAAATCCGACGGCGAGTAGAGGAGGCGCTGGAGATGGTCCGCCTGCCCGGTCTGGAAGACCGCCGTCCGCGGGAACTCTCCGGCGGCCAGCAGCAACGGGTGGCCCTGGCCCGCGCCCTGGTCAACCGCCCGCGCGTCCTGCTCTTAGATGAGCCCCTGGGCGCGCTGGACCAGAAACTCCGCAAGGCGATGCAACTGGAACTGAAAGCGCTCCAGCACCGGGTGGGCATTACCTTCATCTACGTGACCCACGACCAGGAGGAAGCGCTGACCATGTCCGACCGCATCGCCGTGATGAATCAGGGGCGGGTGCTCCAGGTGGGCACCCCGGAGGAAGTGTACGAGCGCCCCGCCGACCGCTTCGTCGCCGACTTCATTGGCGAGACCAACCTGCTGGAGGGGCTGGTCACCGAGGTCCAGGCCGACCGGGCAACGGTGCGGGTCAACGGCACTCTGACCCTCCAGGTTGGAGCGACGGAAGGGATCGCCACTGGGCAGGCCGTCGCCGTCGCCATCCGCCCGGAGAAAATCGCGCTACACTCCCAACCGCCCGGCCCATACGCCATCCCCGGGGTCGTCCACGAAGTGGTCTACAGCGGCGCGGACATCCGCTACCTGGTCCGTCTCACCGACCAGACGCTCATTCAGGTGCGGCTGCAGAACATGGGCAACGGCTCCACCCCGCACTTCCCCCGGGAAGAGCGGGTCTACCTGACCTGGCGACCGGACGCTGCGCGCCTTCTGACCGCGTAGGAGTTTCCGATGGCGTTCCATCTACGTCGGGATACCGCGCGCCTCTTGGCGCTCATCTCTCCCAGCCTGACCTGGCTGGTGGTGTTCTTCCTGCTGCCCCTGCTCATCGTCTTCGCCATCAGTTTTGGGCAGCGCGGGCCCTATGGAGGCATCCGTTGGGACCTGACCCTCGCCAACTACGCGCGCCTCCTGGACCCCCTCTACCTGCGCATCTTCGCTCGTACCCTCGCCATTTCCCTGGCGACCACCGGGATTTCCCTGCTCATCGGTTACCCGATGGCGTTCTTCATCGCCACCCGCCCCAGGCGCTGGCGCAACGGGCTTCTTATCCTGCTCACCATCCCCTTCTGGACGAACTTCCTGGTGCGCACCTACGCCTGGCTGCTGATCCTGCGGGATAACGGACTGATCAATCTCTTCTGGACGGGCGCCGTCCACACAACCATTCAGCAACTGGCGGCCTGGTTCCCCCTACCCTGGTGGGACGAATTGCTTCGGGCGACGGCGGAACCGTTGCGCCTTTTCGGCACCGACGGAGCGGTCATCCTGGGGCTGGTGTACGGGTGGCTGCCGGATATGGTCCTTCCCTGCTACGCCGCGGTGGAGCGGCTGGACCCGCGCCTGGTGGAGGCGGCGCAGGACCTCTACGCCAACCGGGTGCGGGCGTTCTGGCGAGTCGTCTTTCCCCTGACCCGCTCTGGCATCATCGTCGGCTCCATCCTGGTCTTCGTCCCCTGCGTGGGAGCCTACGTCACCCCGGACCTGCTGGGCGGGGCGCGGACGATGATGATCGGCAACGTCATCTACTCCCAGTTCATGATGGTCCGCGACTACCCCTTCGGCTCCGCCCTCTCCTTCGTCCTAATGGCGCTGATGCTGATGGGTACGATGATCTACTTTCGGCTGGGGGCGGAAGAGGAAAGGAGGCTGGCATGAGCCGCCGGTCGCCTGGAACTCCGCCCTCCGTCCAGCCCCTGGGCCGTTCCCGCTGGCTGACCGTCCACGGGGTGATGACGTATCTCTTCCTCTACCTGCCCATCGTCATCCTGGTGATTTTCTCCTTCAACGTCTCCCGCTACGTGGGTGTGTGGCGGGGGTTCACGCTGCAGTGGTACCGGGCGCTCTTCGCCAACGAGGCCATCGGCGCCGCGCTGCGCAACAGCCTGATCGTCGCCGCGGCGTCGGCCTTCATCGCCACCGTCCTGGGGACGATGGTTGCCATCGGCCTGGAGCGCTACCGGTTCCGCCTGCGCGCCTTCGTGGATGCGCTGCTCTACCTGCCCATCATCATCCCCGACATCGCCATGGCGGTGATGCTGCTTCTGTTTTTCGTCCTCTCCCGCATCTCGCTGGGGTTATGGACGATTATCATCGCGCATGTCGCCTTCAACATCTCCTACGTGGCGCTGGTGGTGCGGGCGCGGCTGGCCTATTTTGACGTCTCCCTGGAGGAGGCCGCGCAGGACCTCTATGCGGACGAATGGCAGACCTTCCGCCGGGTGACGTTGCCGCTCCTGATGCCGGGGATCATCGGCGGGGCGCTTCTGGCCTTCACCCTTTCGCTGGATGACTTTGTCATCACCTTCTTCGTCGCCGGCCCCGGCGCAACGACGCTCCCTCTGCGGGTATACTCTATGATCAAACTGGGAGTCACCCCGGAGATCAACGCGCTCTCCGCGCTGATGCTGGTGATTTCCATCGTGCTGGTGCTGGCGTCCACCCTGCTGGCGGAGCGACGGGTGGGATAACGTCGGGATGTCGGGCGGGCGGCCTTCGGCCGCCCGCCCCTCCACTTTATCATTCCCGGAAGGAGGAGAAGATGAACCGCAAAATGACCATCCTGCTGGGATGCCTGGTCGCCGTCTCGCTGATGTTGGCGACCGCCTGTGGGGGCGGGAAGCCCCAGACGCGCGAACTCCACGTCTACAACTGGTCGGCCTACATAGACCCCCAGATTTATAAGGACTTTGAGGCCGAATTCGGCGTGCGGGTCGTGGAGGACACCTTCGCCAGCAACGAGGAACTCCTGGCGAAACTCCAGGCCGGGGCCCGAGGATACGACGTCATCGTCCCTTCGGATTACATGGTGGAAGTGATGATCCGCCAGGGACTCCTGCAGGAGTTAAACCACCAGAATCTCCCCAACCTGGGCAACATAGACTCCCAGTTCGCCGACCCACCGTATGACCCCGGCATGCGCCACTGCATCCCCTACCAGTGGGGGACGACCGGGATCGGCTACAACGCCGAGGCGTTCCCCGAACCGCCCGACAGTTGGGCCTATTTCTTTGATCCCCAGCGGACGGCCCCATATGCGGGCAAGTTCACCATGCTGAACGACGCCCGGGAGGTCATCGGCGCGGCGCTGAAATATCTGGGGTATTCGCTGAACACGACGAATCCGGACGAACTGGCCGCAGCGCGCGACCTGCTCATCCGTCAGAAAGACTGGCTCTATGCCTACGATAGCGAGCAGTACCGCTCCCTGTTGCCTGCAGGGGAGATTGTGATGGCCCAGGGGTTCAGCGGGGACTTCTTTATGGTGGCGGAGGAGGACCCGCGCATCCGCTACGTCATCCCGCGGGAGGGGACGACGGTCTGGACCGACAATCTCTGTATTCCGGTCGGCGCGCCCAACAAGGAGATGGCAGAGGTCTTCATTAACTACCTGCTGCGGCCGGACGTGGGGGCTCGGATATCCAATTACACCCGCTACGCCAGCCCGAATTTGCTGGCAAAAGCCTATATAGACCCCGAATTGCTGGAAGACCCGGCCGTTTACCCGCCGCTGGAGGTTCGGGCGCGGCTGGAATGGGTAGAGGACCTGGGAGAGGCTGCCGCCCTCTACGATCGTATCTGGACGGAAATCCGGGCCGCGGCGCCCTGATCAGTGGACTGACCAGTACAGGGGTCAATAACCGGAACGGGGATGGTCGCCCCGCTTTGCGGGAGACCATCCCCGTTTGCCGCAGCCCCCTGGGTCAGGACGAAGTATCGGAAGACGAGGTGGTGGGGGCCTTACCGTTGGGGCCGGAAGGACCGTTCCCCCAATGGCCCCGGCCGAAGCCGCGTCCCATCGGGAAGAAGCCCTTCTCCAGCCCCTCCAACATCCAGTCCGCCTGATCCTGCGTGATCTCTCCCTCTTCCACGGCCTTCTGGATGGCCTCCTTCATCGCCTGGACCCGCGCGGCCTGCATCGCTTCCTGGACTTTCGCCAGGTCCACGCCCTGATCCTCGGCGATCTCTTCCAGGCTCTTGCCCGAATGCAACTCGGAGAAGAGTTGTTCGGGGGTCAAGCCCAGCGCGTCGGCGGCGGCATCAAACGTGCTCCACGAATCGCCGAATCCGCATCCCAGGCGCAGGCCGAATCCCCGGCCGGGGAGACCCTGGGGGACGGATGTGGGAGGCGTGGTATCCTGGGCGAAGGCTGGCGCTACGGTTGCCAGTCCCAGCACTCCCAGGACTCCCAGTACCCCCAACAGAAGCCCTACACCGAGTAGCACTTTTACGGTTTTGCTCATAGTACCTCCTTTCGTGGTGTGGAAAAGATTTGGGCCGGGCCCGGCTTCTACAACCGGCCTCTTCCGACCGGCACTCTGGAGTATAAAGCAGGGGTGTGAAGGCCTGATGAAGAGGGGATGAAGGTTTGGTGAAAATGAGGCCGGAGATTGGGAGAGGGGCCGTCCCATTTCTCTCCCGAATGGGGAACCAATAGCCTCCCCCAAGCGTCTTATGATTTAGCAACTGGCTACCTGACAGTTTTCCAATAGGACGCGGATGGACGCGGACAAGCAGTGTGGCTCATGTTCAAAAGCAATGCACTTTCTCAAGGACACCTTCACCCCTCCCCCTTGCCCCCTCCCCGTTGCGGCGTTCGCCGCACGGGGAGGAAAGGGCAAGGACAAGCCTTGCCCTCTTTTCCCCCTTCTCCCCCGCCGCGGCGGGGGAGAAGGGGGCCAGGGGGATGAGGGGGCGTTAGAGGCCAGACCCTGCCTGCACGAGGTCTGGATATGAGCCGAAAGTGTCAGGTAGCTAGATTTAGCAACACTGTGTCCCGGTGGTCTAAAACCGCAAAGAGCACGAAGGATGACACAAAGAGCGCAAAGAAATTTTTTAATTTTGTGCTCTTCGTGGAACCCTTTGTGCCCTTGATAGTTAATAGCAAGGAGTGAAGCCCGATGGGAAATCCCAGGAATCTCTCCGAACTCCAGCGTGAGCCGTTATGGACGGTGCTTGTATTTGTTTGCGGCGTCCTGACTGTCCTGTGCCTGATCGGCCTCTGGGTACTGGGCAGCCGATACCTCATCCCGCGCATCGCCCCGACGCCGTCTCCGGTAACCCCGACCATCTGGGTTGCCCCGGAGGCGGCCCGGCCGGGCACATCCATCACCGTCACCGGCGAGGGTTGGTCGCCGGGGGATACCGTCTTCGTCGGCCTGATAGATCCCGCCCAGGGGACCCGGAAGCCGCTGGCCTCTGCGGCGGTGGGATCGGACGGCCGCTTCAGCGCCGTATTGACGCTCCCGCCCGATGCGGGGGCTGCCCAGCCACAGGTGCAGGTCGTGGCCTGGTCGTCTAAGACGAGCAGCGAAGCCCGGGCGGTGCTTCCTGTGCTGGTCAACACCGCCACACCGACCGCAACGCCCGTTCCGACGCTGCCGGCTACCCCAACCTTTACACCTGTTCCCCCCACACCCACCCCGCCCCCGCCGACCGCCACGCCGACCCGACGGCCGACAGTGCGCCCCACCGCCACGCCGCGCCCCACCACCACGCCGCGCCCCACATCCACCCCGACGGGGGCCACCTGGCGGGCGGAGTTTTTCGCCAACGTGAACCTGGCAGGGCCTCCCGCGCTGGTGCGCCAGGATGCGGCGGTCAACTTTGATTGGGGGCGGAACGCGCCAGCCTCCGGGATACCGGCCGATAACTTTTCCGCCCGCTGGATGCGCACGGTACAATTTGAGGGAGGAGTGTACCGCTTTCGCGCCGTCGTGGACGATGGAGTGCGCATCTACGTGGATGAACTGCTGGCGCTGGACTCCTGGCACGACGGTGCCCGCCGCGAAGTGACCACCGACTTCAAAGTGACGCCCGGTGCCCATACGGTTCGGGTGGAGTACTACGAGCGTGCCGGAGATGCCCTCATTCAGGTGAGTTGGGAGCGCATCGCGGCCTATCCGGACTGGAAAGGGGAATACTGGACCAACCGCGACCTCTCCGGCAACCCGGCCCTGGTGCGCAACGACGAGAACATCTCCTTCAACTGGGGCAAGGGTTCGCCGGCCCCGAATCTGCCCGCCGACAGATTCTCGGCCCGCTGGACGCGCACAGCAAACTTTGAAGGGGCCACGTACCGCTTCCGTGTCGTGGTGGATGACGGGGTGCGCCTGTGGGTGGACGACCGGTTGATCATAGACTCCTGGCGCGATGGCAGCGCCCGCGAACTGACGGCCGAATATGCCCTGGTACAGGGGGCGCACAACCTGCGGGTGGAATACTACGAAAACACCGGCGACGCGGTCATCCAGGTGGGGTGGGAAAAAGTCGCCTCTCCGTCCTATCCCGACTGGAAAGGGGAATACTGGCCGAACATCAACCTGAGCGGCACACCGGCCCTGGTGCGCAACGACGCGGCGATTGACTTCAACTGGGGCACGGGGTCGCCCGCCGTCGGCATTCCAACCGATAACTTCTCCGTCCGCTGGACCCGGGTGTTCACTTTCACGCCAGCCATCTATCGCCTCTATGCCCAGGCCGATGACGGTATTCGGGTCTATGTAGACAATGTGCTGGTATTGAACGAATGGCACGACAGCGACGGGACCCGGGTCTACACGGTGGACATGCCGTTGAACGGCGTGCGCCCGCTGCGGGTGGAATACTACGAACGGGGCGGCGGCGCGCTGGCGAAATTCTGGTGGGCCAAAGTGGGCGATTGGCCAACGCCGACGCCTACCCGGACGCCGAGTCCCACCCCCACGCGGACGGCCACGCCGACCGCTACTCCAACTGCTACTCCGACCGCCACTCCGACTGCCACGCCGACCGCCACACCGACTGCTACTCCGACTGCCACGCCGACCGCTACTCCAACGGCCACGCCGACCGCCACACCGACTGCTACCCCGACAGAGACTCCCTCTCCCACCGCCACACCGACATCGCCCACTCCGCAATCGACGCCGTGAGGGGGGCAACTGCTCTTCGTATGGGTAGGTTTTTGGGGCAGCCCTCCTCGCATGAAGAAGGAATAGATTTTTTGATTGGGCGGCTTCGCCGCCCAATCAAAAAATCTTCTTTTTACCCCTCGCTCGCTGGGGGTGAAAAAACTTACCCATGCAAGGGCAACTGCCCTCCCCGTTGAGGGCAGGCGAGACATCTGCCCCGAATAGGTTTTGGCGCTGGCGGCCGAAGGTCGCCAGCGCCAAAACCTTTACAAAAATCCTCCTCCTCTGACCGCTACGTTAGGATCACCTCCACCCGTACTTCCTTCGTGTCCTCCGCCGGAAAGGGAATGATGGTGCCCTCTACGGGTTCCCCGTCCACCATCAGGAAGACCCGGTTGCCCGAACCGGCACGCCGCACCGTGATGTGATACGTTACCCCGCGGAAGACCCGCTGGGCAGTGAAGCCAGGCCAGTAGCGCGGAATGACCGGTGCGATCCGCAACCCTTGAAACGTGGGGCGGATTCCCAGGATATGCTGGGTGATGGCGACGTAGTTCCAGGCCGCGGTACCGGTGAGCCAGGAGTTCTTTGCCTCTCCGGGGGTCGGCGCGTCCCGCCCGGCAATCATCTGCGCATAGACGTACGGCTCGCAGCGATGGACCTCGCCGATCTCCTCCCGCGCCGACGGGTTGATCCGCAGGTAGTAATCGTGGGCCTCGTCGCCATTCCCCACAACCGTCTCGGCGATCATCACCCAGGGATTGGTGTGACAGAAAATGGAAGCATTCTCCTTGTAGCCAGGCGGATACGAGGAAATCTCTCCAAGGTGGACGTAATAACGGGTGTAGGCTGGCTGGTGAAGGAGGATACCGTGGGGAGTCGCCAGGCGCTGGCGCACCGATTCCAGCGCCTTTTGGGCCCGCCCGTTCTTCACCCCGATGCCAGCCATAATGCACATCCCTTGCGGCTCAATGAAGATCTGCCCTTCGGCGCACTCCCGCGAGCCGACCTTTCGGCCCAGGGCATCATAGGCGCGCAGGAACCACTCCCCGTCCCATCCGTGCTCCAGTACCCGGCAGGCCATCGCGTCGGCGGCCTGTTCGTAGCGGGTGGCGTCCTCTTCCAGGCCGCGGAGGCGGGCAATCGCCGCCATCTCTCGCGCCGCCAGCACAAACAGCCCCCCGATAAAGACCGACTCGGCGACCGTGCCGTCTTTCTTCAGCGGCGCGGTCTGGAACGACTCCCCCGGTTCCTCAGAGAAGATGTTCAGGTTGAGGCAGTCGTTCCAGTCGGCGCGGCCGATCAACGGCAGACCGTGAGGCCCCAGCCGGTCCAGGGTATATTGAATACTGCGCTGCAGATGCCGGTACAGCGGCTCCTCGGTCCCCGGACGGTTGTCGTAGGGTACCAACTCGTCTAAAATGCTCTCGTCCCCCGTTTCCTTCAGGTACGCCGCCGTGCTGAGCACCAGCCACAGGGGATCATCGTTGAAACCGCTGCCGATCAGGTCGTTCCCCCGTTTGGTCAGTGGCTGGTACTGGTGATACGCTCCCCCCGTCTCCAGTTGGGTGGCTGCCAGGTCCAGAATGCGCTGACGGACCGACCCCGGCACCATATGGACCGCGCCCAGGATGTCCTGATTGGAATCCCGGAACCCGATCCCCCGGCCGATGCCGGATTCAAAATAGGACGCCGACCGGGCAACATTAAAGGTGATCATGCACTGGTACGGGTTCCAGATGTTGACCATCCGGTCCGTATGGGGGTCGGGGGTCTCCACCTGGAAAACACCCAGCAGGCGGTCCCAGTGGTCACCCAGAGCGGCGAAGGCTGCTTCCACATTGGCGGGGTTCAGGTAACGGTCAATGATCGGGCGCACCGTGCGCTTGTTGATCCGCGAGGAGTCCGGCGGATCAAACTTCTCCTGGGGAGGGTTCTCGTGGTAACCCAGGAGGAAAATCACCTGGCGCGTTTCCCCCGGTGCCAGCGTCAAGCGAATGTGATGGGAGCCCATCGGCGCCCATCCGTGAGCGGCCGAGTTGGAGGACTGACCCTGCTCCACCACCAGGGGACGGTCCCATCCCCGGTATGGGCCCAGGAACCGGTCCCGGCCGGTGTCAAATCCCGCCAGCGGTTCCGAACAGGCGAAAAAGGCGAAATGATTGCGCCGTTCCCGGTACTCCGTTTTGTGGTAAATGACCCCATCCTCTACTTCCACCTCCCCGGTGCTGAAGTTGCGCTGGAAGTTGGTGGCGTCGTCCCAGGCGTCCCAGAGGCAGAACTCCACCGCCGAGAAGACGGAGAGGGGAAGAATCTGACGGCGCCCGTTGGTCACCGTGAACTGCCAGATTTCCAGATTCGCGCCCGGCGGGACGAAGTAGCGAATCTGCGCCGTCACCCCGCGATAGGCCGATCCGATAATGGTGTAGCCCAGGCCATGGCGGCAGAAATAGTCTTCGGCTGGGTGGCGGGTGGGCTGCCAGGTCGGGGACCAGTATTCCCCGCTCTCGTCGTCCCGCAGGTAGATGTACCGGCCCCCCTGGTCGGTGGGGACACCGTTGTAGCGATAACGGGTGAGCCGCCGCAGGCGGGCATCCCGGTAGAAACAGTAGCCTCCGGCGGTGTTGGAGATGATACCGATGAACTCCTCACAACCCAGGTAGTTAATCCACGGGAGAGGAGTATCCGGTCGGGTGATCACATATTCCCGATTGCGGTCGTCAAAGAAACCGTAGCGCATTCGTTCCACCTCCAAAAATCGGGGGTTTGGGGCGGTGCAACCGCCACGGCCCCAAACCCCCGTTTCGTCCTTCCCGTTCGGGCGAAGCGGCATCCGCCTCGCCGAAATCTCACAGCGTATTTTCCCGAAGGAACTCCATTATTTCCTGTACGTAAGCAAAGGCCAGGCAGGTGACCGTGTCCGCGCCGCCGTAGTAGATGGCTATCCGCCCCGTGGGGGGGTCCACCAGCGCGGCGCAGGGGAAGACCACGTTGGGCACATCCCCCACACACTCGTAGTACTCGCGCGGGTTCATCAGGTACGGGCGGGAACGGTAGATGACCTTCCAAGGCTGGTCCAGGTCCAGAAGCGCTGCGCCGAAACTGTAGACGAAACCGTTGCAGGAAGTCAGGACACCGTGATAAAGGAGAAGCCATCCCTCGGAGGTCTCTATCGGCGTGGGCCCGGCACCGATTTTGGTGGACTGCCAGCCGCCCACCGGAGCCATCACAAACCGGTGATGGCCCCAGTGGACCATATCCGGGCTCTCGCTATAGAAGATATCGCCGAAGGGGGTGTGCCCCCGGTCGCTGGGCCGGCTGAGCATCGCGTACTTCCCGCGGATGCGGCGGGGAAATAATACCCCATTGCGGTTGTAGGGCAGGAAGGCGTTCTCCAACTGGTAGAACGTCCGGAAATCGTACGTGTAGCCCACCCCAATGGTCGGCCCGTAGTATCCATTGCACCAGGTGACGTAATAGCGGTCCTCCAGCCAGCAGACGCGCGGGTCATAGCCGTAGACGAACTGGCCGATCTCCGCATCGTCGCAGACGAACTGAATGCGCTGGGGCTCTATCTGCCAGCGGATGCCGTCGTCGCTGAAACCGACGTGGAGTTGCATATCCCGAGCGGTGTTATCGCAGCGGAAGACCCCGGCGAACTTCCCGTTGAAGGGGACGACGGCGGAGTTGAAGATACTGTTGGCTCCGGGCACGGCGTCCCGGGTGATAATGGGATTTTTGCTGTAGCGCCAGACGACATCGCGGCAACCCGGGGGGCGGTCCTCCCAGGGAATGTGGGGTAGAGGTGAACCGACGATCGTCACTTCGGACACGTTGGATTCCTCCCCGTGAGGATCAGGATGGTCCGACCGTTACCAGCGATGGCAGGCGACCCAGTGGTCCGGCGCGACTTCCACCAGCGGGGGGATCGCCTTCGTGCATTCCGGCGTTCCCTTGGAACAACGGGGATAATACACGCACCCCGCCAGATGGGCTTTGTCCCCGTCCTCCACCGAGCGAACCGTTTTGGCCCATTTCTGATCCAGCCGGGGGACGGAGTCCATCAGCAATTGCGTGTAGGGGTGAATCGGGTTGGAAAAAACGCTTTCCGTCCGCCCCATCTCCATAATGCGCCCGCAGTAGAGGATGACCGCGCGTTCACTGATGTAGTACCCCAGAGAGAGGTCATGGGTGATGAAGAGGATGGAGAGCCCGCGGGCTTTCAGGTCAGCCAGCAAGTTGAGCACGTCAATCCGGGTGGACGCGTCCAGCATGCTGATGATTTCATCGGCGACCAGGAACTCAATGTCCAGCAACAGCGCGCGGGCGATGAGGAACCGCTGCAATTGCCCACCGCTGAGCTGGTGCGGGAACTTGTTCAGCACCTGCTGCGGGTTCAGGCCGACGGAGGTCAGCGTCCGCTCCACCTTCTCGTCCCAGTCGGCCTGGGGAATGTGCGGATAGAACTCCCGCCGGACGATCTGGAAGATGCGGTCCGCCTTGAAGATGGGATTATACGACCCGAAGGGGTCTTGAAACACCCCCTGAACCCTGCGGTAGTATTCCTTCAGGGCGTTCCCTTTGAGCGTGGAAATATCCATATCGTTGAACCAGATTTTGCCGGAAGTGATGGAGATGAGCCGCAGGATCATCTTGCCGATGGTGGATTTCCCGCTACCGCTCTCGCCGATCAATGAGACCACTTCTCCGCCCCGAACGTCAAAACTGACATCGCATACGGCGGGGAGTTTTCTCGCGCCGAATGCGCCAACCCGATAGATTTTGGAAACCCGATCCAGCCGCATCATATTCAATACTCCCTCCAGCAGGCCACGAAATGGCCCGGCTCAATTTCCAGAAACGGGGGAACATCCCGGCACTTCTCAAAGGCAACCGGACAGCGGTCCTGGAACCGGCATCCGGGGGGCGGGTCCAGCAGCACCGGTGGACTGCCGGGGATACCGCTGAGCCGGGTTTCGGCATACCGCACGCCGACTTTGGGCAACGACCCGATGAGCATCTTCGTATACGGATGCCGCGGCCGATGGATGATCACCTCGGTGGGCCCCTTCTCGGAGAGTTGCCCGGCGTACATCACCATAATGGAGTCGGCGACCTGATAGAGGATGGATATATCGTGGGTGATGACCATGATGCTTTTGACGAAGCCGCGGTCCCGGAACTCCACCAGCATTTCCATAACCGCTTTCTGGGTGGAGACGTCCAGCGCCGAGGTAATTTCGTCGGCAATGAGCACGGAGGGATTCAACAGAGTGGAAAGGACCAGCACCACCCGCTGTTTCATCCCGCCGGAGAGTTCTATAGGGTACATTTTCAATACGTCGTGGGAAAGCCCTACCAGGTCCAGCCGCCGCTTCAATTCGGGCAGGATGGCCCCGTAGTCTATCCCCCTGGAACGAACCACTTCGCCGATCATCGTACCGATTTTGCGGATCGGGTTGAGCGCGTTCATCGCATATTGGGGGATGATGGAGATTTTCCGGAAACGGTACTCCCGCATTCGCTCCATATCCCAGATGGGCAACTCTTCGCCATCCAGGACCACCCGACCACGCACGAACTTCATGGGGGGCTTCAGGAGAACAATGCCGTGGCCGAGGGTGGTCTTTCCGCAGCCCGATTCGCCAGCCACCCCCATAATCTCCCCATCCGCCATCTTGAATGTGGCATCCTCCAGGGCGCGGGCGTCTCCCCGGAGGGTCTGGTAGTACAGAGTGAGGTTCTCTACTTGCAGCGTCACGGTTTATAACTCCCGGAGTTTGGGATTGAAGACTTCATCCAGCCCCACATTGGTGACATACAGGGCGCCCACAATGGCCATGATTGCCGCGCCCGGTGGGACAAACCACCACCATATTTTCAGAGGGAGCGCAGCCCAGAGGAGCGCGTAGTTCATCATTAGACCCAGGGAGACGGTATCGGTTGGGCCGAGGCCAATGAAGTCCAGAGCAGCGGCATTGAGGACCGCACCACCGAACTGGAGGATATAGACCAGGAGCAGGTAGGACATCATATTGGGCGCGATCTCGCCGAAGATAATCCGCCAGGATTTCATCCCGGATATCCGGGCCATATCCACGTATTCCCGAACGCGAAGGGAGAAAGTCTGGGCCCGGATGGCCCGCGCCGCCCAGGGCCAGGCCGTCAGCCCGATAAAGATGCTTTCCGTTAAGATACCGCGCACCGTCAGGTACGCCGCGATGATAATCAATACGGCCAGAGTGGGGATAATCAGCACGATGTTCGTGATCATATTGAGAATCTCATCTACCATTCCCCCCCGATAACCGGCGGTGAAGCCGATGAGGATTCCCAGCAGAGTGCCGATGGTCCCCCCGATCAGGCCCACGATAAACGTCGCCCGCAGGCCGTGGACGAACTGGGAGAAAACATCCTGCCCAAAAATCGTCGTTCCAAACCAGTGTTCCCTGGAAGGAGGGAACGCGGCGACCTCTACATATTCATTGGGCGGATACTTGGCCAGGAACGGGCCAAAGATGGCCATCAGCGCGAAGAACAGGATGATTGCGAGACCGACCCGCAACTTTTTGTTTCGCCAAGCAAAGTACAGGAATTCGCTTCTTGCCTTCAGTCCCATCACGCGACCTCCCCCGCCATCCCCAAACGGGTGCGCGGGTCCACAATGACATACGCAACATCTATAAAGAGATTGGCCAGCAGCACGCCGAGGATGATGAACAGGAAACAGCCCTGAATCAGGAAATAGTCCTGATTCTGGATGGCGCTGACAATCAGATTACCGATACCGGGGTATGCGAAGACCACCTCCGTCGCCACCGCACCGGCCACGATGGTCCCCAACTGCAGCGCCAGGCCAGTAACCTGAGGAAGGACCGCATTCCGGAAGGCGTAGCGGCGGATCAGGCTCTGCGGCGCGCCCAGCGTTTCCAGGTATCGGGAATAATCGGCTTCCAGTTCGTAAATGATCATGTTTCTCATTCCGATGGCCCATCCGCCGAACATCACCATAAACAGCGACAGAAAGGGCAGGAACCAGTGCCAGAGGAGGTCTTTGATGAAGAGCCACGAAAAATGGGGGCGCAACTCAAAACTGTACGCACCGGCGATGGGGAACCACCCGGCGACGATCCCCAGAGCCCAGGCCAGGAGCAGAGCCAGCCACATATAAGGGGTGGCGGTGAGAATGTAGCCTATGGGGAGCACGGTGTTATCCAGCCAGCGACGCCGCGCCGCCAGGGCCCCGAAATTGTTCCCCGCGAACCAGCTGATCAGAATCGCAGGCAACAGCAAAAAGACATCATAGGGGACGGCAGCCTTGATAATATCCATCACCGGTCGGGGAAAATACAGAGTGCTCCTCCCCAGATCGCCCTGAAGAACCGACTTCCAGAAGTTGATGTACTGCTGCCACATCGGGACGTCCAGGGCGAAAAGCCGAAGGTAATAATCGCGCAGCAGTTTCACCTCTTCCGGGTTTCGGGGTCCCAGCCGACTGATCATCACATTGATCGGGTCGCCGGGCATCAGACGGGGAATCAACCAGTCTATGGTGACGGCCAGAAAGAAAGTCAAAATGTAGATCAGCAACTTTCTGCTCAGATACCGTGTCACGATGCCTCCCGGATAACGAATTTTCGCCAGGGGTGGGATTCAAGCAGGGACCGCGCAGTACGGCTTATACTCGTAGCGCGCCCCACCGATGGGATACCTTTGCCCCATCCTGCAAACTCTGGCCTTTGGGCTCAAACGGTCCGAAAGGGGAAAAGTATTCCGCTGCCTGTTCCACCTTGTAGATTACCAGAGATAAGCCGCTATGTCAAATCCTCTTCTATTGGGGGCATTCCCGTTCTATGGCAAGTTATACCAATCGCATTTGGGTATGTCAGATTCGTAGGCCTGGTTTACCAAACCCCTCCCCCCTGTTGATTCATAAAGTCGTATCACCTGGTCTTTCACAAAGTCTCAATAAAGTCGTATCCCACCGCTTGCCCTCGTGGGAATCTGAACGTTCGTTCCGAGTTACAGGGTTTCCCTTTATCCCCCTCACCCCCCTTGCCTCCCTCTCCCCCTTGCCCTGACGGGCGGGGGAGAGGAGGGAAGAGAGGGGTTTTTGGGGCGGCGGCTTCGCCGCCGCCCCAAAAACCCCATTTCCATCCCCCCTCCCTGTGCGGCGGTGGGGCGGACGATCCGTCCGCCCTCAATGGGAAGGGGGTAGGGGGGAGGGGAAATGTCAACCCTCCAGAAGATCGCACCCTTCCGGAATCACAAGCCGGATTCACCCCATAGGGGTGGTATGACTTTTTGAGACTTTGCCAAAAGATCGTGATACGACTTTACGAGATTCAACACCCCGCTTGCACAAGGTCTGGACATAAGCCGCAAATTGCTATGCAAGCCCTATTTCAAGGAATGTGGGGTTTGCAGGGCGTGCCCTACAAACCCCACATTCGCTGTTCCAGGGGTGTCTTACGCCCCCCATCTGGCGCGCCTTCACCGGGCGGGATGCGTTGTTCCGCGAGAACCCGCGATGTGCCGAGAAGATGTCACCTGCGCCGAAAAGTGACCGGGATGGATAAAGGCCGCCCCTCCCCTGCCGGGGAGGGGCGGCAGAGGAGGCTACTGGACCGGTTTCAGTTCCGTGAGCATCAGGATGGACGTCATGTTCCAATAGCCGACCCAGGTGCAGGGCATGTACTTGGTAGCACCTTCCGCAGCCGACGGCCAGTTGGTCCAGTAGGTCTCGTTCCACTGGGCCCACAGACCGTTGTACCACAGCGGGATGGCAGGCATCTCGGTCAGGTGGATGCGCTGAATCTGGGACATGACCGCTTTCATGCCCTCAATATCCTCCACCGGCACCCGGTCCAGTTGGTCCACCAGGGCGAACACCTCGGCGTTCTCATAGCGGCCGAAGTTCCCGCCGAACATTGTGGCCTGCAGGGGATGGTTGAAGACCCAGTTGTAGAAGGTCCAGGGGGTGCTGCTCATGGCGGAGCCGAAGTTGTTGATGGCCATGTCAAAGTTGCCGCCCGGGACCATCTCCCAGTAGGAGGGGAAGTCCGGGAAGTCCGGCTGCAGGTTGATCCCCACCGCCTGAGCGCTGTTGGCGATGACCTTGATGGACTCCATCCAGTCGGTCCACCCGAAGGGCACGATGACCTTCAGTTCAATCTTGGAGCCATCAGGCGCCTCCAGCCAGCCATCCCCATCCACGTCTTTGTAGCCGGCCGCGGCCAGGATCCGGCGGGCCTCACCCGGATTGTAGGTGAAGCCCAATTCATTCACCACTGCCTGGTCTACGTACTGCCCCCAGACCGGCAACAGCCCCGTGGGGTTGGCCTTTGCGACGATGTTGCCATACACTTTGGTGACGATTTCATCTACGTTGATGGCGAAGGCCAGCGCCCGACGGAACGCCGGGTCATCCATGGGCTTCTTCTTGGTGTTCATGAAGAGGAAGGCGGTGTTAGCAGAGAGCATGTACGGCGGGTCGTCGTACCAGGTCTTCGCGCCGTAGCCGCCCTCTACGAGGGTGTTAATGCCCGGCAGGAAGTTGTTGCTCAGGTCCATCTCGCCCTTCAGGAACAGGCCCAGCGCCACGTTATTGCTGGGGTTGACGATGTCCACGATGTACTTGGGCCCCACCTTCTTGCCCAGCAGTTTCGTCGCCCACCAGTTTTCGTTCCGCTTCCAGACCATGCGGTCCTCGGAGTGCGTCTCGTAGATGTAGGCGCCGGAGCCCACCGGGGGGATGTTCTGGCCGGTGGTGATCTCCTCCTCGGAGCGGCCCTCCCAGATGTGCTTGGGGACGATGGTGAGCGAGTAGAGGACGTAACCCCACTCCTGATAGCGGGGATCGGAGAAGGTGAAGCGGACAGTGTAGTCGTCCACGGCTTCCACTTTCTCCAGCCAGTCCCAGACGTAACTGAAGCTGGTGCCCGAAGTCTTGCGCACCTCAAAGGAGAAGACCACGTCGGCGGCCGTCAGGGGCTTGCCGTCCTGCCACTCAATCCCCTGGCGGATTTTGGCCTCGTACACGTTGTTGCGGGTCCACTTCCCGCTCTCGGCAAGCCACGGGATGAACTCGTTCTTCAAGGGGTCATAGAGGAAGAGGGTCTCGTAGCAGAGGCCGAGAACGCCCATCGCCGTATCGCCGCCGGTGAGCGGGTTCCAGGACGAAGGCGGCCCCCACTGCTTGCCGCTGGTGTAGAGGGTCTCGTTGCGGGGATACACTACCTCCGTCGGAGAGGGGGTGGCTGTCACCACTACCGGCTTTTCCACCGTCACCTGCTTCTCCACCGGAACGGTCACCGTGACGGTCTGGGGAGCGCAGGCCGCCAGCAGCGCGACTACCGTGAGGACGGTCAGAACGATAAGTATGGATTTCCGGTACATTTTTCTCCTCCTGAAAAACGTTTTGGGAAAACTTGGAACGATAAGAATATGCGGGGTAAATGGCTGTTTTTCCTTCGCTATGCATCCCTCCTTTCTTTAAGCAAGTGAGCGAGTATGCAAGTGTGCAAGTGGGCAAGTGGGCCGGTTATTTGGCCCGAATCCCGCAGGACGCCCGGATGACCAGTTCGGTCGGGAGTACTACCCGGTGGACTGTGCTTCCTTCCGGGTTCTCTATTAAACCGATGAGGAGTTTCACCGCCATGCTACCCAACTGGTCTATCGGTTGACGGATAGTGGTCAGCGGTGGCTCCACCACAGAGGCCAGAGGGATATCGTCAAAACCGACAACGGCGATGTCATCGGGGACGCGCAGGCCTGCATCCCGGATCACTTTGATCGCACCGATAGCCATCACATCACTGGCAGCAAAGACGGCCGTCGGCCGTTGGGGGAGGAGCCGCTGCATAGCCATCCTTCCCCCCTGTTCGGTGAAATCTCCCTCAGCGATGAGTTTCTCGTCCACCGCAAGCCCCCGAGAAGTCAGAGCCTGTCGGTATCCCTCCAGACGGTCCTGCCCGGCACACATGTTGAGTGGACCAGTGATGGTCGCGATCCGTTCGTGTCCCAGACGCAGGAGATGTTCCACCGCCATTCGCGCCCCGTTGACGTTATCCACGTCCACATAATGGATCCGTTCATGAGGATACCGCCCGACGACGACGAACGGAATACCGTCCTGCAAAAGGCGACGAAAAATCGGGTCATCCAGCGGGGCGGAGGAAATTAACACGCCGTCCAGATACTGACCCCGCAACACCTGCTGATATAACTCATCCTGCCGAGCGGAAGAATTGCCAGCCTGGCCCTGGCTGAAGAGGGAGAGCATCAAGTGGTACTGAAAGGAATTGCAGGCATCAGCGACCCCGCGGATAAGGATGGGGAAGTACGGGTCGGTGAAGAGGGTGGTGACCGCCTGCGGAATGATGAGCCCGATAACCCGGGTGCGCCGGGTAGCCAAACTGCGGGCCGCCGCATGGGGTTGATACCCGGTCTCCCGAATCACGGCCCAAACCCGCTCCCGCACCTCCGGGCGTACGCTCGGGTGCTGGTTGATCACGCGGGAAACGGTGGAGCGAGAAACTCCTGCGAGTTTGGCGACCTCTTCCAGGGTTGGCGGCATCCTCACTCCTTTTGGGAGCGCTCCTAAAAACAGCCTTTGAAAAACCCCGGAGAGGGGCTGATTGGGGGGTAGAATAGTCTTCTTTTGGGAGCGCTCTCACAAATATTTTACCACAAACGTGCCCGTTTGTCAAGACCGCAAATATAGTTCTTATTGGAGAGACGCCGATTTCCCGGAAGAAATGGCGGCGGATATTAGCGCCCCCTCACCCCCCAGCCTTCCCCGTTGCGGTATTCGCCACACGGGGGGGACTGGGGACCATATCAAATTCGGCGCAGGCCATCCGGATACCCGTCCGGAAAACAAGACCCCTCCCCACAGCGATTGTGCCGCGTGTGGGAAGGGGCCGGGGGACTCGCTGGGCAGGCATCCGCCCCGATGGACAGACGCTGCCAGGATCAGTGATTTTTCAACACCAGGGGCAAATACAACCGGTACACCGGGTCAATCCAGGCCGGGACATCTCCGTGCCCAAATGGTGGTGGGTTGGGGTTGGGATAATTCTCCAACCGATCCGGTGTGCCGTCCCCATCCGAATCGGGGTCCAGATAGTTGGGAATCCCATCCCCATCCACGTCGTTGTCCCGACAGTTGGGAGTGGTATCTCCATCGGTGTCCAAAGTGGTATTATTGCAGAAATAGTCGCTGCTGGCAATGTATTCATTGGCCGTAAAGATGCCATCGCCGTCGTCGTCATCATCGCGGAAGTCCGGGATGCCGTCCCTATCGCTGTCCTGGGTTGGGTTGGGACAGGGGGCATTGCCGGTGGGCGGGCTGGAGCAACCGGCCTCCATCCAATCGGGGACGCCATCGCCGTCGGAGTCGGTGTCCAGATAGTTGGGGATCCCATCGCTGTCCAGATCCCCAAGGCCCTCTTCGGCGTTGGGGATTCCATCCCCATCGGTATCCGTATCCGCGTAATTGGGCATGCCGTCGCCATCCAGGTCCCCCGGCTCCGTCGGGATGATCCCTATCCCGATAGGAACGGTATCCTCTGCTTGACCGTTCAGGGGATCCGTGCCGGTTGCGGTGGCGGTGTAGATGGTCTCTTTCTCCGGCGCGACCGGCACGGTGCAGGAAACCGATTCTCCGATGCCGAGAACTGCAGCGGTACATACGACGAAATCGTCGTCGGAATCGTCCGGGGTGCCGTTATCCGACCAGACCACCACATCGTACAACAAAATATCTCCCACATTCACCGTCTCATAGGTCAGGATAACCGGACTTCCGGGATAGGTAGCGGTGATCGGTGCAGTAACCGTCAGGGTCAGGGCAGGGTGGAGGATGTCGGTGGTCACTGTCGCCGTCGCCTGCGCCATCCCGCCCAGGGGGTCCGTGCCCGTGGCGGTGAAGGGGCGGACGGTCGGGTCTCCCGAAACGGCCGCTGCGACCTCCCGCTGAGCGCTCTTGCCGGGCTCCAGCGTCATCTCCCAGGTCGTCCCGTCGGGCAGGGGGAGGGCGACGTCCAGCACCACGTCGCCCGTGTTGACTACCCGCAGGCTGTAGGTCAGGGTGTCTCCCTCGTGGGCCTGGGAGGGGCCGGTCGCCGTCAGGGTCAGGGCAGGGTGGAAGACGCGCACGACTGCATCATCCGTATCCGAAACCGTCGGCCAGTTTTCCAGCGGCGTCCTATTAGCCAGTGTCGGAAGGCCACTGACCGTTCCCACGTTTGTTACTGAACTGGCAGGATAAGCGACAAAGTGACATGTGACCGTTTCGTCCGGCGCCAGCAGTCCCAGAACGGTGCAGATGGAACCGTAGCGGTCGTCGGTCACATAGACGTTGCTGAGGTAAGTGTTGCCGGTGTTGGTGAACCGGTAGGTGTAGGTTACCGGGGCGCCCTCGTGAATGTCGTAGGGGGTGCCGTCGGCGGCATCGCCAGCGGTCACGACGATTTCCAGGGCGGGGGCTGGTGGGAAGTTCCCCAAGCGGACTTTGTAGATATCTCCGGCAGCCAGAGTAAAGGTGTGGGAGATGCCCGTTGTTGCGTACCAGCCATCAGGAAGGGTTTCCTGGACATAGTAGGTGCCGGGGACCAGGTCGGGCGGATTGCGGGCCGGATCGTTGCTGAAATAGACCCAGCCCTCGTCGTCGGTGGCCCGGTTCCATCCGGCAGCCTGGGAACCGTCCTGGCGGTACAGGCCAACCCACCAGCCGCTCAGCGGGCTGTCGCCGTCGCTGATGTGACCGCTGAGGTCCGCGTCGTGGAACACCTGTACCCGGACGACCGGCAGTTTAATCTGGCCGAAGAGGACGTGAATCACATCTCCCTGGCCCAGCGTCACCGTCTGGGTGACGGGATTGGTCGCCAGCCAACCCGTTTTGGGCGTCACGACGACGGTGTACGTTCCCGGAACGAGCGACCAGAGGGCGTTCCCGATGGCATTGGTGGTTTTGCTCTCTTTCCCCAAGACGGATACCGTCCATCCGGCGAGGCCGCGTTCTCCATCCTGGACGGCGCCGTCCATATTCAGGTCGGTGATCGCCACATCGGGGGCGTCCGGAGCGCAGGCGTCCGCCAGGGATTGGACAGCAGCGATGATTTCCTGAGTACGGGTGTATACATTGAGAGGAGTGGGGGACTCGTTAAGCAGCACGAAGCCGTCGGAGAAGTACCAGACGGCCGCCTGGCGGGCAGCCATCTCTTGTCTGACATCCGGCAGACGGCCGGGGGCGGTGTCGTTCTGGTAATTGGCGGCGCTGGCCCGCGGCGGGTAATGCAGCAGCAGCCAGCGGATACGGCAGTCCATCGCCTCACTGGAGGCAACGACACCGGGCACTGATCAGAGCAACGGCTTAGCCGCCGGACACTTTGGGCTTGCGCAGCAAATCATTTCAGGGGAGCGGCGCGCCCCTGAAAAAATAGTATGGGGTTTGTGGGGGCGGCTTCGCCGCCCCCACAAACCCCACTCCCCACCCCTTCCCGGTGCGGGGCGAATTGCTGCACAAGCCCTTCTTTGGGACGCAGTTGCTTAATTCGGTCAAACTAGGTATAATACAAATGGTTGATCGCCATCGCTGCGTTCCTTCTGATGGGTTTGGATAAACCAATTGTACCGGAACCGGCGAGTCGGTCAACCTCTTTTTGCGAAACTGTCAGGTGGTTAGAAATTTTTTAGAGAACCCTTTGACGCTCTACAAACACGAAGACGCGGCGTTCTCCGCGTCTCAGCGGTGAAATGAGAACCTGGCTGGATAGATACTTTTGGAGGAATACTTATGACCCATCAAAACCCGAAGCGTCGCAAATGGCTCTACCCTGCCGTTTACGTGTTTCTGGTCGTCATCGCTCTCCTTCCACCGATTGCCGAAGTCCCCTACGACCCCCGCGACACGCAGGATGTGATCTGGCACATTCTGGCGGCTGCCATCCAGCCCTACGAGGCCTGGGGGTGGGTGTTTCACGTCGCCACTCTGATCCTTGTGGCGTTGGCGGTCTGGCGACCGCAGTGGGCCGGGCGGGCCATTCCGGCCTACTTCGGCCTCAACTACTGGGTCATCGCCGCAGTACAGACCAATGCGGTGACCGAAAAATATGGCTTTGCCGTCCATACCGGGGCGCTGGTCGCCGAGGTTCTGCTGGGGGTGCTCTGGCTGTGGGTGGCCTGGAAGGGGCGGTTGGAGGTCTCTTTCCGGGGGATTCCGACCTGGCGCTGGTTTCTGGCCCCTCTGGCCCTGCTGGCCTTCTGGACACCGGTTGCCGTGGAGGGGAATCGCGTTCTCCCGAATTTCAACCCCCTCCTGCTTCTGACCTCGCCGGAGTACGGGTTCGCCTACTGCCTGATGACACCGGTTTTCCTGTTCCTGCTCATCCTGTTCTATCCCAACGTAGACCTCTTCGCCTTCCGGGTGACGGCCTTCAACGGTCTGCTCTACGGCCTGTTCAACCTGACCCACTGGGCCAGCCCCGATACGCTGTGGATGGGGGTGATGCATCTGCCGTTGCAGGTGATGTCCATTGTAGCGCTGGGGATGGCGTGGCGGAGGGCGTAGAAAGTAAAACGTAAAGAGTGAAACGTAAAAAGGGGTGTGGGGAACGTTGCTGTTCACACCCCTCTTTGTTATCGTTTGTAGTCAGCCACGCGGCGCAGCGGAGTGACGTCCCGGCGCTACTCCGCTACGCTCTGTAGCGCACTACGAATGTCATCTCACCCGTTCGTAGATTGACAATGGCAAATTTTAAGTTATAAACAAAAATTAGCAGCTGCGCCCCTGGAAAAGGCCGCTGGAAGGGCAAAAGCCAGACGGACTATCGCCTTGGCGGCGCAAAATGG
>Ga0209721_1000868_pt1 | contig 24783 bp, 19 predicted proteins | sample TshhotsprinmetaG_FD_184139 | JGI IMG/M metagenome (GOLD analysis project Ga0209721, IMG submission 184139) | Hot spring microbial communities from South Africa to study Microbial Dark Matter (Phase II) - Tshipise hot spring metaG (SPAdes)... | ecosystem: Environmental > Aquatic > Thermal springs...
AAGAACGCCGAGCGAGGCCGTGATCTCGCTCGCCTGGCGCGACGCTTGCGCTGTTTTTTGCGTGGTCCAGAAACCTGGAAGGCAGCCTGGAAGATTTTTCTGTACTGTTTCAACTGTAGTCCGTGGCGCAAGCAGCGTTTTCCGAACTATCCCGCTCATGTGTTTCAGCTTATCAACCCATAACTTAGCCGCTCCCGTTCAATAAGCACCCTTGACGCGCACGAGGAGAGTCCGGTAGAGCCGGCATAGGGGGGGATCAGCGATGGAATCAGTCGCCGATTCAAGGGTCAAACGGCCTTCTTATGGCTCTTCTAGAGAGAGTTCGTACCGTCCAAAGAGACTTATTGAACAAGGCCACTGACACTTGGCTAACGGTCAATTTTGCGATATAAGAGCCGTATGACGTTGTTGAATGCTACACCCGGAAAATGGTTTCGAGTGGTTTCTCTCGGCGAAAGACGAGGTCTGCGCGCTCATCTCAGGCGGTATGGCTTGTTTGAGGGAGATCGAGTGCGGGTGGTGCGAGCAGCCCCGTTGAAGGGACCTTTGTTGATCGAGGTCAATGGGCGAGAGATTGCACTGGGCCGTAGCGTTGCTGCGCAGATCATCGTGGAGGCAGAAGAATGCGATTCGCCTTGATCGGTCAACCGAATAGCGGCAAGAGCACCCTCTTTAATCAGGTGGCAGGCTACAAAGCTGAGACGGCAAACTTTAGTGGGACTACGGTGACCTACACCGAGAGCCGAGTGCGTCTTTTGGGGCAGGTAATCGAGTTGGTCGATCTGCCTGGTTGTTATGCCCTGGATGGGGTCAGCCCGGCCGAGCGAGAGACACTGCGCTACCTGGCTTCGCGACCGGTGGATGTGGTGATCAACGTGGCCGATGCCACCCATCTGGCTCAATCCTTAGAGTTGACTCTGGCGTTGTTTCCGTTGAAGAAGCCGATGGTTTTGGCGCTCAACCTGATGGACGAGGCCATGCGCTTGGGGTTGCGGATTGATGGGGAAGGCTTGGCGCGCGAGCTGGGCATTCCGGTACTGCCGTTGGTGGCCAGCAAGGGGCGCGGCGTGAAAGAGGTGTTCCTAAAAGCCATGGAGGTGGCCGGCCAAAAGGTTCAGGCGGTGGCCGAGTACGCCACTCAACCCCTCACTGCTGAAGAACGACACCGGCGCGCTCTGGAATTGGCCCAGCGCTTCGTGCACCGAGGACCGCGGCGCGTCACCTGGCGCGATCGGTTGGACAACGTGCTATTGCACCCGCTGTGGGGGTACGGCGTGTTGCTGATCGTGCTGTTTGGATTCTTTCAGGCGGTGTACGGCATCGGTCGGTTAGTTGAGCCGCCGCTATTGGCGTTCTTTGAGACAATTACCCAAAAAGCGCTCGATCCCCTCCAGGAGGGGACGCTGTTGTGGGAGGTGGGGCTGGGGATCATGCAAGGCATCGCCGCCGGCCTGGCCATCGTGCTGCCCTACTTGGTTCCCTTCCTGTTCGGCTTGGGATTTTTGGAAGACATCGGCTATCTGCCGCGGGTGGCCTTCTTGATGGATGCTTTCATGCATCGCATTGGACTGCATGGCAAGGCGATCGTGCCGTTCATCTTGGGCTATGGTTGCAACGTTCCAGCGGTGATGTCTACCCGTTCTCTCGAGGAGCCGCGCGATCGCTACCTAGCAGCGGCGCTGGCCACCTTGGTCCCCTGCGCAGCACGGTTGGCGGTGGTGTTCGGGTTGGTGGCGTTCTATCTTGGCCCACTGATCGCGTTTGGGCTATATCTGCTCAATCTCTTGGCGATCGCCCTCACGGGCCGGCTGCTCTCGCTCTTGCTGCCAGAAGACACGCCTGGCCTGATCTTGGAGATGCCGCCTTATCGAATTCCGACGTTGAAGAACGTCCTTAGCAAGTCCTGGTTTCGAATCCGAGAATTTGTGGTTGAGGCTTGGCCGATGTTGATCGGAGGAAGCGCAGCGTTGGCCTCGTTGGAGTACTTTGGGTTTGCCGAGGTGTTCAACAACTTGGTGCGTCCACTCTCTTGGTTGATGGGGATGCCGTCTGAGGTAGGTATGCCGCTTCTCTTCGGCATCTTTCGCAAGGAGCTCTCGCTGGTGATGCTGGGCCAAGCCTTGGGCACCAACGACTTCGCCGCCGTTCTCACCCCACAGCAAATGGTGGTATATTCCACCTTTGTGATGTTCTACGTGCCCTGTCTGGCCACATTGGCCGTCCTAAAGCGTGAACTCGGGACGCGCGCCATGCTGACCATCTCCGGCATAACTGTGCTGCTTGCGTTGCTGACGGCCTTGTTGGTGATGGGAATAGCCTATGGGATCGACGTTCTGGGATTGGGATGAAGGTCAAAATCTGGCTGGCGTTGCTCACCTTGTATTTGGTGTGGGGTTCAACCTATCTGGCCATGCGCTTTGCGGTGGAAAGCATTCCGCCTTTCCTGTCAGCCGGGACGCGTTTCTTGTTAGCCGGTTCGCTGTTTCTGGTCTGGCAGCGCGTTCAGGGGGAGGCCATGCCTACGCCTCGCCAGTGGCTCTCGCTGGCGGTGATCGGCAACCTGCTCCTGCTGGGGGGGAACGGGCTGGTCTCGTGGGCGGTGCAGACCGTCCCTTCGGGTGTGGCGGCGCTGGTAATTGCCGCAACGCCGTTGTTCATGGTGGTGATTGAGGCCTTTCGCCCGGGCGGCGCTCGACCAAATCGCTGGACGTTCCTCGGCTTGGCGCTGGGCTTTCTGGGGATGATGATCTTGGTCGATCCAGTGGACTTGACGGCCACGCCGGCCGCGCCGCTGAACCCGCTGGGGATGATGGCCTTGTTGCTGGCCGGCATCTTCTGGTCGTTGGGATCGGTCTACAGCAAGCATGCCGACCTGCCGCGTTCCTCCCTGGTGTTCACCGGCGGACAGATGGTGATGGGCAGTCTGGGGTTGTTCCTGACCTCCTTGGTCTCAGGAGAATGGCAGGCCTGGTCGGCGGATCAGGTGTCCTTTCGATCGGCGTGGAGTATGGTCTATCTGATCTTCATCGGAGCGCTGGCCGGCTTTGGCGCCTACGGCTGGCTGTTGCAACATGCATCGATCTCCCTGGTGGCTACCTATGCCTATGTGAACCCGATCGTAGCCATCGTGTTGGGATACGTGCTAGGAAACGAGGCGCTCGAGTTGCGCCTCTGGCTGGCCACAGCGTTCATCGTGGGATCGGTGATGTTCATTCATCGCAGTCAGGCCTATGCCGCCCAAACAAAAGACATGCATGACAAGAGGGAGGTGGTCGCTGTGGAAAGGTAAGAAATACATTGTTCTGGAAGTCTTTCTACGAAATTTTTTGAGAAAAGGAGCAATACACTATCATGGATGCCAAGGATTTGCTCAAACGAGCAAAGGAAGATCGTGTTCAGTTTGTTTCGTTACAATTCACTGACGTCACCGGCGCCGTGAAGAGCGTGGATTTGCCAGTGCGCAACTTGGAAGATGCTCTCACCGATGGGGTATGGTTCGACGGTTCATCGGTGGAAGGTTTCGCCCGCATCCAGGAAAGCGACATGCGTCTGATCCCAGACCCGAACACCTATGCCATCTTACCCTGGTCGCCGGAAGACCGCCGTCGGGCACGCGTGTTCTGCGACATTTACACTCCCGAGGGAAAACCCTTCGAGGGCGATCCTCGCGGGACCCTGAAGCGGATGCTGGCCAAACTGGCCGAGCGCGGCTGGACCTACAACATCGGCCCCGAGCCGGAGTTCTTCCTGTTCAAGGGGACCAATGGTCGCGGCGTGCATCCCGTTCCCCATGACGTGGGCGGCTACTTCGATTTCTCGTCCTTCGATGAAGCAGTGATCGTCCGCACCGAGCTGATGGAGGCCCTGATGACCATGGGGCTGGAGGTGGAAGTGGGCCATCACGAAGTGGCGCTGGGACAGCACGAGATCGATTTCCGCTATGCAGATGCCCTGAAAGCGGCAGACAACGTCCTGACCCTGAAGTACACGGTCAAAGCGATTGCCGCCCAACACGGCCTGATCGCTTCATTCATGCCCAAGCCGATCTTCGGCATCAATGGATCGGGGATGCACTGCCACCAATCGCTCTTCGACCGGCAGGGGAACAACCTGTTCTTTGATCCCAACGATGAGATGAAGCTCTCAAGCATCGGCCGCTCGTTCATCGCCGGCCAGTTGGCCCATGCGCGCGCCTTGGCGGCGCTAGTGGCGCCGACGGTGAACTCGTACAAGCGCCTGGTGCCCGGCTACGAGGCGCCGGTGTATATCGGTTGGGCGCAGATCAACCGCTCGGCCCTGATCCGCATCCCACGCTACACCGAGGGACGCGATAAGTCGATGCGCGCCGAGCTACGTTTCCCCGATCCCTCGTCGAACCCCTACCTGGCGTTTACCGGCATGTTGGCGGCGGCCCTGGATGGGATTGACCGCGGGTTGACGCCGCCCCCGCCGCTGAACAACGTCAACCTGTATCATCTGGAGAAAGAAGAGCGCCAGCGGCTGGGGGTGGGCGAATTGCCCGGCTCGCTGGCCGAAGCGCTGCGTGAGCTGGAACAAGACGAGGTGCTCAAGCAGGCCTTGGGGCCGGTCACCTACGAGGCCTTTATGCGCGCCAAGAAGGAAGAGTGGGAAGAGTTCCGCCTGCGGGTGACCGACTACGAGATCGAGCGTTACCTGGAGACGGCTTAGGAAAAGAAACCGGCTCCCCGGGGTGGGGAGCCGGTTTTGTTAGCCGAACGCCGGCTTATGGCACATAGAATTCCACGATGAGCTGCGGCCGACCTGTCTGCGTTCCATAGTTTCCGCTATAGAACGTCAGGTTGTCGGCAACAGAGTCGCCGTCATCCTGTTTCGTAAATCGTAGACGGACTTGGGTGGTCCCCAAGAGGTTAATCTGGGCGGAGGCCGTGCTCTTCAGCGTAGCGCTATACCAGTTGCTGGAGATGGTAAACGAATTGAAGGCAGAGGCGCTCCCGCCAGTTGCCTGGAAATCGCTGGCTTGTAAGCTGACGCTGCCATAGGATGGCTTGGTGATATCTGCCAGCAAAGCGCCCAGGCTGGACGTGTTACCGCTACCGCCTGCCTTCAGGAATTTCAGCGTAACCTTGGTGATTACGGCGTTGTCCGGAAGGGGAGCGGTGTCGAAGTGCAAGATGCTGCGGTATTGCCGCTTCTGAGCATCGTCGCCGACGATGAAAGTGGTGGCGGTTGCGTTGATTGAGCCGCCCTGGTTGCTGGTGGCCGACGACTCCAACACCCAGCCGTCGTAACCGCCAGCCGAGTAGAACACCAGCACTTTCCTGATGGTGTAGGTTTGGCCACTGTTAAACGGCGCACTCAACGGGTTCCCTGCGGTGTCTTCGATACTATCATTGTCGACCACGTCCAACCGAATGGTGCCGTTTAAGCCGGAGCCGGTGTTAACTGTGACGGTGTAGGAAGTGTCCGAGCCGGACACAGACGTGATAGTAGCGTCGGTCACACCACTAGTGGTCAGGGTGAAGTCCCCCACGTCCACGCCGGTCACGGCTTCGGAGAATGTGACCGTGAACTGGACGGTTTGGCGTGCCGTGATCTCTTCGTGGACGCGAGTGACCGATCCGACGGAGGGTGGTGTGGTGTCAATTACAATGTCCTTATTATCGGCCAGGTTGGCGCCGGTGGGCAGTGTCAGGTTGGCCGGGTTGTTGGCTTCATCCTTGATGGTTCCGCTAATGGAGCTGACGTTGAGATCGGGTGAGTTGTGACCAGGTTGGACAATATAGTTCTGAAAGGTCAGGGTGTTGGTACCGCTACCGCTTTGGTAGTTGAGGGTAGCGTCGGTGTCCAAAGTCAGGGTTGGGGTTCCAGAGACGAACACTGGTTCGCTGAAGGTGACGGTAATGCCGCTGATCGTTGCTTCGGCTTTGTAGCGACCATCAGCAGTAGAAGCGGTGATGCTCGTAATAGCAGGGGGAATGTCATCCCCTTCACCAACAGCAAACTCGTATGCCGTGGACGAGGAGGTGAACGGGATGTCGGTGGCTTGGGTGCTGTTAGAAGTGCGATGTCCAGTAGTAGTGCTAAACCAGCCGCCGCCTGTGCCCGATACGTAGCGCTTGACCACGAAATTTCCCGGATTGGCGCTCGGGTCTATATCGGCGTTGTCGAAGAAGAAGGTGGCGCTATAGTTGTCGAAGACGATAGTAGCCGGGGTCAGGCGCCAGTAGAGGTTGACGCTCTTGGAAGCAAGCAGACCAATGGCCGAATGGATCTGAGGGTGATCGATGGGGAAGACGGTGGCGCTAATGTTGCCGGCGGTGCTCACGCTGGTTAGGGTGATTTCGACGGGAGCGTAGCGATCGGAGGCGCCGATCTCAAACTTGAACGTTTGAGGGGATGTGGATGTTCCAAAGGATTTGCGGAGCCTTCCGGGGGTTGTTCCCGTGTGGGTTGTGATGATGTGTTTAGCCGAGCCAGCGCCGGTGATCGTTCCGTTAGGGCCGATGATCAGAATTCGGCCAGATGGAACGGTCAGCTTGCCGTTTTCCAGGTGAAGGATGCCGTTCACTGTGAGATCATTGGTGATGAGCGTTGCGCCAGCCGAGTTATTCAGAGTTAGATTGTGGAGTGGGCAGCTTGCATCCGCATTGATGTTTTGCGAAGCCGTACCCTGCAAGACGACGGTGGGTGTGCCACTGATCGTCCCGGTGCAGGTCAGGTTGCCCATGACGGTGATTTGTGCGCTTCCAGCGTTGAGGGTGCCGGAAATGGAAGAAGCACCGTTGACGGTGAGGTTATTTCCAGCGAGAGCTAGAGTCGTATTCCCACTGACGCTCAGGTTTCCGCCGACTGTCAAGGGCTCGTTCAAGGTCAGCGAAGTGCCGTTGGTGGTGGTGGTCAGGTTGCCGTTGACTGTGACCCCTGTGGGCAGAGTCCTAGCGACTCCGCCGCCCACGGTCAGGTTGTGGTAGGGGATTGCTCGGATCTGGGAGGCATTTCCCGTGTAACTGACGGTATTCCCCGAAAAACTGGCGCTCAGCGAAGTGATGGTCACATCACCAACGAGGTTGAGAGTGCCTTTATTGACCAGGGCGCCACTACCACTTAGGTTTCCGCGCACGGTCAATGTCCCGTTGTTCTCGAGGGTGACCGCGTCGGCTACTACGTTAGCGACGTTGAGCGTGGCGCCTGTCGCAATGGATTGAGAGGCGGTTACGAATCGGTATGTTCCGTTGTTTGTATCGTTGAGAGTACCGGCAAAGCCGTTCTGGAAAGTGATAGTTGCTTCGCCCGGATTATTCCAAGTACCGTTGTTTGTAACCAGGCCTTGAAATACCTTCTGGCCGCTTCCACTGTTGAAGGTAAGTGTGCCGCCGCTCCCAACGGTCGTCGTTCCATTAACGCTGAAAGAGTGGGGGCCAACAGTCAGGGAAGTACCACTACTCAGGCTTAAGTTTCCCTCGATGGTCAGGTCCGCACTCGTAGTCGTGCTGGCGCTTCCGCTGAGGGTGAGGTTGCCGGCGATAGTTAACGAAGTGGGAAGTGTTTTGGCGCCGCTGCCGCTCAGGGTGAGGTGATGGTAGGACGAGGGAAGCACGGTTTGAGCGCCGGCGAGGCCGTAGGTCACTGTGTTTCCAGCAGCGGAAGCGTTGAGGGAAACGTTGCAATTACTATCCAAAACGTTGATGTTGAGTTTGCTGTCTGAGCCTTGGACCATCTCGCCGCCGCCGATCAGGCTGTTGGTGACGGTCAGGCCGGCGGTGTTGTTGTTGGTCAGGGTAATGCCTGTTGGGATGCTGAGGTTGGAAATGGAAATGGGCTTTGAACCACCAATGGCTTGATCGTTGTCGCTGAAGGTGTAAGTGCCGCTGCCAGCGGTGAAGGCGTTTCCGTTGTGGGTCAGCCCGCCCTTAAAGGTGACTGAGGCGTTGCCCGAATTGGTCCAGGAACCGCCAGCGTTGATGCTTACGGGTCCGGTGAAGGTTTTGGTTCCAGAGGAGTGGGCCAAGGTGAGGATGCCGCTGATGGAAGTGGACCCGTTCACGATCAGATCATAGGCGCCAACGCTGAAGTTGGGTCCGCTGTTCACCTGCAGGTTGCCGTTGACAGTGATGTTTCCCTGGGCAGTCTTGGTTCCACCTCCTTGGAAACGCAGGTGGTGATAGGTGAGGCCGGCGACGTTTTGGGCGCCGCTTCCGTTGTAAATGACTGTGCCGGTGCCAGCGAGGAACGCGCCTCCGGTCACGCTGAAGTTGCCACCGACGCGCAGGGTGCTGGTGTTGCCGGACAGGGTGCCTGCAGTGAGGGTCACGGCGCCACTGATGGTATGGCTGCGGCCGGTGCCCAGGTCTAAGGTCCCACCGCTGCCGTTCAGGATCAGGCTGGCAGCCGTGACGTTGCCGGTGAGGGTAGCCGTGCCGCCGGTTTTGGTCATCTGGAGGGAACCGCCGGTGGTGAAGCCGCCGATGCTTTGGTCATCCGTGCCGGCGAGAATAATGTTAGACGCAGCGGCGTTAAGAAGACCATTGTTGATGAAGTCGCCTTTCAGCGTGAGAGCATGGCCATTGGTTTCCAGCTCGGCATTTGCGTTGATGGTCAACGAGCCCTGGATCGTGGTTGCACCGCTCAAGACCACGCTGCCTTCCGTGGCGTCGATTACCACTGAGTCGTTCTCTGTGGGAACAACACCACCTATCCAGGTGTCGGGATCGTTCCAGGGACCGCCGACGGTGGTGCTGGTGATGGTCGTCCCTTGGGCGCGGGTGGCCTGGCTAGGAGCAATGGCGAAGGCAAGCAAGAGGATCAGGAATAACGATAGAAGAGTGAGGAAACGAGATTTCATAGACGACTCCATTACAAAACGAGGGTATACAAAAACCGAAGCAATAGCACTATCTTTGCACTTTTAGGATCAGACTACCATACGTGCTGGTGCGAGTGGTCACCCAACGCCAGATATGGAATTGAAACCCCAAAAGGGTAAATCTCGTGCATAATATAATTATACGTTTGTGAAATGGACAAATTATCTACAGTTTTGTTAGTTCCCCAAGGTCGTACGGAATCGATAGGGGGAACCCCTTGGGAAGTTCTGCATATACGCTGCGCATCTCAGGCGGCAGGGCTTGGGCTAGGGTGAACATCAGGGATCAGTGAGCGCCAAGGGCGTTTCGCCTGGGTAAGGTAGGATCGGTAGGAGAAGGCGCGTTGTGATCGGCATTTGGTGGGAGAAGCGGCGGACAAGTTGATCGGAACCGATGATGACCATGGGAACGATCGGCGCACCCCTCTCGATGGCCAGTTGCGCAGCGCCGGTTCGGGCTACGCCCAGGCCGCGGCCGTGAGAGCGAGTTCCTTCGGGGAAGATGCCCAGGGGTTGACCGTGGGCAAGCACGTTCAGGGCATGTTGGTAGGCCCAGCGATCTTTGTGATCGCGCCGGACCGGAAAGGCGCCTAGCTGGTGTAGGATGGGATCGGCCAAGGGGGGACGAAACAGCTCGGCTTTGGCCATGAAGAAGAGCGGCCGCGGCAAGGCAAGCTGCATCGGGAAGATATCGAAATTGGAGAGGTGATTGGCGGCAACGAGGATCGGACCTGTCAGGGGGAAGTGCTCTATTCTACGCGCAGATCGATGATCAAAGCGAGCAGGGGACGAAGCAGAGCAACCACAACCTTGCGCAGTAGGGTCTCGTGAAAGTAGTACCGCTGATGATTGCGGGGATCCGTTTCAGAGGGGAGGGAGAAGTTGTTCATGGATTTCTTCCGAGCAGAACAAGGATTGGCTAAGAGTATCAACCGATTAGCGTAGGCTCGGATGTTGCTGTGTGCAGAGGTTTTTTGTCAAAATTCTTGACAAAGTTGGGTGGTGTGATACAATCATAGCGCAAAAAATCCCATGTTTAGCACCTATATTCGCTCGATCCCGACGCAGAATGTCAAATATATTAACAAACATGCGGTTCTGGACCTGATACGGTTTACGCCCGGGGGGATCTCGCGTGCAGAGTTAGCCGAACGCCTGTCGCTGACTCGTGCGGCAGTGACGCCGATCGTGGACGATCTGCTGGAGAGGCGGTTAATCCAGGAGACTCACAATCGGTCGAGCGTTAACGGCCGGCCCCCGATTCTCTTGGAGATCAACCCGGATTATGGTTATATTGCTGGGGTGGATATGGGGGCCGCGCACCTAACCGTGTTGATCGCCAATTTTGCCGCCCAAGTGCTGATTGAACGTGAAGTGGGATTTGAGATCGCTGACGGTCCGGCGGTGTGCCTGCGCCAGGTGGATGAGCTGTTGCGCACCTTGCTGAACGAGTTGGGGTTGGGCCTCAGCGATCTGGCGGCGATCGGAGTCGGCGTACCCGGTCCGATCGTGGCTGAGGCAGGGATGGTGTTGGCGCCGCCGATCATGCCCGGCTGGGATCGCTTTCCGATTCGCGACGCCCTGGAGGCCCGCTGGGGGCGCCCGGTCTTGTTGGGCAACGATGCTGAGTTGGGCGCGTTGGGCGAGTGGGCGTACGGCGCTGGACGGATGGAACAGAACTTGGCGTATATCAAGATCGGCCGCGGCATTGGGGCTGGGTTGTTTATTGATGGTCAGATTTATCGCGGCGCAACCGGTTCGGCCGGCGAGATCGGCCATATGACTATCCGGGAGGATGGGCCGGCGTGCACTTGCGGCAATCGAGGATGTTTGGAGGCGATCGCCGGGGGACGGGCGGTGGCGGCGAAGGTGATGGCGGCCATTCGCTGCGGACGTCGCACGGAGCTGGCGGCCTTGCCAGAGGGGGAGAAGATGACTATCGCCGATGTGGCCGAGGCGGCGGCTCGGGGCGACCTGGTGGCCCAAGAAGTGTTGGCTGAGGCCGGCGCTCATGTGGGGATCGCCATCGCTAGCCTGATCAACCTGTTCAATCCCAACATCGTGGTGGTGGGTGGCGCAGCTTCGAAGATGGGCGATGTGTTTATGGAACCGCTGCGGCAAACGGTGATGAAGCGCAGTTTGCCAGCGGCCTCGCAATCGGTGCGTATCACCACCGCTCTGTTAGGAGGTCGTTCCTCGGCCATTGGCGCTACTGTGCAGGCTCTTTCGTTGGCATTGCATGAAATTGCTCTAGACAGGGAGGGTTTGAGAGTATAATACCGCCAATATACCCTGTCCCAGAAAGGGGAAAGGAACCATGGCAAGTGTCACCTATCGAAATGTAGTCAAAAAGTTTGGCGATGTGGTAGCGGTGGACAACATCAGCTTCCATGTTGAGGATAAGGAGTTTCTTGTTCTGGTGGGACCTTCTGGCTGCGGCAAGACCACAGCCCTGCGTCTGTTGGCCGGCCTGGAGGAAGTGACGAGCGGTGAGATTCTGATTGGAGATCGAGTGGTCAATGACGTGCCTCCCAAGGATCGCGACATTGCCATGGTGTTCCAATCGTATGCGCTGTATCCGCATATGTCGGTGTTCGACAACATGGCGTTTGGTCTAAAGCTGCGCAAGATGCCGAAAGAGGAAATCAAACGCCGTGTATACGAGGCGGCTGAAATTCTAGGCATCACCAACCTGCTCAATCGTAAACCACGTCAGTTATCGGGTGGTCAGCGGCAACGTGTGGCCGTAGGGCGGGCGATCGTGCGCGAGCCGAAGGTGTTTCTGTTCGATGAGCCCCTCTCCAACCTGGATGCCAAACTGCGGGTGCAGATGCGTGCCGAGCTTGCCAAACTCCATCAGCGCCTACAGACCACCTTTATGTACGTGACTCACGACCAAGTGGAAGCCATGACCATGGCTACCCGCATTGCGGTGATCAACAGCGGTCGCCTGCAGCAGATTGATACGCCTCAAAACCTGTACGATCACCCGGCTAACCTGTTCGTGGCTGGTTTTATTGGTTCCCCGGCGATGAACTTCTTCGCCGGCGCGTTGCACATGGCCGATGGGAAGTTGGTGGTGGAGACCGACGATTTCGTTCTTCCCATCCCTGCCGAGCGGGCTGTGCAATATCAGAAATATGCTGGGAGGAAGATTGTCTTCGGCATTCGTCCCGAGAACATCCACGATGTGCATTTCATCCCGCCTAACATCCATGGCGAGCGAGTGAACGTGAAAGTGGATGTGACCGAGTTGATGGGCAATGAGATCTTCCTCTATCTGGTCAGCGGAAAGAACTCCTTTGTGGCGCGCGTGGACCCACGCTGCCGGTTACGCGTAGGCGATCAAGCCCAAGTGGTGTTCGATATGGATAAGTTCCATATCTTTGACGCTCAAACCGAAGAAGCGTTACGATAAAGACAAGGAGGTGTGATTCGAGAAGAAACGCCGGATGTGAAGTTCCACGATCGTCATCAGAACCATTCCTAACTCTACGCAAGGAGGTATAAACATGAAATCCAAACTAATGCTGCTGCTGAGCATAGTGGTTGCTGCCAGCATGATCCTAAGCGCTTGTGGTGTCGGCGCTCAGCCTACCGCCGAACCCCCAGCGGCTGAACCAGTCGTGCTCACCTTCTGGGAGCAGGAAGGCGATGAAGTGGATGTGTTCCTGGATCAATTGATCGCCGATTTTCAGGCTGCTAATCCGAACATCAAGGTCGAGCGCAGCCACTATGAAAATGAAGCCCTGCGCGATCAGTTCCAGACTGCTTCGTTGGCGAACGCCGCTCCGGATGTCGTGCGGGTCCCGAATGACTTCGCCGGCCCGTTCAGCAAGCTGGGCATCGTGGCCCCGGTATCCGAGCTATTCGATCAGGCCTTCCTCGCTCAATTCTTTGAGGGCGCGTTGCAACCGGCAGTGGTGGGTGGCGTGTTGTGGGGCGTTCCCGACAACTATGGCAATCACCTGATGCTGATCTACAACAGGGACCTGATTGCCAAACCGCCAGCTACCTTTGAGGAATTGATTGCCAAGGCCAAAGAATTGACTCAGGGCGATATTCAGGGCTTCGCCTACAACTTGAACGAACCTTTCTGGGGGGCCGGCTTCTATGGCGCCTTTGGCGGCTGGCCGCTGGATGAGAACGATCAACCCCAGTTTAACAACCAAGCCTTCATTGACTACTTGGCCTTCGTCTATCAACTCAAGGTGGACGGAGTGGTACCGCAGGAGTGCGATTATGCTTGCGCCGATACGTTGATGAAGGAAGGCAAGGCCGCTATGATCATCAACGGCGACTGGTCGCTCGGGGATTACACCAAAGCCTTGGGTGACAAATTGGGCGTGGCCCCTGTTCCTCCCATTAAAGGTAAGCCGTACACCGAGATGACCAGCGGCAAGTATTTCATGGTCTCTACCGCTGTTTTAGACGATCCGGTCAAGAAAGAAGCGGTCAAAGCCTTTATTGCGTATATGACTTCTGCCGAGGTACAAAAGAAGTGGCTGGATCAATTCAAGCGTTTGCCCTCCAACAAGGAAGTGGCGAAGGATCCGGCCATTGCGAACGACCCGATCCTGGCCGGCTCAATGGCTGCCCTCTCGAACGGTCGCGGTATGCCGGCTGCTCCTGAGATGCGCTGCGCCTGGGATGCGTGGCGCCCCAACCTGGAAGGTGTGATGGCCGGCACGCTCACACCTCAGGAAGCCGCCGAAGCCGCTCAGAAAGCTGCCGACGAGTGTGTGGCAACCTTGAAGTGATTTCTATCCCCGTTGAACTGTAGTGTAGAGAGGGGGAGCCTGGCTCCCCCTCTCTTTTTGGCTCTCGCTATATGTCGGAGCGTCGTAGCTGTTCGATCGCTCCTAAGGAGGCTCCTATGGACGAAACCCCCTTGATACGCCGTTTTCTGCCCTATCTCTACTGGCTAATCGGTCTGTTTTTGGTGTACTTCGTCGTGAACGCCCTGATAGCCCCTTATGCTTCGGGGATCACTCTAAGTGTTCAGATTGTCATCCGCCGGTTAATCGAAATCGGTGGTTTTCTCTTGGCCATTTTTGCCGGCTTGGCGATCATCGAGGTCTACTTTTATCAAATCTTCTTCCGGCAGCCACGAACGATTCTGACCGCATGGATCGTCCGCATTCTCCAAGGGGTGTTCGCTGGAATGGGCCTTCTGATGGTGTTGGCCTTCTTTGAACGAACCGACTTGTTTCGCTTGCAGGAAGGCTTGTTGCGCTCCATCCTTTACTTCCCGAACACCTTGGTGGACGGATTACGATCGACATTAATGGGGATCGGTTTGACGAAGGATAGTTCCGGCTGGATGAGCGGCGTGGTGTTGATCGTCATCTTTGCCGGCTTGTTCTTTCTGATCCACCAGCTCACCGTGCCTCGCTCGAGCAAATTAGGTATGGCCTACTTGCTCGTCCTGCCGGCCTTTATCGGTGTGCTCGTTCTGATCATCTATCCCTTCTTGTTTGAGATCAAATTGGCGTTCTCGAACGCTTCCTTGGGCACCCAGGCGACCAAGAATGCCCAATATGGCTTAATTTACGGCTGGAACAACCTGGTCACTCTCTTCACCGGCACCGTGGCCAAGGATGCTACTTTTTTTGAAGTGCTGGGTCGAACGGTGTTGTGGACGGTCATCAATGTCGTCTTCCACGTGAGCGGGGGCATGGCTCTGGCGTTGTTGCTGCATCGCCCAATGAAACTGCAGGGCTTTTATCGCACTTTGTTGGTCTTTCCCTGGGCCGTTCCGACCACCATTGTGGCTATGGCCTTGCGCAACGAGTTTGATAGTCGTTATGGCCTGTTCAATATCTTGCTGAGCAACCTGAACTCCTGGTTGGTAGACGTCAGCCAGGGGATGGTGAGCGTGCCGGTTTTAGGGGAGATGTTTGCCTGGCTGGCGGCTCACATCGGTCCAGTGAGTTGGCGTCAGGATCCGTTTTGGGCGTTTGTCTCGGTTCTGATCACCAACATTTGGTTGGGCATCCCCTTCATGATGGTCATTATCCTGGGCGGCCTACAGAGCATTTCCCATGAGTATTATGAGGCAGCAGAAATTGATGGGGCGAGTAAATTTCAACAATTTCGTCATATCACCTTGCCTCTTTTGCGACCGGTGCTCACCCCAGCCGTCATCTTGGGCGTAGTATGGACCTTCAATAAATTCGATGTGATCTATCTGATCACCCAGGGCGGCCCTCAAGAGAAAACGGACATTTTGGTGTCCTCCATGTACAAAGCTGCCTTTAGTTTTTATCGCTATGGCTTCACGGCCATGTTTGCGTTGGTGATCTTCGTCATCTTGCTCGCCTTTGCACTGGTCTATCTACGCGTGTCGGGCGGCCTGAAATCAGTGACCGAATAAGGAGCAGACCATGACCTCTACTCGCTTTTCCTCGCTTCGCAGAGCCTTGCGCTGGTTCTTTGTGCGCAGCCGTGGCGATAGCCCATTTAAGACCCTCCTGATTCACTTGGCGTTGATCGGCGCCTCGATTATTGCAGTGTATCCGGTTCTGCGTGTGGTCACAATTTCCTTGCGACCAAACGATGCTCTTCTCACCACTGACCTGCGCATTATTCCCCAAAATGCCACATTGGACAACTACCGCACAGTGCTCTTCGGCGATCCGACAAAGAATCGTCAATCTGACTTTTTTCTCTGGTTGTGGAACTCCTTTTCCGTTGTGGCGGTAACTTCGATCATTAGCGTGATTCTGGCGGCAGTGAGCGCCTATGCCTTCTCGCGTTTTCGGTTTCCAGGGCGCTCGGCCGGCCTGGTCTTCCTCCTCACCACACAGATGATCCCGGCCGGAATGTTGCTCTTGCCTCTGTTTATCATGCTGGCCCAGCTGCGCATGATCAACACCTCCCTAGGTCTGATCATCGCCTATTCTGTGAGTTCCGTGCCTCTGACGATCTGGACCTTGAAAGGGTACTACGATACCATTCCGATCGATCTCGAGGAAGCGGCCTTGATCGATGGCGCCACGCGGTTCACCGTCTTTACCAAGATCATCCTCCCTCTCTCTAGTCCAGCGTTAGCGATTGCTTTTCTCTTCAGTTTTATGGGAGGGTGGAGTGAGTATTTGGTAGCGCGAGTGGTGCTTCAGAAGAACGACCTCTATACATGGCCGCTTGGCATCTTCACCTATGCCCAACAATTTACCGTCGCTTGGGGTCAGTTTGCTGCTGCTTCGGTGATGATCGCTGTCCCGGTGATGGTGCTCTTCCTCTATTCTTCCAAGTGGCTGATCTCTGGCCTGACTCTTGGCAGCGTCAAGGGCTAAGTTCTCTTCCAATCGGACGGTCCATGGCGACCGTCCTTTTCTCTGCACGAGTCGCTTATGCGTAAGGTCCTGATCGTTCTCCTACTTGTCGCTTTTCTCGCGTCGTGCCTTCCGGCGGAGATTGAGACACCTCAGCCTGTCTCGGATTGGTGGCGTGATGCCGTTTTCTATGAGGTGTTTGTCCGCAGTTTCTACGATAGCAACGGCGATGGAATTGGCGACCTGCGTGGCTTGATCCAGAAGCTCGATTACCTCAACGATGGCGATCCTACTACCACCACCGATTTGGGCGTTACTGCTTTGTGGTTGATGCCGATCTTTCCGTCCCCTTCCTATCATGGATACGATGTGACGGATTACTATAGCGTCAATCCGCAATATGGCACGCTAGACGATTTGAAAACGCTCTTGCAGGAAGCCCATCGGCGCAGAATGCGGGTGATCATCGACTTGGTGATCAACCATACCTCCGATCAGCATCCTTGGTTCCGCCAGGCTCGGCTTGATGTCCATTCCAAATATCGCAATTACTACATCTGGCGAGAAAGCGATCCCGGTTATCGCGGGCCGTGGGGACAGCGCGTCTGGCACTCCTCCACCAGCGGTTTTTATTATGGGGTGTTTACCCAGAATATGCCCGATCTGAATTACCAGAACCCGGAAGTGACCCGAGAGATGCTCAAGGTGGTTTCGTTCTGGATCGACGAGGTCGGTGTGGATGGGTTTCGCCTGGATGCGGCTAAGCATCTGATCGAGAATGGTGCTACACAACAGAATACGATGGCCACCTATGAGTGGTATCAAGAATTTCATCGGCACTATAAGCAACTCAATCCTCAGGCCATAACGGTTGGAGAGGTGTTTGGCGATCCGCCTACGGTGCTGGCCAGGTATGTGGACGGTGATCGGCTCGATCTGGTGTTCGATTTTGGCCTGGCAGCCGGCATGATACGCGCTGTTCAAGAAGGAGATGCCTCCTATGCCCGCAGTGCGCTAGAAACCAGTCTGCGCTTCGTGCCGGCCGGCGGTCTGGCGACCTTTTTGACCAACCATGACCAAGATCGGCTGATGAGCCAGCTTGGCTGGGATGTGGAAAAGAACAAAGTGGCTGCCTCAATGTTGCTCACTGCACCCGGTACACCGTTCCTGTATTACGGTGAAGAGATCGGGATGGTCGGTAAGAAACCCGATGAGAACATCCGCCGTCCTATGCAGTGGTCAAGCGAACCTCAGGTCGGCTTCTCTACTTCCGTTCCTTGGCGTGCTCCCGGCGAGAACTGGCAGACGGTCAACGTAGCCGGCCAGACCGACGACCCCGCTTCATTGCTCGTCCATTATCGGACGTTGATCCACTTGCGCAATCAACATCTGGCCTTGCGCCGCGGGGAAACCGTTCTCGTGGGCGCTGAACCCGCCGCTTTGTATGCCGTGCTACGAGTCGCCCCTGAGGAAAACGTGTTGATCTTGGTCAACCTGTCCGATCGATCAATTGCCAATTACCGCTTGTACTTGGAGCGTAGCCCTCTGCCGGCCGGCCGCTATCAGGTCTGGCCGCTGTTCGGCGCTGAGCAAGCCGTCGAACTCACCTTGAACTCGCAGGGTGGGTTCGAAGAGTATGTTCCCCTTCCTGTTCTCTTGCCCTATCAGACCGTTCTTCTTCAACTCCGACCCAACCAATAGGATGTACCATGAGAATCCGAAGCGTTCACCTACTGCTTGGTTTGATCCTGTTCGTATCTGCCTGTGGGCCGGCCTCGCCCCAAGAGATGCCCGCCCAACCCCTACCTTCTACAGCGATCCCTGAGCCGCAGATTTACCTCAACCTGATCTGGCACCAACATCAACCCTTCTACGCTGTGGACCCGAACACTGGCCTGGTCAGTGCGCCGTGGGTGCGCTTCCACGCCGCTAAGGATTACGTGGACATGGTGACTATCATCGAGCAGTATCCTCGCATTCGGATGACGGTCAACTTGACCCCATCGTTGATTCGTCAGATCGAGGCCTTCAACAACGGTCAGCGCGATAAGGTCTGGGCGCTTACCCTGATCCCGGCCGAGCAGTTGACCAACGAGCACAAGGCCTACATCTTGCGGCGCTTCTTCGACATCAACGGCAAAATCTTGGACAATTTCCCGCGCTATGTAGAGCTGCAGCAGAAGCGCGGCGGCGCCGATGACGACTCGATTGCTGCCGCTGTGGCCTCATGGACGGCGCAGGATTTCCGTGATCTGCAAGTGCTGTTCAACTTGGGTTGGATCGACCCAGATTATCTGGCCCAGGAACCGCTGGCCGGCCTGGTGACCAAAGGTTGCAACTACAGCGAGGCCGATAAGCAGATCGTGCTCCAAAAACATGCCGAGCTGATGGCCCAAGTGATCCCAGTCCACAAGCGCCTGCAGGACGAGGGGCGCATTGAGGTCACCTTCACCCCTTATGCCCACCCGATCCTGCCTTTGCTGATTGACACCAACCTGGCTACCCAGGCCATTCCCGATATTTCCCTGCCGGCCACGCGTTTCGTTCACGGCGACGACGCCATTCAGCACATCGAGCGCGGCATTGCCCTATACGAGCAGCAATTCGGCCGCCGGCCGCGCGGCATGTGGCCGGCCGAAGGCGCTGTGGCCCAGCTCATGGTGAGCATGACCGCCCGCGCCGGCGTGGAGTGGATGGTCACCGATGAAGGCATTTTGGCCAATTCGCTGGGCTTGGATTTCACCCGCCAAGCCGGCGGCGTGCCGAACAACGCTCCAGCCCTCTATCGCCCGTATACGGTTGGTAAAGGCAACGACACGGTCGTCATCTTCTTCCGCGATACGACCCTCTCCAACAAGGTTTCGTTCGATTACAGCCAACTGCCGGCCCAGCAAGCCGTGGCCGATTTCATCGGCCGCTTGCGCGCCCTGCGCGATGCGCTGCGCGATCAGCCCGGCGGGCCCTACGTGATCACGGTCATCTTGGACGGCGAAAACGCCTGGGAGTGGTATGAGGGCGATGGCAAGGAGTTCTTGCATGGCATCTATCGCGAACTGAACGACGATCCCACCATCCAGACGGTGACGCCCTCCGAATTTCTGGCCCTCTATCCGCAGACCCCAACCCTGATCCGCGAGTTGTGGGCCGGCTCGTGGGATAGCGCCAATTTTGCCACCTGGATCGGCGAGGAAGAAGAAAACCGGGCCTGGGAATATCTGGCCGAGACCCGCGCTGTGTTGGGAGAGTACATGAAAGGGAAGAAGAAGGGCACTCTGCCCGAGGCGCAACTGCAGCAGGCCTACCAGGCCATGCTGGCCGCCGAGGGGTCGGATTGGTTCTGGTGGTATGGCGCCGATAAGGACTCGGGCAACGACGCCGCCTTCGATGCCGGCTTTCGCGAGACGCTCGGCCAGGTGTACGACGCCCTGGGCTTGCCGCGCCCCGATTTCTTAGCCGCGCCGATCCTCCAGCCGGCCCCGCTCGAGCCGCAGATCGCCCTGGAGGGAACGTTCACGCCGGAGTTAGATGGTCAGCTCACCTCGCGTTTCGAGTGGCAGGATGCCGGCGCCTTCTTCTTCGATAACGATCCTTCGACCCTGGAGTTCGGATTCGATAAAAATTTCCTCTACTTGCGCTTGCCGGGCCCCCTCGCCCAGGACGTAGACCTGTATTTCAAGATCCCGGCCCAGAGCAGCGGCCAGCCCCTCTCGGAGGACCGGCGCGTGCTGGGGTTCTATGCCACACACCGCCTGACGCTTCGCTCGGGCGAACGACAGGCGCAGTTGTATGCCTGGTCGCCGGCTGGATGGCAGGCCATGGAAGACGCCGGCCTGACGGCGGTCTTCGGCGCTATGGAGACGGAGATAGCCGTTCCTCTGGCCGCCCTGCAGCCCACGCTAGACGCTGGTGATAGCTTGCTCTTCCGCTTGGTGACGGCAGCCGGACTCGGGCCGGCCCCCGCACCTGGCCGGATGTTGTTGCCCGACCTGGGCCGTACCACCTGGATAGTCACGGTGAACGACCCGGCCAACGACGATCACGGCCCTGGTTTCTATCGCTATCCGGGCGATGCCGTCTTCAAGCCGGGGGTGTTCGATTTGCTCACCTTCCAGTTAGGATATGACGAGAACAACTTGGTGTTCCGCTTTGAGATGCGCGGACCGGTGGAGAATCCCTGGGGCTCGCCGAACGGCTTGGCGATCCAGCTGTTCGATGTGTACATCAACACTGGCGGCGGCGCCAACAAGTTGATGCGCGGCGCTCGCAACACGGCCGTGGATTTGGGCTGGGATTATGCCCTGACTATTGCCGGCTGGAACTATGGCTTCTTCACCGCCGCCAACCCCGAAAGGCCGGAGAGCAGCGTGCCGGTGACGATCGTCGCAGACCCAGGCAAGCGGCTGATCTTGGCCAAGATCCCGCGCAGCGCCCTGCCTGGCGATCCGTTGACCTGGGCCTATGCCGTGGCAGTGATGTCGAACGACGGGTATGGCGTGAACGGGATTCGCGATGTGACGCCTGAGGGCAGCCAGTGGACCCTGGGCGGCGCACCCAACGACACCAATCACACCCGCATCCTGGATTATCTCTGGCCCGAAGGTGTCACGCCCACCCAGGAGGAGATGCTCTCCACCTACACGCCCAGCCAGGCCGATCCGGCTAGCTTAACCCCGGCGGATTTCCCTGTGGTGAGGATGATTCAAGCGGGGATGCCATGACGCTAGGAAGCGATCGAACACCCGTGACGTGGGGCCTGCTCTCGACGGCCCGCATCAACCGCGCCCTGATCCCAATTCTGCAGAGGTCGCCGCGCACGCGCTTGCTGGCGGTGGCCTCGCGCGATCAGGAGCGGGCCGAGGCCTATGCTCGTTCGTGGAATATCCCGCGCGCCTGTGGCCGCTATGAGGACTTGTTGGCCGATCCAGAGGTGCAGGTGATCTACAATTCGCTGCCCAATCATCTGCACGCCGAATGGACGATCCGGGCGCTGGAGGCCGGCAAGCACGTGCTCTGCGAGAAGCCGCTGGCGCTTTCGTTGGAGGAAGTGGATGCGATGATCGCCGCAGCCCGCCGCAACGGTCGGGTGTTGGCCGAGGCGTTTATGTATCGCCATCATCCGCAGACGTTGCAGGTGGTGGAGCTGGTGCGGAGCGGCGCCGTAGGCGAGGTGCAGTTGGTGCGCGGGGCGTTCACCTTTCGCTTGGAGCGGGAGGGGAATTATCGCCATTTTCGGGAGATGGGCGGGGGGAGTTTGTGGGACGTGGGGTGCTATCCCGTCTCGTATGCGCGGTTGATTATGGGGGCCGAGCCGATCGAGGTGATGGGGATGCAGGTTCGGGGTCCGGGGGAAGCCGATGTGATGTTCGTCGGGCAGATGCGTTTTCCGGGAGAGCGATTCGCTCAGTTCGATTCGGGGTTCTGCGCCCCGTTTCGGGCGTTTGTGGAGATCGTTGGGTCGCAGGGGACGTTGTTGGTGCCCCAGCCGTTCAAGCCGGGAGTGCGTTCGCAGGTGGTGTTGCGCCGCGAGGATCAGGAGGAGACGTTACTGATCGAGGGACAGGAGTTGTATCTGGGGGAGGTGGAAGATATTTGCGACGCGGTGGAGTTGGGCCGGCCGCCGCGGGTGTCGTTGGAGGAGAGCCGAGGGAATGTGGCGACCCTTTGGGCGCTGCTCCGCTCGGCAGAGACCGGCCAGCTGATTCGGGTATAATGCACGTTCGCATGATCTTTCATCGAGGTGTTCAACATGGTCACAACGCCCGAGTGGGTGCAAGACGCAATTTTCTATCAGGTTTTCCCAGACCGTTTCGCCCGCAGCAGTCGTAATCCAAACGCTCATCTGCCGTTCGAACCGTGGGATTCGCCCCCCACGGTGCACGGTTTTAAGGGGGGCGATTTGTATGGGGTGTTGGAGCGCTTGGAGTATCTGCAGGATTTGGGGGTGACGGCGATTTATTTCAACCCGATCTTTGCTTCGGCCTCCAATCACCGTTATCACACCTACGATTATTACAAGGTGGACCCGCTATTGGGCGGCGATGAGGCCTTTCGGCTGTTGTTGGCCCAGGCTCATCAGCGCGGGATGCGGATTGTGTTGGATGGGGTGTTCAATCACGCTTCGCGTGGGTTCTGGCAGTTTCATCATGTGTTGGAGACGGGAGGCGCTTCGCCGTATCGCGATTGGTTCCATTTTGACCCGGATCGGTTGAGCGGCAAGAAGCCGTGGGGGGCGTATCCGGACCCGCAGGCGATGGAGGCGATCAAGCGTTACGGCAGTTTGAAGGGGATTGGGTATCAGGCGTGGTGGGATCTGCCGGCCCTGCCCAAGTTCAACACCGCCACGCCGGCGGTGCGCGAGTTCCTGTTCGGGGTGGCTGAGCACTGGATCAAGGTCGGGATCGATGGGTGGCGGTTGGATGTGCCGGCCGAGATTGATGACGACTCGTTCTGGCAGGAGTTCCGACGGCGGGTGAAGACCCTCAACCCTGAGGCGTATCTGGTGGGCGAGATCTGGCAGGAGGCGCATCGCTGGTTGCAGGGAGATCAGTTCGACGGGGTGATGAATTATCTGATCTCGGCGGCGGCGTTGTCGTTCTTCGGCGGTTCCAATCTGGACCCGCAGGTGGTCCAGCCAGCCTGGGAGATCGCCCGCCGCCTGCGGCCCGGCATGTCGGCCGAGGAATTCGCCGCCGAGACCGAACGCCTGCTGCATCTGTATGCGCCGGAGATCGTGCGCTCGCAGTTGAATTTGCTGGATAGTCACGATACGGCGCGCTTTTTGACGTGTGTGAGGGGCGATAGGGACGCTTTGAAGTTGGCGTGGTTGTATCTTCTGACGCTGCCGGGCGCACCGTGTATTTTTTATGGGGATGAGATCGGCCTGCAGGGCGGGCATGACCCGGCCTGTCGTCAAGCCTTTCCGTGGGATGAGAGCCGTTGGGATCAGGAGTTGCGTTCGTATCTCAAGGCAGCGATTTCGCTACGCAAAGCTCATCCGGCGCTGCGCCGCGGGACCTTTGAACGGGTGGCGGCAGCCGATGGGATGGTGGCCTATCGGCGGCAGTTGGGGGAGGAGTCGCTGCTGATGGTGTTGAACGCTGCTTCGGGGCCGCGCCGGTTGGAGGTCCAGCAGGAGGCGGCTGTGCCGCAGGTGTTGTTTGGCCAGGTGCAGTCGCTGGAGGTGGCCGAGGGAAGAGTAGGGGTGACGGCACCGGCCCGCAGCGGGGTGGTGATCGGTTGAGGGAATGAAACGAGCGCGGAGGTCGGCCTCTGCGCTCGTCGTAGTTGCGGGGAAGGTTATTCGCCTTCTTCCTCTTCTTCTTTCTTCTTGCCCTTTTCAATCACTTCGGGCTCTTCGGGGCCGACTTCGGCAGCAGCCGCTTCGACCTCTTCGCCGCCGGCGGCCGTGGCCACCACGATCATTTCGTCGGAATCGCTCAGGATTTCGACGTTGCTGCCCAGCGCCAGGTCGCGCACGTAGATGCCATCGCCTGGGCGAGCCAGGCTGGAGAGGTCCACCACGATTTTTTCCGGCAGGTCGCTCGGCAGGCATTCGACTTCGATCTCTTGCAGGCCGGCGACCAGGACGGCGTTGTAGTCCTTGACCGCCGGAGATTCGCCAACCCACTCCACCGGCACGTAGGCGGTGATCTTCTCGGTGAGCGAGATGGCCAGGAAGTCCACGTGGAGCAGGGTGTTTTTGATGAAGTCGCGCTGTTTTTCGCGCACCAGGGCCGGGTATTCGGTGCCTTCCACATCCAGGGTGATGAGAGTGGACGGAGTGGCTTTGCTCAGCACACGGGTGGCTTCACGCAGGTTGAGCAGGAGGGGAAGCGGGTCGGGTATGTGCCGGCCGTAGAGCACAGCCGGCAGGTAGCCGGCGCGCCGCAGGGCACGCACTTGCTTTCCAAGGACGGTTCGCTTTTCGGCTTTGAGCAGAATGTTCTCCATTAATTACTCCTCGAGCGCCTCTCACCGCGTCGGGCGCGGTTACCATCGCTCGGTGTGAGGGGATGAAGGTTTAGGATTTGCGAAAGAGGATGCGTCCGAGCAGCAGGATGAGCCCGGTGAACAGGCCGCTCGCCAGGCCGGCCAGCAGGGCGCGGCGGGTGTCCATCACGCTATGCACTTCGCCTTCGACGCGGCCGGCCAGCAAGATCACGGCCTCGATCCGCGGCCCTTGCACCTGATTGGCCGTCATCAGCCCAACCCGTCCCCCTTCCAGGGTGACGTTTGAGCCGCTGACGGCGCCGATCGTTCCTTGAGCCTTGACCTGCGAGGCGCTTACGCCGCCGATCAGGCTCTGGGCGATCTCGGCGTTTTGGGCGCTCACGCCGCCGATCAGGCTCTGCTGAGCGGTCAGGGTGTGGGTTTCCACCCCGCCAGCCGTGGCCATGCTCATCTCAACATCGTCGGCAGCGATGCTGACCGCGTTGGCCTGGTGCATGCGCACCAGGTCGGCCTGCACTGTTTTGATGTTAACCTGGGAGAGGTTGACTACCTCAGGTCGAGAGGCTAGTTCGGGGAAGTCGGTCATTGGGCCATCCGATCTGCAGTCGGAACTGCAGGCGTGATTTTAGTCGGATGGAGGAGGAAAGTCAAGTATACTGGACGATGGTGATTGTTCTAAAGTTGGTAAAAGATTGGATGAACTAGCAGGGG
>Ga0209721_1000870_pt1 | contig 24729 bp, 20 predicted proteins | sample TshhotsprinmetaG_FD_184139 | JGI IMG/M metagenome (GOLD analysis project Ga0209721, IMG submission 184139) | Hot spring microbial communities from South Africa to study Microbial Dark Matter (Phase II) - Tshipise hot spring metaG (SPAdes)... | ecosystem: Environmental > Aquatic > Thermal springs...
CCGACTATATTCTCAACCGTGTCGGAGCAGTTGGCTTGGCCTGGGGTGCCTACTCACAAAAAGCCTTCTCCATCGGAACTGGGTGTAACCGATTGGGCATTCCTGTGGTCCTCGGTCCCCATTCCGCAAAATACAGAAGACTTTACCTGTCCAGAAAGGAAGAAGACGACTGGACGGTGATGGATGGAAGAAAAAAGGAACTGATCAATACAGAAGAACCTTCTCCTGAGCATCTCTCCATTGTCGTCGAAAGCAAAGAGAGAGCCATCCTGACCATGGCCAAGCTCTGCATTCGGAAGAACGATACTGCACAAGGGAGACAACTCAAACTGAACCACTATATCTCCCTTTACAAGCAGTATATGGGTACGCTTCCAGATGATCTTCAGAATTTTGTCAGAAACGATAAGGACATCCCGATTGTCTATAAGAAGGAGGTATCTGAATACCTGAAGAATGTTGGGTGGAAGCCGAAACCTCTATTGACCCTGCCTACCCTCATCGGCACTTACGAGAGCAATATTCCAATTGATGCGGTGGTTAAATGAGAGTTCTCGTTCTATACCAGGGGGATTACGGAAAACGATTCTTGGACAATATCGGAGGACATTCTCCTTCCGGATGGCAGGTCTCTGGGTATCATTTTACTAAGAGACTCCCCACCTTTGTGGATGAATTATCCGACTATCTTCCCGGAGATCTTCCCTCCTGCGACCTACTGATATCGGTTCAGGAGCATCCGGCCGTGGCTGAGATGATTCCACTTTTTATCAAGGAGATCGATGCACAAGCGGTGATCGCCCCGATTGATAACAAGGCCCACTTGACCACGGGGCTGGCCAGACAGCTTAAAAAGAAACTGGAAAAAGAAGGGATCGAGTTTCTTCATCCGATGACTTTCTGTACCTTATCCGAAAAGATGACCAAGAATGATCTTGTCCTCGAATTCGTAAAATATTTCGGTCAGCCTAAAGTGGAAATCGAATTTGAGAAAGAGAAGGTAAGAGAGGTCAGGGTCATCCGAGATGCACCCTGTGGAAATACACGGTATGTGGCCGAACACCTAATCGGAACACACTTCAAGGATGCCGTTGAAAGTTCAGGCATTCTGCACCATAACCATCCTTGCATGGCCACCATGGGCATGGATCCAGAATTAGGGGACACCTTAATGCACCATGCAGGCCTGCAGATTAAGCTGGCTGTGGAGGAAGCGATAAAAAAACCGTGATTCGTGGTTTGTGACGCGTGACTCGTAAGAACCTTCACGATTCACCATTCACCCTTCACGATTCACAATAAAGAACGGAGGGAATAACATGAGCTTACCATTACATTATGTCAATGTCTTAACGGGATTGAAAGGATGCCGGGTCATCGAAGATCCTCAGGCTCTTGGGAAGATCATCAAGAAGGCTGAGCGACCTCTGCTCGTTTTTGGCCCGAGATGTCTTGAAATTGATCTGGGCGGAAAACTGGCTGTCGAATACGGAGTGGATATGGTGAAGGCACTTGGCGCCGCCACCTGTGCCACAGCGCACACGAAGAAGAAACTGCTTGAACTTGGGATCGTTCCGGATTCGACCTACGATGCCGTCGAGATCATCAATCATCTGAAAGACCCCAATTGGAAGGGAGTCAAGAAACAGGGAAACCACGATATCGTCATGTTTCTTGGGATGAGGACAGACTTTGGAAATCAGGGGCTCTCCACCTTGAAACATTATGCCCCCCACTTGAGAACGATCACGCTCTGTCCTTATGTCTATCCCCATGCTACTTTCTCCCTGGCCAATATGAAGGCGGATAAATGGAAAGAATACCTTGAAAACCTTATCAATAGTTTGAAATAAGAAAGGAGGAGAAAAATGTTTTCAGTTGACGTAGGACCCCAGTATGAAGGCGAAACCGTGCGGAAGGAAGATTTTCACATCGAGTTTGGAGGCCCAAAGCATAAGTTCAAAGCAGAGCTGGTGACCGTTAGACCGGCCGCTGAGGTGGAAGACGAGAAGGTCGAGATCATCGGTAAGGATATCAAGGATTTTGAAGAGGGCGCTTCTATACCCATCTTCATCAAGATCCTGGTAGCCGGCGAACAACTGGAGAAAGACATGGAGCCTGTCTTTGAGCGACGGGTTCATATGTACATCAATTACATTGAAGGATTCTGGCACATGGCCCAGAGGGACGAGATCTGGATGAGAATCCACAAAGACAGTTTTAAGAAGGGCCTCAACTCCCTCGACGAGGTCGGAAGAATTCTTGTCATGCTCTACAAAAATGAGCTCCCTATCATTGAAAAGATCCAGATCACCTTTATCACCGATCCTGCTCTGGTGGAAAAAGAGGTGCTCGAAGCTCGAAAGATTTATAAGGAAAGGGATGATCGGCTTAAAGGGATCACGGAGGAGGAAGTGGACGAATTCTATGGATGCTCGCTCTGCCAGTCCTTTGCACCCACCCATGTCTGCGTCATTACTCCTGAAAGGGTTTCCCTCTGTGGAGCGATCAACTGGTTCGATGGAAGGGCCGCTTATAAGATAGATCCAGAGGGACCACAGTTTGCCGTGAAAAAAGGCGATCTTATCGATCCAGATAAATTCATCTATTCAGGCGTGAATGAGATCGTTGCAGAAAAATCGCTTGGTTCAAACAGCGTCTTCTGTCTACATAGCGCACTGGAAAATCCCCATACCTCCTGCGGATGTTTTCAGGCCATCTGCTTCTATATTCCCGAGGTGGATGCCTTCGGCATCGTCCATAGGGATTTCCTTGGTGAAACTGTCAACGGCCAGAAGTTTTCAGGTATTGCCGGAGAAGCTTCGGGTGGCAGGCAGAACGAGGGAATGCTGGGCATGGCCATCTCCTATATGAAGTCGAAGAAATTCCTCAAGACTGATGGAGGGTTAAAGAGGATTGTTTGGTTGCCAAAATCGGTCAAGGAACAGGTGAAAGATGTGCTCGAAGAGGCTGGCTTATATGACAAGATCGCCACGGAAGAGGATGTCAAAAATGTGGATGAATTAACAGAATATCTGAATCGGGTAGGACACCCATGGGTAACAGGTTAATCATAAAAGGAGGAGATCATGGCACTTAAGGCATCGGATATACAGAAAAAATTACCAGATGGTGGCAAAAAGAATTGTAAGGAGTGCGGTTTTCCGACCTGCTTCGCCTTCGCCATGAAACTGGCATCGGGTGCTGTATCCGTTCAGAAATGCCCGTACCTTCCTGCTGAAGTGAAGGCCGAACTGGAAGAGGGATTGGCCCCTCCGATCCGATTGGTTACCATCGGAACAGGGGAGAATGCTTTCAGTATGGGCGAGGAAGAGGTCATCTACCGTCACGAGAAGACATTTTACAGACCCTCGGGGATTGCCATCCTCATCAGCGACAAAGAGGATGACGGAACCATATCTGCAAAGATTGATAAACTTAAAAAATTCCAGTTTGACCGGGTAGGCCAGAAATTGCGGGCTAATCTTTTCGCCCTGAAGTTTGGAGGAAACGCTGACAAGTATCTAAACCTGGTGAAGCGAGTCGCTGCAGAGGGATATCCCATTGTTTTAGTTTGTGAGGATCTGGAGCTTCTGTTTAAAGCGAGGGATCTGATTGCGGACAAAAACCCCCTGCTCTATCCAATTACAAAAGAGAATCTCGATGCTGCCCTGCCGAAATTAAAGGCAAAACCCGCCCCCATCGGTGTAAAAGCCAGCACCATCGAAGAGATCGTCCCTATTACCCAACGGCTTAAAGAAGAAGGCATCCAGGACATCGCCCTCGATCCCTCTCCCAAATCGTTAATGGAGATGGTCAGGGATTATACCATTATCCGAAGGGCTGCTCTCAAGAAGACATTCCGTCCGCTGGGCTATCCCATCCTTTCATTTCCCTGTATGCTTACAGACAACAAAATGGAAGAAGCGCTGCTGGCATCAGCTGGCGTGATCAAGTATGCTGGGATCGTCGTTCTGTCAGACTTCGAGAAAGAGAGCCTCTATCCGCTTCTTGTGCTCAGGCAGAATATCTTTACCGATCCGAGAGTTCCTCTTGCTGTGGAGCAGAAGATATATGAGATCGGAGCAGTCTCTCCAGAATCTCCCGTTCTCTTAACGACCAACTTCGCACTGACCTATTTTGCCGTAGCCAGCGAAATCGAAAACAGTAAAGTCCCTGCCTATCTCTGCGTCAAAGATACGGAAGGGCTCTGTGTCCTGGCGGCCTGGTCAACGGGAAAGTTCAGCGGTGATACAGCCGGACCATTTCTCAAAAAGATTGGAATTGGAGATAAGGTTAAGAACAAGAGGGTAATCATCCCTGGATTTGCTGCAAGAATCAAAGGAGAACTCGAAGAGGAACTACCAGGCTGGGAAGTCATTGTCGGACCTCGTGAGGCAAGCGATCTCCCCGCCTATCTTCCACAAATGATTGAAAAATGGAAGAGTCAAAGCAAATAGAGGAAATCCTGAGGAGGTCCCATCCGGAGAGAGAAAATTTACTCCCCGTGTTACAAGAGATTCAAGAGAAAGTGGGCTATCTTTCAAGAGAGACGATGGAGGATGTAGCCCACTTTTTCCATCTCCCTCCTTCTGAAATCTTTAGTATTGTCACCTTCTACAATCAATTCAGAAGAAAACCACTTGGCCGCCACCCTGTCAATGTCTGCTTGGGAACGGCCTGCCACCTCCAGGGTGGGAATCTGATTCTGGACGCCTTCTCAAGAGAACTCCAGATTGCCAAAGGAGATACCACGGAAGACCGAAATTTCAGCCTCGATGCCACAGCCTGTTTTGGCTGCTGTAATGTTGCGCCGGTGGTCAAAATCAATGGTGAGATCTATCCCAAAATGACCCCCGGAAAGGTTGAGGAGGTCATCATTAACCTTCGAGATAAGGACAAAAGCAGTTAGAACTCGGTTAAGGTTACGGTAACGATGCCCGTTTCGTCATTCGGTAACGGTTATGAAATAAGAATTTGAAGACGAAAAACGTAGCCTTTTATTAACGATACGGGCTTCGTGGCCCTAACCGCTAAACGCGATTTTCTAAACAAAATGACCTATCAACAGATCAGAGAACACGCCAATCAATTCTACCATGAGAAACTGAACGATGGGACAACCAAGATCTTCATCGGGAGTGCCACCTGTGGAATATCGGTGGGTGCCCTTCGGGTGGTTGAGGCTTTTAAGAAAGAGTTACAAAAGCATAACCTCCGAGCTGAAATCATTGAGGTCGGATGTTTGGGAATCTGTTACGCTGAGCCTCTTGCCTATATCATGAAGCAGGGTAACCCCACCATCTGTTACAAGAATCTCACTCCAGAAGATGCTTCCCGAATCGTTTATAACTACCTGATCGAAGATGACCCCTGTTTCGAGCTTGCCATTGGAACCCTTGAAATGAGAGAGGGAGGTATTCCTTATATCCCAGAACTCGAAAAATTCGAAAAGGAGGAAAGAATCATCCTCCGTTATGCGGGTTATATTGATCCTGAGGAAATCAGGGATTACATCGCCCTTGGCGGCTACGAAGCCCTGGACAAAGCCCTGACCCTGCCAAAGGAGAAGATCATCGAAGAGGTGAAGCGATCTGGGCTCCGGGGCTTGGGAGGAGCTGGTTTTCCGGCAGGGATGAAATGGGCGGAATGTTTCAGGGCTGAAGAATTTCCGAAGTATGTGATCTGCAACGGAGACGAGGGTGATCCAGGAGCCTTTATGGACAGGGTGATCCTGGAAAGTTCACCCCATCAAGTGATCGAGGGCATGGCCATCGCAGGGTATGCCCTCGATGCCCATCAGGGTTACATCTATATCCGATCGGAATATCCTCTTGCTATTCAACGGGTCAACCATGCTTTAAATCAGTCAAGGGAATATCAATTGTTGGGCAAAGATATTCTCGGAAGAGGGGTTGAGTTCGATATCAAAGTCTTTCCAGGAGCAGGTGCTTTCGTATGTGGGGAGTCAACTGCCCTGATGTACTCGATCGAAGGCAAAAGACCCATGCCAAGGGTTAGACCCCCCCATTCCGCTATAAAAGGCCTCTTTCGAAAACCAACCCTCTTAAATAATGTGAAGACATTTTCCTGCATCCCTCCCATTCTCTCAAAAGGATCGGAGTGGTTTTCAAAGATAGGGACCCTACGTTCGAAGGGAACAACCGTCTTTGCACTGGCCGGCAAAATTAAAGAATCGGGCCTTGCCGAGGTGCGGATGGGAACGACCCTCAAAGAGGTCATCTATCAGATTGGAGGGGGAATCAAGGAGGAGAAGAAACTGAAGGCCATTCAAGTCGGTGGACCTTCAGGTGGGTGCATCCCAGCCCAGTACATCGATACACCCGTTGATTTTGACTCCCTCAAATTCTTAGGTTCGATGATGGGCTCTGGCGGATTGATTGCCGTAGACGAAGAGACCTGTATGGTCGATATTGCCAAATACTTCCTTGCGTTTACCCAGAACGAGAGTTGTGGAAAGTGTACCTTCTGCAGGATCGGCACCAAACATCTACTCGTCCTGCTTGAGGAGATCACCAAGGGAGAGGGAACGCTCGAACATCTTCGCCTGCTCAAAGATCTGTCCGAGGCGATTATTGAAGGCTCCTTATGCGGATTGGGCCAGACCGCCCCAAATCCCATTCTCACCACACTCAGGTATTTTAAAGAGGAATATATCGCCCACGTTGTTGAAAAGCGATGTCCAGCTCTGGTCTGCCGCAACCTCATCTCCTATCTGATCGTCTATGATAAATGTCAGAGAAGCTGTGAACACTGTGTTCTCAAATGCCCAGCAGAAGCCATCCATCCGGACCAGAAAAATATTAAAGTCATCGATCAGACGAAATGCCTGAAATGTGGAATCTGTTTGGAGGTTTGTCCGAAGGAATACGGGGCGGTCATGAAAGTGTCACCGAAGATCATTGTTGTTCAAGATCAAACGATGCAAACGCATTAGGCCATATGAAAATAACCAAACACCAAATTCCAAACATCAAATCATAACCAATTATCAATCTCCCAAACAGGTTCTTATTTGGTTATTGGAATTTGGAATTTATCTGATGATTGGAATTTGGTCATTGGTAATTTAAGGAAACCTTATGCCTTCCTTTACCATTGATGGTCAGGAGATCAAAGCTGAACCAGGAGAGAAGATCCTCTGGGCAGCACTCCGTTCTGGGATTGACATTCCCCATCTCTGCGCCATTCAGGGGGTGGAACCTCCCTTTGGCGGATGCCGCCTCTGCCTTGTAGAGGTTGAAGTCGGAGGCCAAAGGGAGATGGTTACAGCATGTTCTGAACCCGTCCGGGAGCAGATGAAAGTCTACACCCATACGGAAAAAGTCGAAAGGATGAGGCGAGTGGCATTCGAGCTCATCATGAGCGATCATCATATTGATTGCAAAAATTGTGCAAAGAAAAATGACTGCAATCTGATCAAACTTGCCTCCTCCCTAAAGGTTCCTCTACGGCCTAAATCTCTGAGGAGCCTAGCCCGCGACCTTCCAATTGACGATTCCCATCCCCTCTTCACCTACGACCCGAGAAAGTGTGTGAAGTGTGGGAAATGCGTCTTCACTTGTCAGAGCCTTGGAAAATCCTTTCTCGATTTCGCACACCGGGGATTTGAGATGATGGTCACCACGTTTGATCACCTTCCACTCGCTTCGATCGTATGCGAAGCCTGCCTCGACTGCGTGAAGGTCTGTCCTACAGGCGCCCTCTATATGAAAGAGACAGGAGGCATAGACCATGGATAAGGAGTTCTTAACTCTGAAGGAGATCGAGGGAGTGGTTGTTCATGACGTCTATCTGAAAAAGGAGGTGGCGAGAAGAGCAGAAGCCTTTGAATACCTTGATGATGTGGAGAAGATGGGACAATATATTGGAGGGGAGAAAATCGAGCCTCCACCCATCCGTTGTGACTGGATGGTTAAAAAAGAGTTCTATCCAGGAGTGGAAGGATATTTTCTCTATCACCATAAAGATGAAGAATTTTCTGCGTCCATGCAGGTTCTCTTCTCCGGAGATAAAGTAAGGGAACTTAAGGGAGATGATCTGGCGGTTTTAGCCATTGCCACAATTAACCATATGATCCATTACATCCGTCATTCATCACCCGAAAAGTCACTTCCCGAAATATGTCATGTTATATAAAGACTTGTGAAATCTTTATCAAAGAGCTTAAAGAAACCATGCTCATGAAGAAAGGGAATGTCTATGAAATCAGGAAGCCGTCTTGAAAGAATTTTGGAGGCCGGTCATTTTGCTTTCACCGGAGAACTTGGCCCACCTCAAGGAGCCAATGCAGACCACGTCAGGAAAAAGGCAAGCTATCTGAAAGGTATTGTTGATGCGGTTAATATCACTGATAACCAGACTGCTGTCGTTCGTATGTCGAGCTGGGCTGCTGGCCTGATTGCCATTCAGGAGGGTTTGGAGCCCAATTATCAGATGGTCTGTCGCGATCGAAACCGCATCGCCATCCAGAGCGATATCCTGGGTGCCTATGCCCATGGCATCCGGAATATGCTCTGCCTCTCGGGCGACCATCAGCAGTTCGGAAACCATCCCTTGACCAAGGGCGTCTTCGATATCGATTCTATCCAACTCATCGGGCTTGTTAAAAAGATGCGGGACGAGAAGAAATTTCTCAACGGAGATGAGATTGATGTCGCCCCTCAGATGTTCATCGGTGCCGCTGAAAATCCATTTGCAGAACCGTTTGAGTGGCGGGTTCATCGCTTGGCCAAAAAGATTGAGGCAGGAGCCGATTTTATTCAGACTCAGTGCATCTATGACATGAAGATGTTTCGAGAGTGGATCAAACAGGCTAACGATATGGGTTTGACCGAAAAGGTTCACATCCTGGCAGGGATCACCCCTCTTAAATCTGGAGGTATGGCCCGATATATGGCGAAGAACGTCTCCGGCATTATTATCCCAGACGGAGTGATTGACCGGATTGTTCAGGCCAAAAAGCCTGCTGAAGAAGGAATCAAATTCTGTGTCGAACAGATTGAGGAGCTTAAGGAGATGAAAGGGGTTCATGGCGTTCATCTCATGGCCATCGAGTGGGAGCACAGAGTGCCGGAGATCGCAGAGCGTGCCAAACTGCTGCCAAGGCCACAGGTTTAAAAGGCATTGTTTAACTTCAACCGGTAAACCCCGTAATATAAACCGAACGAACCAATATCTATTGAGAGAAGGAGAAACTCATGTATGATTTTGTTCAAGGACCGTTGATCACGATTGCCTTCCTCGTCTTTGTCCTGGGACTTCTCTATCAGCTCTTTCAGTTCTTCCGTTTGACCCGAAAGAAGGAGTGGGGTCGGCCACCCCTTCCCCTGGAGAGCAAACCCGAAAAGAAAACGGTAAAAACATGGATCGCTGAGTGCTTGGCCTCGCTCAACGGAACCCTCTGGAAAACAGACCCCGTCCTAACCATCGTCACCTCGGTTTTCCATGTCTTCTTGATCCTCACTCCCCTCTTTCTTCTGGGCCACAATATTCTTTTGAAACAATCCTGGGGATGGAGCTTATTCAGCCTTCCCGAAACGCTTTCCGATGGATTGACGCTGATCGTTCTGCTTTGCGGAATCTATTTTTTCTGCCGGCGCCTCTTTCTCGCTCGAGTTAGGGCGATTACAACGATCTACGATTATATCGTTCTGCTCATCGCCATCACTCCTTTTCTGACAGGATTTTTCGCTTATCGCCAGTGGTTCGACTACGACACTGTGATGATGCTCCACATCCTGTCAGGCAATCTCATGCTCATCACCATCCCCTTCACCAAGTTAGGACACATGCTCTTTTTCTTCCTTTACCGGTTCTTCCTCGGTGGAGAATATAGTTTTTTGCGAGGGTCGAGATCTTGGTAAATCCCGCTGAAAAATGAATGGGGAAAGAAGGAGACACCATATGGATAAGGTCAACACAGATCAGGAAAAGAAAACCGTGGATACGAAAAAGATACAAACATTGCTGAACCGCCGAAAAGGAAAGATGAAACGGTTCCTTTCCTTTTGCGCCCACTGTAGCCTCTGTGCGGAAAGCTGCTTTCTCTACATGAAACATAAGAAGGACCCGAAGTACATGCCCTCTTATAAAGTCATCAACTCGCTGGGAAAACTTTATAAAAAGAGGGGAAAGTTAGACTGGAACTCTTTAAACGAGATGAAGGGGATCGTATGGAGGAACTGTGTGCTCTGCGGTCGTTGTTACTGTCCGATCGGCATCCATGTTCCGAGCATGATCGCCTTTGCCCGGACCATCCTCCGGTCCCAAGAGATCTATCCCCAACGAAATGAAGCCTCTTCGGAGAGCTGGTTGTAATGACGAACCACCGCCTATAGGAGAATTGGATATGAAAAGGTTTGGCTTTTTGTTACTGTTCAACATCATAGCTTTTGTCCTAATCGCGATCCCTCCCTCAATCGCCCAATCAGACAAGATGCTTCTCGATTCCTCTGGAGGTCGAGGAAAGAAACGGCCACCGGTCAACTTTCCCCATAACCATCATGTTGAAAAGGGGCTCGCCTGCAAGGATTGCCACCATCTCTATCAGAAGGGCGAAAATGTCTTGGATGAGAGCAAGCTAATTGAAGGAAATAAGGAGATTCAGTGCTCGGCCTGCCACGGCCCAAAATCCCGTTTTAATCTGGTAACGGCCTATCACAGCCAATGCATTGGATGTCATAAGAAACCCGTAAAAGATCAGAAGAGGATCCCGCCCCGGTATTGTGGCGGCTGCCATGTGCGAAAGTGAGCATCTACCCCCGTTAGATATGACAGGGAATACCACTCGAAGCCGAGAACGACATCACTTCTAATGGGCAAACGTTGAACAGATTGGAGGATAACAATGATTGTCGCTGAGCGAAAACCTTTGGAAGAGATCAAAGAGATGATCAAAACCTACAAAAAAGTCTTGAATGTGGGATGTGGTGGTTGTACCTCTATCTGCTTTACTGGTGGGCAGAAAGAGGTCGGCCGATTAAATGAAGACCTTGAAAATTCACTGAGGCAGGAAAACATCGCGCTTCGGCTGGATGGCTTTACGATTGAACGTCAATGCAATGGAGATTTCTATTCGGAATTGGATGACCTGCTAAGGGATTACGATGCGATCCTTTCGATGGCCTGTGGTGCAGGGGTCCAGTTTATGGCTGACCGATACCCTTCCAAACCCGTCTTCCCTGCCCTGAATACGATCTTTGTCGGGATCGATCGGGATCTCGGCTGGTTTGAAGAAAATTGCCGAACCTGCAGGGAATGTGTCCTCGCTGAAACTGCAGGAATCTGCCCAATCACGAGATGTGCAAAAAACCTTTTTAATGGCCCTTGCGGCGGCACATCTCGAGAGGGAAAGTGTGAAGTAAGTAAAGACACCCCATGCGCCTGGTACGAAATCTTTAAACGCTTGAAGGAGCAGAACCGTCTGGAGAACATTCTGAAGATCAAGCCGGCCCGAGAGTGGCGAAACCAAACCCGGGGGTCGATGGTCCACGAAGATTATCAGAAACGATATGTCCGATGAGATCAAAGACCGTTTGTCCTCTTTGGAGGGAATTCGTTAAAGGAGGAAACAAAAAATCCATTGACTTTTTTTCTCTAAATTATATAATTTGGCGAATTTTCACTCCTTCTCCTTTAAGATGAGCGTTCGTCCGGATGGATAGGTTTTCATCGGATGGTGAATGGAGAGAAGACGAGATTTTTTCAACATCAGATGACGCGAGAGGAGAAAAGCCATGTTATTCAAAGAAAAACTGGATTCAGGAAAATTCGTGGTCACGGCTGAACTCCAGCCCCCAAAAGGAACCGATCTCTCCGAACTCTTCGAATATGCAGATAAATGGAAAGGCCGCCTCGATGCCGTCAATGTCCCTGACCTTCAGAACGCCATCATGAGGCTTGGCTCCCTTTCGGCTTGTGCCCTCTTGAAGGAGAAAGGGGTTGAGGTCATCTATAACCTCTCTTGCAGCAACCGAAATCGGTTGGCCCTTCAATCCGAACTTCTCAATGCAGCGGCCCTGGGTCTGAAAAATCTTCTACTGCTTCAGGGGGATCACCCCTCCATTGGAGACCATTTTGAAGCTCAGCCTGTCTTCGATCTCGATGTGATGGGTTTGCTCGGAGCGGCCAAACGTCTTCAAGAGGGCTACGACCTGATGGGCAATGACCTCAAAGGCAAACCCCAATTCTTTGTCGGAACCCAGGTCAATGCCGCCGCCAAAGGCCATGTTCTTGACCTGGAAGTGATGGATATGGAGAAGAAGATACGTCAGGGAGCGAACTTCTTCTTCACCAGCTCCATTTATGAACCGGATCTCTTGGAAAATTTTGTGAGAAAGGTGGCCCATTTCAAGGTGCCCATCATTGTCGGCATCACTCTTCTGAAATCGGTGGGAATGGCCCGCTACATCAATAAACATGTGGAAGGGGCTTTTATCCCAGATACCATGATTGATCGATTGATGAAAGCCTCCGACAAACAGAAGGCCAGTATCGAAATTGCCGGAGACCTCATAAGGGCCGTGAAGCCTCTCTGCCAGGGCATTCAGATCATTCCCATCGGCTGGGAGAATTTGATCCCTGCCCTTCTCGATCAGGTGGGGTTGTAAAACGCATGAGAATGGCAGGGTTTTGACCTTGCTTTTAATAAAGATCGAATGCTTTTGACCGATAGGATCGCCATACATCAAAACTGTTCGTTTCCAGCGAAGTAAAAAAGAGAGATGATGGCTAAGAAATTATCTACCTCTCAGAAAAAAAGGAAGTCATCGGGTCGGCTCACCCTTGTGGACAGAAAAGTCGAGTCTGGGATGTTCCATGCCATCGCCGAACTGGGAAATGATGGAATTCTGGTATTTAACGAACATCATCGGATCGAATATGCCAATCGAATGGCCTCCGAGATCACTGGTTATTCAAGCGAACAACTACTGAAGATGAGCATCCTCTCGCTACTGGACAAACCCCATCAATCCTTTATTGAAGATATCTTCATCCATCCCGAATGGTATGGGGAGAAGACTTGCACGGAAGCTCACGTGATTACCGCCACTGGGGAGATTAAGGATGCTGAAATCTGTATTGCTCTGGCTGGAACATCTCGTGGCGTTCGTAAAGGATACGCCTATCTCAAAGATATTACGGACCGAAAAAAATTTGAGAGGGATTTAAAGGACTCAGAAGAAAGGCTTCGGAGGCTTTTTGAAAGGGTGAGACACGGCCTCTTCATCAGTTCGAAAGGGGGGAGGTTTCTCGATTGCAATCAAGCCCTTCTCGACATGTTAGGCTATACCAACAAAGAAGAGTTTCTCGAAATCGATATCGCCAAGGATCTCTATACCAACCCGAAGGACCGGGAAATCTTCATGGAGAGAATCGATAGGAACGGCTTTGTCAAAGACATGGAGGTGGAATTTAAGAAGAAGAATGGGGAAAAGATTGCAGTTCTGATAACCGGCCATCCTATCCGGAATGAGAGTGGAGAAATTATCGGTTACGAAGGGATCAACCTCGATATCACGGAGCGAAAGCGGATCGAAGACGAACTCCGCGAAGCCAATGAATTCTTCATGAATCTGATCGAGAGTTCTGTTGACGGGATCATTGCCGCCGACATGAAAGGAAACATTTTCATCTTCAATAAAGGGGCTGAGGCCCTGAGCGGATATAAAGCCGAGGAGGTCATCGGAAAGGTCCATATTACGCAAATCTACCCACCAGGGATTGCCAAGGAAATCATGAAACGGCTCCGAAGCCCGGAATACGGAGGCGTTGGCAAACTCCTCCCCTGTCAATTCAATGTGGTCGACAAGTATGGACAGGAGATCCCCATACAACTCTCGGCTTCTCTCATTTACAACGCCGCAGGTCAGGAGATCGCCAGCGTCGGCATTTTTACCGATTTAAGGCCCCGGTTATTGATGGAGAAGAAGCTTCAAGAGACCCACCTTCAGCTTGTCAGTTCAGAGAAGATGGCCTCTTTGGGCAAACTGGCAGCAGGCATTGCCCATGAGATTAACAACCCCTTGGGTGGAATCCTCATTTACGCCAGCCTGATGATGGAAGATCTCCCCGAAGATGATCCAAAACGGAACGATTTGGCCCGAATCGTCCAAGAAGCAGGGCGATGCAAAGATATTGTGAAGAGCCTGCTCGAATTTGCCAGACAGACCGAGCCCAAAAAGGAACCCACCGATATCAACCGAGCCATCAATGACGGCCTTTTCTTTCTGGTTAATCAGGCCCTTTTTCATAATATCCGAATCGTCAAAGAGTTCGACCCTTTCCTTCCCTTTGTCCATGGAAACGCTGGCCAGTTGAAACAGGTCTTTATGAATATCATCGTCAATGCAGCAGAGGCGATGCATGGGAGTGGAACCTTAACCATTCGGACCTCTCTCTCTCCAGATAGAAAGATGGTCTGGATCGAATTTACAGATACCGGTGAGGGCATCCCCGAAGAGAATCTCTCCCGCATCTTCGACCCCTTCTTCACCACAAAGGATGTGGGAAAGGGAACCGGATTGGGGCTGGCGACCTCTTTTGGAATCATTGAGGAACATGGCGGAAAAATCAGCGTGAAGAGCAAGGTCAATCAGGGTACAACCTTTACGATCGAAATACCGGTTCAACCCCAGATTCAAACCATCCTGGAGGGAGAACCCCAATTAATGAGGTGAGGCTGATGATGAGCACAAACTCTTTTCTTGTAGAAGTATCCCAAGCCAGTGGCGAAAAACCACAAGCCTGCTATCAGTGCCAGAAGTGTTCAGCGGGTTGTCCAGTCGCCTATGCCATGGACATCCTTCCCAACCAAGTGCTTCGTCACATTCAATACGACCACAGGGAAAAAGTCCTTGGCTCAAAAACAATCTGGATCTGCGCCTCCTGCTATGCGTGCAGTGTCCGATGCCCCAATAATATTGACATTGCCAAAATCATGGACACCTTAAGAGAGATTGCCATTCGGTCCAGCATCAAGCCGGGTGAGAAAGAGGTGCCTCTCTTCCATTCGGTCTTCCTCGATACGATCAAATCGAAGGGTCGCATTCACGAACTGAGTCTCATCCTCCAGTTTAAAACAAAGACAAAGGACTTCTTTAAGGATGCCGCCCTCGGATGGAAGATGTACCGTAAAGGAAAGATCAAACTCTTACCCTCCAAGTTCGGAGGGGGAAAAGAAATCAAGGAGATCTTCAGCTCGTTTGATAAAGGGAAGAGTCAGTAAAGCATCAAATCCCAAATACCAACTCCCCCTCTCTCTTAAGTTAAGAGGGGGTTGGGGAGCGTTATCATTCGGGAAATTTGACAATTGGAATTTTCATCATGAATGAAGGAGATAAAAGATGACCGAAGTTTCTTACTATCCTGGCTGTTCTCTCCATGGGACCGCAAAAGAATACGACGAATCCATTCGAGGTGTATCAGAAATTCTCGACATCCATCTCCGGGAGTTGGAGGACTGGACCTGTTGCGGAGCCAGCTCTGCTCACTGCACGGACGAAGAATTGGCAATCGATCTCGCCACCCGCAACCTTGCCATCGCAGAGAAGACCCCTCGGGAGTTGCTCGTTCCTTGCGTGGCCTGCTACAGCCGTTTCAAGGTCGCTGAAAAAGAGGTGAAGGAACATTCCAGAAAAGTCCGTTTTGACTATCAGGGAAATGTTCCTATTCGATACTCTCTCGACTTCTTTTGCGACAAACCCATTCTCGAACAGGTGAAGAAGAAACGGATGAAACCTCTCAAAGGCCTTAAGGTCGTCTGTTACTATGGTTGCCTGACAGTACGTCCTCCCCAATTGACCGGAATCAAGCGATATGAGGATCCCGATCATATGGACCGATTGATGGACACGTTGGGCGCCGAACCCATCCCTTGGTCCTATAAGGCGGACTGCTGTGGAGCAAGCCTTGTGATGACCCGAACGGACATCGTCAGAAGGTTAAGTGGAAAGATTCTTGCTATGGCAAAAGAGGCAGAGGCGGACTGCCTGGTCACCGGCTGTCCCATGTGCCACGCCAATCTCGATACGCGTCAGGACGAATTGGGAAAAGAAGTGGGAGACCATTTCGAAATCCCCATTCTTTACTTCTCAGAGTTAATGGGGCTGGCTCTGGGCCACAAAGACGTCAAAAAGTGGCTTCATCACCACATCACCAATCCCATCAAAGTATTGAGCGGAAAAGGATTGATATAATATGCGAATCACCAAATTCCAAACACCAATAACCAATGTCCTAAAAATAAGTACCCCCTCTTATTTAAGAGGGAGTAGGGAGGCGTTATGCGTTATTGGAATTTTAAATACTGCGCTAAATGGAGAATAAGAAATTGACTGAAAGGGATACGATGAGAGAAAAGGTTGGTGCTGTAATGGTTGTCGGAGGCGGGATTGCAGGAATTCAAGCATCTCTCGACCTTGCCGAATCGGGCTACTATGTCTATCTCGTGGAATCTTCTCCAGCCATTGGAGGGGTGATGGCCCAGCTTGATAAGACTTTCCCGACCAACGATTGCTCCATGTGTATCCTCTCGCCTAAACTGGTCGAGGCGGGCCGCCACCTCAACATCCTCCCCCTCACCTACTCAGAGGTCATGGAGGTTAAGGGAGAGCCTGGAAAGTTCGAGGTAACGGTGAGAAAAAAACCTCGTTTCGTCGATCCCTCCAAATGCACAGGATGTGGGGAATGCCCTGAATCCTGCCCCGTACATATTAAGAGTCAATTTGATGAAGCTCTGGTCGACCGCAAAGCCATCTATCGGCCCTACGCACAGGCATTCCCCAATATCTTCACGATTGAAAAGGGGAACCGTGCCCCTTGCGGCCTCACCTGTCCCTCTGGGATCAATGTGCAAGGTTATGTCGCATTGATCGGAGCGGGAAAATATAAGGAAGCCCTCTCCCTCATCTGGGAAAACCTGCCTCTTCCGAGAGTGTTGGGACGGATCTGTCCTCACCCCTGCGAAAAAGAGTGTAACCGAAAAGATCTGGATGAACCGATTGCCATCTGTGAGCTGAAACGATTTGTAGCCGATCAGGTTCCTCCAGGGACAATTCAGTTGCCCAAACCAGAAGAGAAAAAAGAGGAGAAAGTGGCCATTGTCGGTTCCGGGCCTGCCGGACTGACCGCAGCCGCCTATCTGGCCCTAAAAGGTTATCCTGTTACGATCTTTGAAGCCCTCCCAGTTACAGGCGGAATGCTCTACACCGGCATCCCTGCTTATCGTCTTCCAAGAGATGTATTGGCCGATGAGATCAAAGCGATTCAATCCCTTGGAGTGGAGATACGGACGAACTCCCCCATCGGTCCCAATCTCACCATTGACGATCTCTTCCATCAAGGATACCGATCCGTCTTTCTCGGTGTGGGAGCGCATCAGGATCAGAAATTGAAGATCCCCGGTGAGGATAATCCCAATGTCATCCCGGGCGTTGTCTTCCTCAGAAAAGTCAATCTCGGTCAGAAGGTAGAGGTAGGGAAAAGAGTCGCAGTGATCGGAGGAGGAAATGTGGCCGTTGATGCGGCCCGCTCGGCCCTGCGTCTCGGCGCAGAAGAGGTGACGATCATCTATCGCCGCTCACGTGAGGAGATGCCTGCCTACGAAGAGGATGTGAAAGAAGCAGATGAAGAAGGAATCAAATTCCAGTTTCTTGCAGCTCCTACTGAAATCCTCCTTAAAGAAGGAAGGATCTCCTCTCTCAAGTGCATTCGTATGGAATTAGGAGAACCGGATTCCTCCGGACGAAGAAGGCCCATCCCGGTTCAGGGATCGGACTTCTTGGTCGAAGCCAATACAATCATCCCTGCCATCGGCCAGACGCCTGATCTCTCATTCCTCAAAGGGATGGAGATTGAGACCACTACACAGGGCACCATCAAAGTTGATCCTGTAACACTCCAGACTTCAAAGAAAGGAGTCTTTGCCGGAGGTGATGCGGTCAGCGGACCCTGGATCGCCATCGAAGCTGTGGCTGCAGGCAAAGAGGCAGCCATCTCGATCGACCGGTATCTCCGGGGTGAAGATCTTCTCGAAGGAAGGAAAAAACCGGATCTCGAAAAGGCCCGATTTGAGGAGATCTACAGGGATCAGCCCAAAGCATCAAGGGCTCATATGGAGACAATCGCTCTCGAGGAGAGAAAAAGAACCTTCTCAGAGGTGAAGAAAGGGTTTACTGAAGAAGAGGCAAAGAGAGAAGCCCTTCGATGCCTCAACTGCGGCCTCTGCTCCGAATGTCTCCAGTGTGTGGCCATTTGTAAGGCAGGAGCCATCAACCATCAGATGGAAGAAGAGACGATCCATTTTAACGTCGGTTCGATCATCCTAAGCCCTGGCTTTGATGAATTTGATGCAAACCGTTTGGCGGCTTACGGATATGGCAGGTATCCTAATGTGATCACCAGTATTCAATTTGAACGGATTCTGAGCGCTTCTGGCCCCTTTCAGGGAAATCTCCTGAGACCCTCAGACCGAAAAGCACCAAAGAAGGTGGCCTGGATCCAGTGCGCAGGTTCCAGAGATCGAACCGGAAACGGCGGAAATGAATACTGCAGTTCGGTCTGCTGTATGTACGCCATTAAAGAGGCTGTGATTGCAAAAGAACACCACCATGAAGTTGAGCCCACCATCTTCTATATGGATATCCGTGCCCACGGAAAGGATTTTGATGCTTACTTTGAAAGGGCAAAGAAGGAATATGGGGTCCGATTCATACGCTCGATGGCTTCCCGGGTGGCCGAAAGGCCGAAGTCAAAAAATTTGACCATCTCATACGTAGATTCCCAGGGAAAACTGAAAGAAGAGGAGTTTGAGCTCGTCGTCCTCTCCGTTGGATTAACTCCGTCTCAAGGCGCAAAAGAGCTGGCCTCCAAACTGGGTTTGGAACTCGACCCCTATGGATTCTGTAGGACAGAAGAGTTTTCACCCCTTCAGACCTCTCGGCCCGGAGTCTATGTCTGCGGTGCCTTTCAAGGACCCAAGGATATTCCTGAAACCGTTGCCCAGGCAAGCGGTGCCGTTGCAGGGGCCTCAGGTTTCCTCTCCGATGTCCGCGCAACATTAACAAGAAAGAAGGCCTATCCAGAAGAGATGGATGTAACTGGACAGAAGCCTCGCATCGGCGTCTTCGTCTGCCACTGCGGCATCAATATCGGAGGCGTCGTCAATGTCCCGGAGGTGAAGGACTATGCCAAGACGCTCGAAGGAGTGGTCTATGTCGAAGAAAATCTCTACACCTGCTCTCAGGATACTCAGGAGAAGATCAAGAAGGCAATCGAGGAGAATCAATTGAACAGAGTGGTTGTAGCTTCCTGCTCTCCAAGAACCCATGAACCGATGTTTCAGGAAACGATCCGAGAGACAGGCCTGAACAAGTATCTTTTTGAGATGACGAATATTCGCGATCAATGTTCCTGGGTCCATATGCAGCAGCCCGGGGAGGCGACAGAAAAAGCAAAAGAGCTGCTTCGCATGGCAGTAGCCAAATCACATCTTCTTCAACCCCTAAAAGAGCCTCTGGTAGAGGTCATCAAGAAGGGGGTAGTCATCGGAGGTGGGCTATCGGGGATGAAGGCTGCTTTGGGGCTCGCCCAGCAGGGATTTGACTGCGCCCTGATCGAGAGAGAAGCAGAACTGGGTGGTAATCTCCGACATATTTATCACACCATTGAGGGAAATGATCCGCAGGCGCTTCTCCAAAAAACGATCAACGAAGTCCTTCAAAACCCTCGAATCGAGGTCTTCACAAAATCCGAACTGAAAAGCCTCAATGGTTATGTGGGAAATTTTAAATCGGTTATTTCGACCAATGGGGTTGATAAAGAATATGAACACGGGGTCATCATCGTGGCCGTTGGGGCAAAGGAATCTACACCAAAAGAATATCTCTATGGCCAGGATCCGAGGGTGATCACCCAGAAAGAACTGGAAGAGAAGATAGGGCTCCACTTTGAAGATCTAAAACAGAGCCGCTACGTCGCCATGATTCAATGCGTGGGCTCCCGAATTCAGGAACATCCCAACTGCAGTCGCATCTGTTGTTCAGTCGCCGTGAAGAATGCCTTGAAGATAAAAGAGAAGAGTCCAGATACAAAAGTGACCATCCTTTATAGGGACATCCGCACCTACGGATTGATGGAGCAATATTACACCCGGGCAAGAGATCAGGGCATTGAATTCATCCAGTACGATCTCGACTCAAAACCTGAGGTCAATCTCGAAGACGGAAGGCTCCTTCTCAAAGTGAAAGATAAGATTCTTGGAGAAGAGGTCAGCCTTCGGCCCGATCTGCTCGTCCTGGCAAGCGCTATTGTGCCCTACGAGAACGAATCTTTGGCCAAGATGCTTAAAGTGCCTTTGACAGCAGACGGGTTCTTCCTTGAAGCCCATATGAAGCTCCGTCCTGTCGATTTTGCCACGGATGGGATCTTCCTGGCTGGATTGGCCCATTTTCCAAAGAGCATCAGCGAATCAATTTCACAGGCCGATGCGGCTGTGGCACGCGCCACAGCGGCTGTAGCCAAAGGATATGTGAGTGTGCTTCCGACGATCTCCGAGGTCGATCAGATGCGTTGTGTGGGCTGTGGTCTCTGTGAACTGCTCTGCCCCTTCAATGCGATTCGTGTGGTGGAGACTGAGAAGGGAAGCAAGGCTGAGACGATTGCAGCTTCATGCAAAGGGTGCGGGGTCTGTAGCGCCAGTTGTCCCCAGAAGGCAGCCACAGTTCATCACTTCACCGATGAACAGCTGATTGCCCAGATCGAAGCCCTTAGCATGGTAAAGGAGAAAGCTGCCTGAAAAGGAGGAAATTCGAAGCACGAAATCTGAAATTCGAAACAAGTTCAAATCATTTAATTACAAATGTTTCAAACAGAAAAGTTTAGAATTTTCAAATTTGAATTTTAGATTTGTTTCGGATTTCGATATTCGGATTTCGAATTTAATGGTGTGTGAGATGACTTTTGAACCCAAGATCTTATCGTTTCTCTGTAACTGGTGCGCTTATGCGGGTGCGGACTTGGCAGGGATTTCACGATTCCAATATCCGCCCAATAGCCGTGTGATCCGGGTGATGTGCTCAGGGCGTGTGGACCCTTCCTTCGTCCCAAGGGCCTTTCTAGCAGGATATGATGGGATCATGATCCTTGGATGCCATCCCGGAGATTGCCATTACCTGACCGGAAATTATCAGGCTGAAAAGAAGATCGGCCTCACCCGGAAATTGTTAGAGATGGCAGAGATCGGATCGGAGAGGCTCCTTCTTGACTGGGTCTCTGCTGGAGAAGGAGAAAGGTTTTCTCAAGTGGTCCGCCAGTTCGTTGAAAAGATTCGCGCCCTTGGCCCCTTCCCTCTCAATCAAAGTATGAAAGAAAGACTCCAAGCGGTCAAAGCATCTCTCGAAGGAGAGAAGATTCGCTGGATGGTGGGAAAGGGTCCCGAGCTCATGGAAAAAGAGAATGTCTATCACGAACAGCTTCCCAAAGAAAAGGTGGAGGCGGCCATTGAAACGACGATTCGTGATGAGTTGATAAAGAATCGAATCGTCTCTCTGGTGGAAACAAAACCTTTACCGGCAGGAGAGATCAGTCAGGCCCTCAATCTGAAATTGAACGAAACCCTTTCCTACCTGATCTCACTGGTCGGCGAAGGGAAAATAGCCTTTGATCCATCAGAGGAAGGAAAGGTTCCGAAGTATATACGAACTTTATGAAAATTCCAAATGTGAAACGTTGGGAAATTATAATTCGTCATTAATAATTTTCGAATGGTTTTCAATGATGGAGACTCAACAAAAAAGCGAACAGACAAAAAGTAAAGGACCTATTGGTGCAGTCATGGTCATTGGAGGTGGTATCGGAGGGATGCAGGCCTCTCTCGACCTTGCTGATTCCGGTTTTTATGTCTACCTCATTGACCACTCTCCCACGATCGGCGGAGTCATGGCCCAGCTTGACAAAACATTCCCCACCAACGACTGTTCCATGTGCATCATGTCCCCAAAGCTGGTGGAGTGTGGAAGGCACCTCAATATCCGTGTGATTACCAATGCCGATGTGGAAGGCCTCGAGGGCGAACCCGGCCACTTCCGCGTCACTCTGACAAGGAGACCCCGATACATTCGCCTTGACCGTTGTACAGGCTGTGGAGAATGCGCCAAGCACTGTCCGGTTACAGCGATCGATACTTATAACGAAAAATTGAGCAAGAGGGCTGCCATCTATATCAAATATGCTCAGGCCATCCCGAAGGTCTATCTTATCGACCGGGAGCAATGCATCGGTTGTGGACTCTGCGAAAGGGTCTGTTTGGCAAAGGCGGTTAACTATGAAGAGAGCCAGGTCGTTGAAAAGATCGATGTGGGCTCCATCATCCTGTCTCCCGGTTATGAGGTCTTCGATGCCCGTCTGAGGCCAGAATTCGGCTATGGAGTCTATCCCAATGTGATGACGAGCATCGAATTCGAAAGATTACTCAGTGCCACTGGCCCACACCGAGGCCATCTTCTGAGACCTTCGGATGGAACGGTTCCGGAACGGATCGCCTTCATCCAGTGTGTCGGTTCCCGGGATTCGAATTGTGGAAATGACTACTGTTCATCCATCTGCTGTATGTACGCTACAAAGGAAGCCATCATCGCCAAAGAGCATGTTCACTTTGTCAAACCCACCATCTTCTATATGGATGTCCGGGCTTATGGCAAAGGATTCGATGCCTACTATGAAAGAGCGAAGTCCGAATACGGAGTCCGCTTCATCAAATGTATGGTCTCCAGGATCAGGGAGCAGTTTAAAACGAAAAACCTCCTGCTCACCTATCTCAATGAGGAAGGGAATCTTGTGGAAGAAGAGTTCGATCTGGTCGTTCTCTCTGTAGGCATGGTTCCTTCTAAAACGACTATGGAAATGGCGAAACGGCTTGGGGTGGAGCTGGATGGCTATGGATATTGCAAATCCAAACCTTTTGAACCTACCTCTACCTCAAAACCTGGAATCTATGTCTGCGGCGCTTTTGAAGCACCCAAGGATATTCCAGAAACGGTCACTCAGGCAAGTGGCGCTGTGGCCAATGCCACCTCCATCATTTCGCAGGCCAGGGGAACGATGGCTACCAAAAAAGTCTATCCCGAAGAGATGGATGTGGCCGGTGAAGAACCCCGAATCGGCGTTTTTGTCTGCCACTGCGGGATCAATATCGGAGGTTTTGTTAATGTTCCGGCTGTCAAAGAGTATGCTCGCACTCTAAAGAATGTGGTCTATGTGGATGAAAACCTCTACACCTGCTCGACCGATACCCAGGAGAAGATCAAAAATGCCATTAAGGAACACCACTTGAATCGTGTCATCGTTGCCTCCTGTTCTCCAAGAACGCATGAACCCATGTTCAGGGAGACCATACGAGATGCAGGCTTGAATAAATATCTCTTTGAGATGGCCAACATTCGAGATCAGTGCTCATGGGTTCACATGTCCCAGAAAAAAGAAGGGACAGAAAAAGCAAAAAACCTGGTCCGTATGGCTGTTGCCAATGCCAGACTCATCCAATCACTGGAGGAACTCTCACTTCCCGTAATACAGAAAGGGTTGGTCATCGGGGGAGGTGTGGCAGGCATGACTGCCAGTCTCAAACTAGCAGAACAGGGATATGAAGTCTTCCTCATCGAAAAAGAGGCCCAATTGGGAGGAAATGCCAAAAATCTTTACTACACACTTGAGGGTGAAGATGTCCAGGCTTTTCTTAAGGATTTGATTAGCAAAGTGACCTCGCATCCTTCCATCCATGTGATCACCAATGCCCTGATTGTGGATTTCAGCGGTTCCAAGGGCAATTTCTCGACCGGGATCATGGTAGCACCAACGATGTACTACAGGAAAATTGAACACGGAGTCACCATTCTGGCAACCGGTGCCGAAGAATGGAAACCTACGGAATACCTATACGGTCAGGATTCCCGCATTCTCACCCAGTTGGAGCTCGAAAATAGAATTGCCAATAAACCGGATGAAGTGGGTCATGCCAATCAGGTTGTTATGATCCAGTGCGTGGGATCAAGAAATGAAGAACGGCCCTATTGCTCCCGGACCTGTTGTGCTACAGCCATAAAAAACGCTCTCAAGATAAAAGAGCTCAACCCCGAGGCCAAAATCACAATCCTCTACCGCGATATGCGAACTTACGGTCTGATGGAATCCTATTACGCAAAGGCCAGAGACCAGGGAATTCTCTTCATTCGTTATGAACCAGAGAAAAAACCACTGGTCAGCAAAGATGGAAATGAACTTTCCGTATCCATCATGGATCCCATCTTAAAAGAGGAGACGAAGATAACACCCGATCTCTTGGTCCTCTCTTCAGCAACCATTGCAAGGGAGAATGAGGAATTGGCAACCATGCTGAAAGTTCCGCGAACCGCAGAAGGTTTCTTCCTTGAGGCCCATATGAAGCTGAGACCGGTTGACTTTGCCACCGATGGCCTCTACCTGGCTGGCTCAGGACATGGTCCGAAATTGATTAGCGAAAGCATCTCTCAGGCAAACGCAACCGTCTCACGGGCCTGTACCATCCTTTCGAAAGAGAAGATATTGGTTGGTGGGGTGGTGGCAGTGGTGGAGGGGGAGCGTTGTGCGGCGTGTTTGACCTGTGTGAGGGTATGTCCGTATGGGGTGCCGGTGATCAATGTGAAGGGGGAGGCGGAGATAGACCTGGCCAAG